>WNGH01001664.1_pt1 | contig 24874 bp, 25 predicted proteins | sample 5400631 | NCBI WGS metagenome assembly WNGH01 (sample SAMN13153373, study PRJNA577476) | soil metagenome | isolation source: 115 cm soil or saprolite under Garry oak tree replicate 1 | place: USA:California | collected 2016-06-15
CACCTCGCGACCTGGTCACGGACCGTAGTAGATCCTCGGTCAGGGCAGCTCACAGAGCCGCCGTTCTGGGTGGCTAGTGCTCCTTTCAGCTCATCAACTGAGGCGCACAGATGTGCGTGATCTGCGCATGTTCACGCCGGTGGAGGTGATCGAGGCGATCCCCAGTCAGCCTCGCGGCGCGAGGTCGAGCGCGAGGACGTTCTTGCCCCCCATGACCCGGCCCGTGTCGGTGAAGCCGTAGCGGAGGTAGAACCCGCGCGGCGAGCCGGGGCCGTCCGCGCAGCTGGTGTAGAGCACGTCGGCGCCGGGCCGCGTCGCGAGGTAGTCCACCACCGCGTCGAGCATCGCCGCGCCGTAGCCACGGCGCTGGCACCGGTGGTCGATGAGCAGCTTCCACAGCTAATACGGGCCGACGAGGTCGTCGTCCATCGGCTGCGGGACGTTGTCGCTGATCATCGCGAAGCCGACCAGCGCGCCGGTCTCGGCGTCGTGCACCGCCCACGGGTGGGGCATCGCGCGCTGCTCCTCGTCGGCCTCGGCGAAGATCTCCTTCATCGAGCCGAGGTACTGGTCCTGGCCGGGGCCACGGCGCAGGCCCATGACTGCCGCACGGTCCCCCAAGCTCACGATGTCGCGCAGCCCGACCCTCGCCATCGCCGCCTCCTTCATGTGCTCGCCCACGTCTACAGTCCGGCGGCGCCCCGGCGCAAGTACCGCGCTTCGCCGGCGACGGGCGACCGCACCGAGATGCCCCCAATGCGCGGCACCACACGTGCCGCCGCGGTATTCCACAAGAGCGCAGACTCGGCGTTATACGGGTGATCGAAGATCACCAAGCCCTTCGGGCCGTATAACGCCTGATACACGGGTGATCATTACTCAGCCGATGGAATGGAAAGTGGCAATGATCACCCGTGTATCACCTCGATCGGCTTGCCTGCGAGCGTTAAGGGACCCTGCCGCACTCACATTGCGCAGCCGACCGCCCAGCTCCCGGCTGGCTGCAGTCTGAGGGAGACGGTCCGCTAAACCTTGTTGGCCCAGGTCGTCGGGTCAGCCGCTCCTGTCTTGCGACTGGCGTATCTGCTGGACCGCTTCCTGGACGCCGCCGGTCCAGGGGTCGCCGTGCCCGGGAAGCACGTAGTCAGCGGAGATCGCCTCCAGGCGTGTCAGCGATTTGACCGCCTGGGCGGCGTCGGCGGTGAACGGCGCGACCTGCGGGCCACGGGCGCCAGTGGTCACCGCGTAGGTGGCGAACGCGTCGCCGACGAACAGGGCGCCCAGCGATGCGACATGCAGCGCGGCGCTACCTGGGGTGTGGCCGGGCGTCAAGATGACCCGCGGGCTTCCCGGGACGTCCAAGGTTGCCCCGTCGCCGAACGTCGCGACCTGCTGCAGCTTGGGGGTGCGAAGCCCACCGTGCAGCAGCGAGAACCACAAAAAGCCAAGGAGCGGCCCGGGTTTGACCGGGCCGAAGCCCTTCGACGGGTTCGGCACCTCGCCACGCGCCAGCGCAGCGTCGGCCTCGTGAACCGACACCGGCACTGCCCGCTCGCGCCGCAGCCGCTCCGCGAAGCCGATGTGGTCGGAATGCCCGTGGGTCAGGACCAGCGCACGGACATCGGCGGGCGCCCGGCCCATCGCAGCCAGTTCCCGGTCGATGTCGCCGTAGTAGCCGGGCAGGCCCGAGTCAATAATGGTCACCTCCCCAGCCTGCTCGACCAGGTAGGCATTGATCATGCTGTTGCCGCCGATCCGGTGGATGCCCGGAGCAATCTTCATGACCGAATCCTCCCACCCGGCAAGATGACAAGCGGCCTCATATGCGGTCATCGCCACAGCACCGCCCCTGCAGCACAGCCCGCGTGGTTCAGATCGCGCAGCGGCTCTTGGGGCGGGCCACGTCCGGTGACCGGCATCCGGCTCGGCCAGGCGCGCATCGCCGCCGATCTGTATCGGATCGCAACTCTGTAGTTGTTGAGTCCGGGAGCGCAGAACCGGGTGGTCGGAACTATCGCAGCGATGGCTACCTGGCCCTCTTAACGGGTCGCGCAGTGGGTCGTGGAGCAGGGGATACTGGTGCGGTGCCGTATGACCCGACCATCTACCTCGGCTCTGCTGCCCACTATCGCTACGGCCGCCCCGCGTACTCACCGGAACTCGAGGCCGTCCTGACGCAGGAGACGGGTCTCGATGGGAACGGCCGACTTCTGGATGTCGGCTGCGGCCCTGGCGTGCTTACCGTCCGCCTCGCTCATCTGTTCGGGCAGGCGGTCGGTCTGGACCCTGACGCCGGCATGCTTGCGGAAGGCTGTCGCGCAGCCGAGGAAAAAGGAGTCATGAACATCCGGTGGGTCCAGGGCCTGGCCGAGGACCTGCCCGCGGTCGCGCCGGGGCCGTACAGGCTGGTGACCTTCGGCCAGTCCTTCCACTGGACCGACGAGCAGCGAGTGGCCGAGACCGTCTGCGACATGCTGGAGCCCGGCGGTGCGCTGGCACTCATCGTCCACACGGTGACGGGGCGGCCCCGTCCACCAGACCCCGGGGTGCCTCCGATCCCTCACGATGTGATCAGGGCGCTGGTGGAGAAATATCTCGGATCTACCCGGCGCGCCGGCCAAGGCACCACCCCAGAACGAACTCACCGCTTCGAGGATGTGCTGGCCCGGACTCGCTTTGGTCTTCCGCAGCAGTTCTTCGTCCCAGGCATCCCCGACCTGCTGCGAGATAGCGAGAGCGTCCTGTCCGGCTACTTCTCCCTTTCATCCTCGGCGCCGCACCTATTTGATGATCGTCTTGACGACTTCGCCGGGGAAGTGCGGGCGCTGCTCGCGAACCGTTCTGCCGACGGTATTTTCTGGGACTGGCCGGGCGACACCGAGGTGGTAATTGCCCGCAAGCCCGGCTGAACAAGTGGCGGTGACATCTCCTGCGGTGGGGCAGGCCGCGTTAGAGGGCTTAGAGGGCTTAGACGGCACGGCCGTCATGATCGAGTCAATTGCGGGGTTGGCGGATCGGGTTCCTGGTTCTTGCTGATGGCAGGTGGTCAGGCCGCGAGGTGCGCTTGGCGCGCGAGGTCGTCGAAGGCGGCCTGGTACGCGCGGGCCGCGGTGCGCAGCCGGGAGGGTGCGGGCGGGCTGGGGTCGGTGAGTTCGGCCAGGCCCGCGCGAAGCAGGTGGTCGTGGGCATGGGTGAAGAGTAGGGCTTCGTGCAGCCCGGTGTCGGTGACCTGGTAGCGGCGGGTCTTCGGGATGCGCTGGACGAGCCCGTGTTCGCGGAGGCGGCGCAGGTCGTCAGTCATCTTGCCGGCGGTGATGTCCTCGGGCTTTTTGCCGAGGAGGGGCGCGATCAGGGTGCGCAGCTCGCGGTTGGTGAACCCGCGGGGCAACAGCCGGTGGATGAGCAGGGCCTGCAGGAGCGCGTGCACGCGGGGGTCGCCGAAGCGCAGCCCGGGGATGCGGGTTCGGTCGTCGTGGATGATGGGGGCGGTCAGGGCGGTGAAGGCCTGGGCGCCGCGGACGGGATCGTAGCTGATGCGCTGGACGCCGAGCAGGCGCCGGCTGGCCGAAAAGCCGATCTGCCGCAACGCCGGCAGGTTCATCAGCCGTTTGGACAGCCCGAAGTCAGCGTGGTCGCCAGCGTGAGCAGCACCGGGCCGCGCGGGATGGCTGCCGCTGCTAGCTCGGGCCTGCTTCCCTCATGCGGGGACAAGGTAGCTGTCGCGGCGGTTGCTAGCGCAGCGGCTGCCGTGAGGCCGAAGAAGGCCGGGCGCCAGCCGATGGCGGCGCCGGCGAAGGCGCCAAGCGGGACCCCGAACGCGGTCGCGGCCGAGGAACCGCCGACGATCACCGCCAGCCCGCGTCCCCGGCGGCCAGGTGCCACCGATCCGGCCGCGGTTGCCGCAGCGGCCGCCATGAACGCCCCGCCGCAGGCGCCTGCGGCGATCCGGGCGCCCAGCACGGCTGCCAACGACGGCGCGGCCGCCGTTGCCGCATTTGCGGCGGCGAACACGCCGAGGGCAACCAGCCGTCCCCGCGGCACTCGCCGCGTCGCGCGGATGATCAGCGGGGCGCCGGGGCCGGCTCTGCCATTCCGCCAGGCCTTCCATCACCCGGTCGGTAATCGTGGTAATGGTCTGCTTGGACACCTCGGCGTCGTACACCTCGGCCAGTGCGCGGCGATCTCCCGTGCGTCAGCCCTTTCGCCGACAAGGAAATCACCAGCTCGTCGACCCCGGTCAGCCGCCGCTACCTCTTGGCGACGATTTTAGGCTCGAAGCTGGAATCGCGGTCCCGCGGCACGCTGAGCTCCACCGGCCCGGCCTCGGTGAGCACGGTCTTGGCGCGGTGGCCGTTGCGGGAATTGCCGCAGTCGCGGCCTTTCGGGTCGTGCTTGACGTAGCCGAGCGGTCATCCAGCTCGCCCGCCAGCGCGCCCTCGACCACCATCTTGGTCAGCTTCCCCAGCAGCCCGCCCTCGCCGGTGAGCTTCAGCCCGCCGGCGCGGGCCCGCTCGGTCAGCTCACGCAGAACCTGCTCATCAGCCGCCGACAGCTCCACGCCATCCTGAGCCTGCTGGCCGTTCGTCACGTCTGTCACTGGTGTCTCCCTGTTTGTCAGGAGTTACACCGTTGAAGTTACAGTCCTCCGTCCGAGGGCTTCTCATCTGAATCTGGGTGTGTTAAAACCTGTTCAGAGGTGAAGTGGACTCACGGCCTACAGGATGTAAAGCCGAGATTGGCAGGTTGTGCCCGTCTCGATAGGGGGTGATGTCGGCAAGGACTCAATCCGTGTAACTTTTCCTCGACCGGGCCGCGGCGGGAACGCGTTGTCACCGGATTGGCGCGGTTCATGTGCAGGTGGCCGCTTACACCGGGGCAGGACAGATTCTTGGTCTGGTGGAACGCATGCCGTTCGAAGCCAAGGCACAAGTGCCTTCTGGATACTGTCAGGAAGCATTGCACGGCGCGTTCGAGGATGCGGCAGCGGGTGGGGTTACTGTTCTCGAGGCGCCTTCGGGACATGTGCTCACCGAAGGGCTAGCGTCGGCCCTCACGCGGATGGGCCGACATCCGTTTTGGCTACGCCTGGGCACAGAGGATCGTGACCCTGCGATATTCCTTGTGTCCCTTGTCGCGGCAGCACAACGTTCTCGCAGCGACATGGGACAGGCCACGCTCAAGCTGATGCGGTCGCGCCCGGGTCCTGTCTTTGGCTGGCCTCCGCTTTTCGCTGAGTTGGCTCGCGAGTTGCGCGATGGCATTGCGGGACGAGGCGCCCTAGTGCTCGAGGACGCCGATCAAGCGTGGGCTGGCTGCCCAACCCTTCCTCTTGTGAGTTCGGATCTTCTACCAGGGCTCCATGGCACGGCGCCGTGCGTGATACTCGCTGGCCACATCCCACCATCTTCTGCCTTCTCGAAATGCGTCCGGCGATCCGCCAGCGAGTTGCGGTTGCCGCAGCATGCCGTGGAACGGGTACTCGACGAGGATGCTCCGGCACTGACGAAACGGGCACGCGATCGGGCGGTGGCGCTCATCGGCGGACGTGCAGCGGTATTGGCGGGACTCCGCGGCGTCCGCGCGGCGACCGGCGACAGGCTGGAGCCACTGCTTGACCGGGCGACAAGCTGGGAGGAATTGCTTGCGCGGCTCGGTCAAGCACTGCTGGGAAATGTCGGCAGTGAGGCACGCCGCGCGCTGGCACTGGCGATCCGGACGGGATACGCGCAGGTGGACAGTACCCCCGCCCTCATTGACTGGAACCTCCTCCCTCCAGGCCCGTGGCTTCAGCACCTGGAGAACGGCTGGGTGCGCGTCCGCACCTGCTGGCGGAAGCCACTGCAGACAGTGCTTGACCGACGCACCGAGCCTGGCCGCAACACACTGCATGATGCGGCGGATTGGCTAATTCAAACCGGTGGCGACGATCAGGCGATCTCCCTCTACCTAGAAATCGGCGATCCTGACTGCGCCGCCCGTGTCATCGCCGACCATGCCACGACGCTGATGGACCTCGGCCAGTGGACCACTCTGGAAAGGTGGCTACAGCAGCTGCCAGACGACGCCGTCACGTTGTATCCCGACCTGGTCTACTGCAAGGCAGACATTGCTGCAGCTCGCGGCCACACGGCAATGGCCCAGCGATGGTTTGGAATCGCAGCATCGCATTGCTCCAAACGCAATGACGTGGAAGGAGCCTGCCGCAGCATCCTGGCCGCGAGCGCGGCGGCCGCCGAGCAAGGCGACCTTGCGGCAGCGCTATCCCATGCTCACGCAGTCGGATCGCTTGCGGAAGGTTCTAACCTAACCTCGGTTCAGATGTGGGCCTCTTGGCAGCAAGGACGCCTCCAACTGATGTTGGGTGACACCGATAACGCCCTCGCCTCCTTCTGCCGCGCCGCCTCGGGCATCAGCACCTCCACTGCGAGCGCCGCGGCGCAGCCCGTGCAGCTTGCTGGCAATCTCGCAACGCGGATAGGAGAGTTGCGCAGGCAGCAGGAAACGCACCGCGAGGCACAAGTGACCCTGAAGCGGGCCGAGCATGAAGCTCTCAATCAATTGCTAACAAACGTTAGGGCGCCCGCCGGGGGAACCGACGACGTGCTGGGTACCTACGGGTGGTTCCGCGCGCCCGCGCCACTTAAGCTGCCCGGCCTACGCGCGCCCGACATCGAGGCGCCGACCAGACGGGCCTGGCGGCTGGCTCGCCTGCGCCAGCCATTGCTGCCCGGCCGGCGAACGGGAGCGACCCGACGGGCGCGGGGCGCGGATCCAGGCGGATATTTTTCGGCGGTCGCGCCCGCCGCGATTCTAGATCCAAGGGCGGCCCGGCACTCGCGCGTTGTCCAGCAACCGCCCGGTATCCCCTACCCGCCTGTCATAGCGGAACCGCCGGCCCGTCCGGCGCTGTCACAGGCGAAACTGCGCGGTGCGCTGGCCGAACTGGCCGTGCACCTGCTAGGCCCATTCTGTGCAGCTATCGATGATGTGACGGTTGAAGATTGGCCAAGCTCGCGCTGCCGGTCGTTGTTCGGGTACCTGTTGACACACCGCGAGCCCTGGCCGTCGCGGGAGGTGCTCATGGAGGTCTTCTGGCCCGAGTCGGCGCCAGAGGCCTCGAGGAACAGCCTGAACGTCGCCATCCATGGCCTGCGGCGCACGCTGCGGACCGTCACCACATTGCCGGTGATCTTGCATAGCGGCGGCGCCTACGGGATCCATCCCGACCTGCACTTGTGGCTGGACGTCGAGGAGTTCGAGAGCCGTGTGGGAGACGGCCGCCGTCGCGAAGAGGCACGTGACGCCGAGTCGGCAACTCGGGAGTACGAGTCAGCCGATGGTCTCTACCGTGGCGACTTCCTAGCGGACGACCTCTACGAAGACTGGGCGACCCTCCCCCGCGAACGTCTGCGACTCGCGCACCTCGACGCGCTCAGCCGCCTCAGCAATCTCCACTTCAACTCCGGGCGCTACGCCGCGTGTGCATCCATGTGTCAGCGCATTATCGAATGCGATCCCTGCCGGGAAGACGCGCACCGCAGGCTGATGCGCTGCTACAGCAGACAAGGCCAGCCCCATCTGGCCCTGCTGCAGTACCGGGCATGCGTCCGGGCACTCGCCGACGAACTGGGCGTGAACGCCGACCCCGCCACCGTCAACCTGTATGACAAGATCCGCAGGCACGAACTCGTTTGAGCTGCGCACAGTCGCGCTAAGTGGATTGTCCGTCCCAGCTACCCCAAGCAAGCCGCGCCAACATCTCAGTGGCCGTAGCACTCTGAAATGGCCCCACTGGGCCGAGCACACCATCCCTGGTGACTAGTGGGCGCTTAACCGCAGCGGCGTTGACGTTAAGCGCCCAGACCAGGTCGATTAAGCGCTTGTTGCGACTCTCGCGACTGTGGCGTCGGTAGCGCCCGCATCAGAGCCGGGCCGCGAGCCATGTCATGAGGGAGGAAAGATGACAACACCCAAGAGCCCCATGGGTCGCGTGCCCAAGTGCCCACCCGATGCCCACTTCCCCCTGTTCGCGGGCTTCATCACCCCAGGGTCCGACTGGGATCCTCCGCGTCCGCTGGACGCGAGCATCTCGATGGACATATTCGACCCAACGGAGAAGGTCTCTCGCCGGCGATACGAGCGTATTCGGGTGGTAGAGATCGACGACCCGTTCCTCATCGAGGTCAACTGGTGCGTTTGTGGTGTCTTCGCAGCCGGGCTCAGCGGTTGCTGGCAGCTCGATTTCTACCTCGACGACGTCGATGGCGTAGGAGCAAGTTCGGGTCGGCTTGGTACGACGCAGACCGTCGATGTGAGCAGCGTGAAGCCGGTCCCCGACCCCACCAACGATGATATTTCCAAACGGTGTTACACCTACCAGTACACCGTTCCGGCCAACACCGTCCAAGTCGGTGCGTACAGCCTCCTCGCTGTCATCACACTCCGCAGCGGAAGTTGTGCCCGCCCGGGTCCTCTGGAAGGGGACTACCTGGGGCATGCACAGATCCCCGTTGTGGTCTTCGTGCCAGGGGAGTGAGCTTGTCTGGCCTGCCCCCGTCACCTGGCGGGGGCAGGCGCCGGAAACATCCAAGCTGACGGGGCGTTGCATGCAGAAGCTGTTTATCAGAACAGGAGGAATGAAACCTTGGCTGAGCATGATCCTCCCAAACGGACACCTGCCGGCCAGCGCGGTGATGACTTCCGGAAGATTATGGGCATCGGCGCGAAGTATGAGCGACGCCTCCACGATGCGGGAATTCTTACCTACCAAGATCTCGCTGAACGCAGCCCGCAGCAAATCGCGGATGTGGCTGGGGTATCTGCGGCGCTCGTCGCGAGCCAGGACTGGATCGGGCAGGCTCGCCGGCTCGCCGGACCTCTCCCGTCACCCCCGTCATCGGAGCCCAGCCAGCACTACGAGTCCTTCCACATAGAGCTTCTCCTGGGCGTCGACAACAGCGTGCGCCGTACCAAAGTTCATCATCACCAATCTGACACTGATTTCACGTGGCCTGGGTGGGATGAGGATCACCTGCTCGCTCTCCTGCGCGAACACATCCCGCTGGCGGCCTACACTCAGCCCGCCGAAGCGGTTCATCCGCAATCATCGGCCGCGCCACCCGCGACCCGACTGCAGACGGCCGCCCCATCTCGAACCCAGCCGGAGACCGCTAGCACACCTATAAGCCTGCCCCCCTCCGCTCTGCACGTCGAGGAACTCGCTCCAATCCGCGAAGGCGAAAGAACCTACACCTGGGGCCGCGGTGAGCCAGCCTCCGTCCGCCTCGCCCTGCGCGTCGACCCAGCAAAGACGCTGTCGGCTGCCGCCCTCGACTTCTCGGCCGAAATCACAGCCAGCAGCAAGCTCGGGGACAGTCGACGCTGGCCTCTTGAGACCATGCAAGGAGCCATCCGTGTAGGCGAACCACTCTCAGTCGACTTGACCGGTCCGCCTTTGCCTCGCGGCCTTTACCGCCTTGAGGCGACCGTGCTTATCTACCCAACCGACCACGCACCCGATGCCCAGCCAATCCATAGCCGATCCGTGCTGGGGGAACTCATCCAGATCACCGATGATGTGTTGGTACGCACCGCTCCCGCTCCGACTTGACGGGCCTGCCCATGGACTGGGTGATGCCCAGCCGGTGGCAGTCCTGACCTGCGGGATGCCGGGTGGCGAGTAGCCGTGGTCTTGTAGTCAAGCCGGCGGTTTGCGCTAGCGAGATGCTGTTCCTCGGCGGGACGCCCGAGTTCTTGCATCTGTGTCAAGGGACATCAGGAACTGCCCGGAGACGGCCGTGAGATCTGCCCGCTGGTGGCCACTACATCTGCCCGGTGGCGGCCACCAGACGGGCTTGGGGTCAGGGGCTGAGGGGCATCACTCCTTTCCCGGCGAGGGCCTGGGATAGGCGGATGCTGTCGCCGCTGGTCTGGCAGACGTGCGCGTGATGCATCAGCCGGTCCACTGTCGCGGTGGCCAGGGTCTTGGGCATCAGCTCGTCGAAGCCCGAGGGGTGCAGGTTGGAACTGACTGCCACGCTGCGTTTCTCGTAAGCGGCATCCACCAGCCGGTAGAGGTCCTCGGCCGGGTCCGGGCCTACGGGCAGTAGCCCGATGTCATCGACGACGACCACGTCAGCGCGCAGGATCCGGGTGATGGCCCTGGTGACCGAGTCGTCGGAGCGGTGGGCGCGGACGATGACGCCGAGCTGCTCGAGGGTGAACCAGGCCACGTGCTTGCCGGCTTCGACCGCTAGCGGGCCAGAGCGCGGCGGCAGCGCCGGCCTTCGGCGTGCGGTCGATATCCGCGCGGTTGCGCCGCGTTCTGCTGCGACGGCCTGCCGTCGCCGGTGCCTTTGACGCCGCTGGCCTGGCGAGTCCCCGACGCGCCCGCCATCGACGGCCTGGCCGACGACCTGGCCGTGGTCTACCCGCCGCTGGCGCCCGTGCGACTGATGGAGATGCTCGCCGACCGCGGCATCCGGGTGATACCAGTCGCCGCAGGGGAGTACGAGACGATGGGCGGCAACGTCCTGGCGGTCGGACCGCGATGCGTGGTCGTTGTGAACGGCAACCCCCGGACCCGCGCGGCACTGGAGTCCGCCGGCTGCGAAGTGCACGGCTACGAGGGCTCGGAGATCTCCGTCAAGGGCGACGGAGGCCCGACCTGCCTGACCGCGCCACTCTGGCGAGACATCACCCATCACGCCGGCAAACCCTAGCCATCGCCATCACCGCCCGAAGATCGCCGCGCTTCGCCAGCGACGACGTAGAAGACCAACGGCCGGCGGGCCAAAGATGATCGCGGTGACGGCCGCTCCTGTGCCGCCCGCGATGACGATGTCGGCGTCGTCGGAGCGAATCAGCCGCGCGCTGAGGACTATCGCCGTCGCACCGGAGGAGTATGCGGATGCCGTCGTGTAAATGATGGCATTTCCGCCAGGCCGATGCCTTCCGGTTAGCCCGGCGACGGCAGCAAGGGACGTACCTGTTCGGCGGTCACGCGAACCGCCTGCTGTATACGCTCGGCCTGCACAGGGAACAGAGCGACCGAGTCCGCGCCCGCCTTATAGAATTCCGCGATGCGGTGCGCGCAGTCCTCGGGCGTGCCGCAGACGGACAACTCGTCGATCCACGAATCCGGCATCTCCCTGGCGATTAGGTCGGCTCCGCCTCGCTGGAGCATTGCGGCAAGCGCGTCCGAGATTCCTTCCGCGTCGGTGATGGCATCGACTCCGCCCGCTGCGGTGTAGAGGGCCAGCGGCGCCCTGACTTCCTCGCGAGCCCGGTTGCGGTCCTGGTCGACGGCGTAGAGCGCGAACGCGGTGATGCGGTGAGCATCGCCGCGTCCCGCCGCCGCCCGTCCCTTGTCGATCTGCTTCCGCGCCCAGCTCACGTATCTGACGCCGGCGCCCGCGGAAAGGATCGTTCCGTCGGAAATCTCTCCGGACAGTCGTAGCATCCTCGGACCGCAGACACCGAGGTAGATGGGCAGGTGGCCGGCAACCGGGTGAGCAAGCGCAACATCCGCGAAAGCGAACTCATCGCCCGCGACATCGAGCCGCTGGCCGGCGATCAGTTGCCGAACCGCTGTCACGCACTCGGTCATGGCACCCAGCGAAGAACGCGGGAGCAGGCCCACCTGGCGCAGCCAGGCGGGAACCCCGAGCCCGATCCCCGCGATGACCCGCCCAGGGAATGCGCGACCCACGGTAGCGAGTTCCATGGCGAGCAATGCGGGGTGACGCAGCATGGCCGATACCACGCCGAGGCCGACCTGGATGCGCGGGGTCGCCGCCAGGGCCGCTGTTGCTCCGCTGATTCCACCCGTGAAGAAGCAGTCCTCGGTGAACCACAACTCGTCCAATCCGCATCGGTCGGCATCCATTGCTGCCGGGAGCAGTTGCTCGGGAGGCATCGCACTTCCCAGCACCAGGCCGAGCTTGTTGCCATCGGTTCCCATGAGATGTCTCCCTACCCGCGGTCGCTGTTCTGGCAGGCTCGGCCGGTCATGCCGTCGTTCGCGCTAGTGCCAGGAGAACCGCCTCAGGCGTTACGGGGATCCGGTCGATGCCGTGGTCAGCGGTGCCACCGGATTTCGCGACGGCATCCGCGACGGCATTTCCGACGGCCGCGGCGACCGGGATAATCGGCGGTTCACCGACGCCCTTCGCCCCATAGGGTCCCTCCGGGTCGGGGTGCTCAAGGGTCACGATTTCCACCCGTGGCACATCAACGGCCAGCGGCAAGCCATAGGCTTCGAGGGTCTGCTGCCGATAGGTTCCGGCATCGAGACCGAGCCACTCCCACAGCGCATACCCCAGCCCCTGGGTCACACCGCCCTGGATCTGGCCCGCGACCCCGGCCGGGTTGATCACGCGGCCGACTTCCTGGGCGACGATGTACCGGAGGACGGTGACGTTGCCCGTCACCGGGTCGACCGCCACCTCGGCGACATGGACGTGGTAGGTGGGGGTGGTGAGGGCCGGGAACAGCAAGCCTGTGGCGCAGGCCGGGTCGTAGCCGGGGAGCGGAGTCCCGTACGAGCCGGCCCCGGTAATGGGGCCGCCCGCACTGGCCGCGGCCCCGGCGATGTCCGCCAGCGGAATACGGGCGCTGGGATCACCCTTCACGCTGGCGAACCCGTCCGCCAGCTCCAGATCGGCCTCGTTCGCCTCCAGCAGGGCGGCCGCCGTTTTCAGGACCCGCCCGCGAACCTGTTCTGCCGCCTCGCGCACGGCCCGCCCGGTGACCCTGGTGGTCCGGCTTCCCTGAGATCCCGCGTCGTAGCCATTGACGTCGGTGTCCGGCAACGCGACCAGGACCTTGGAGGTATCCACGCCAAGCTCGTCTGCGGCGATCTGCCGCAGCCCCATCGCGACGGCACCTGAGCCGTTCTCGGTGGCCGCGGTGACCAGGCCGAGTGTGCCGTCCTCGTTGAGCTTCACGGCGGCGCTCCCGGGCAGCGGGTTGGTCAGCCATACGCAGGCCGCGATGCCGACTCCGCGCCAGCGGCCCTGGCCGAGCGTGGACCATGGCGCCACGCCTTCGAGCCTGTCGAACGCTTCGCGCAGAATGCCGGCGTCGGTCAGGACCTGGCCGTTGAGCAGCTTGCCGCCGTCCCGCAAGAGATTGCGCATCCGCAGTTGACGCCGGTCCAGGGAAAGCACTTGCGCGACATGATCCATGTGGCGCTCGACCGCAAACACCAGGTACGTTCCGCCGACCCCGCGGAACGCCCCGGTCGGTGCGGTATTTGTGTAGACCGCACGGCAGCGGACCCGTGCCCTGCCGACCCGGTATGGTGAGCCGGCGGCGAACAGCGGAAGGCTGGCGATAAGGGGGGCATCGCCGGCGTACGCGCCGCTGTCAAATATGACGTCCATTTCCCTGGCGAGGATCTGGCCTTCAGAACTCACCGCGGAGCGGATCCTGATGATCGCGTTCTCCCGGCACGGGGCCGTGATCAGGTCCTCCCGCCGCTCGTTGACCATCCGCACCGGCCTGCCGACGTGCCTGGCAAGCAGCGCCGCGTAGGGCTCAAGGCCGGTGTCCAGCTTCGCGCCGAACCCCCCTCCGATGTGGTGGCCGACGACTCGCACCAGGGACGGCTCGATGCCCAAGGCAGCGGCCACCCGGTCGCGGACGCAGAACGGGAACTGATGGGCGACATGGATGATGTACCGGCCGGCCCGGTACTCGGCCACCGCTCCTCGGGGTTCCAGGTACGCCTGATACTGGCGGTCGGCCCGGTATTCGTCCGCCACCACGTGCTCCGCGGTCGCGAAGATGCCGTCGATGCCGCCGGGGTCCGCGTGCATCTCGCAGACCACGTTGCCGTACCGGGGCCAATCGGCATCATCCTCCGTCCGGTAGGCGGCCAGGTCGGGATGGACCAGCGGCGCTTCCGGCGCCAGGGCCGCCTCGAGGTCGGTCACCGCGGGCAGCTCGCTGATGTCGGCTTCCAGCTTGCCGATGGCCTCGTTGACCGCCGCGATTGTCGTTCCGACCACCGCGGCGATCGGCTCTCCGACGTACCTGATCCGCTCCCAGGCGAAGAGCGGCTGGTCCCAGATGATCGCCCCGGTCGAATGCCGCGGTGCCTGCGTGGCGCTGACCACGGCGAGCACGCCGGGCACCCGTTCAGCCTCCGCGGTGTCCAGGGTGACGACACGGCCTGCCGGCACCGGCGATCGCCACAGCCTGGCGTGCACCATGCCAGGGAGAACGACGTCGACCGCGTAATCCGCCGCGCCCGTTACCTTCGCCTCACCGTCGCTGCGCGGCGCGCTGGTGCCAACGGCCGCGGTCATCGCAAGCCTCCGCATGCGCGGCCGACTGCGGCGACGATGTCCGCGTAGCCGGTGCATCGGCAGATGTTCCCGCTGATGGCCTCGCGGACCTCGCCCTCGGTCGGGGTCGGGTTCTCGGCGAGCAGTGCGGTGAGCGTCACGAGGAAGCCCGGGGTGCAGAAGCCGCACTGCACGGCCCCGGTCTCGATGAAGGCCCGCTGGAGGGCGCTGAGCTCCCCGCCTCCCGGCGAGAGCCCTTCCACCGTGGTGACCGTCCGATGCGCGGCGGCCGCCGCCGGGTAGATGCACGAGTCGATGGGCTGGCCGTCGAGCAGCACCGTGCAAGCGCCGCATTCGCCTTCGCTGCAGCCATCCTTCGCGCCGCGTAGGTGCATCCGGTCCCGCAGGACCGCGAGCAGGGTCTCGTCGGGGTCGGCTTCCAGCCGCCGCAGGCGGCCATTGACGGTCATCTCAACTATCACGCGCCACTCCCTCGCTGGGCTGTCATTTTGCCGTTGGCCCGGGAACGGCAGCAGGCCACGGCCCGCTCGAGCAGGCCGCAAAGAACGAGACGGCGATACGCCGCTGATGCCCGGGCGTCATCGATCGGGGAAACCTCGCGCTGCAAGGCCTCCGCGGCCTCCCGCACGGTCTGCGCGGTGGCTCCGCCTCGGGTCAGGGTCCGCTCGGCCTCCGGAGCGCGCACGGGCGCGGGCGCCAGCGAGCACAGGGCGAGCCGGGCGTCGCGGACCCGTTCGGTGCCGTCGAATGTGAGCCGGAGGGCCAGGCCGGCGACGGCCACCACCATCGCGCCGCGGCGCCCCACCTTGAGGTAGACCTCACCCGTCGCGGGACCGGCCGGCATCGCCTCGACGGCGATCAGCAGTTCGTCCGGGCGGCGGTCGACTGTCCTGCGGCCGAGGAGGAAGTCCTGCAGCGGCAGCCGCCGAATGCCGCGGGCGCCGCTCAGCTCGACGACGGCGTCGGCGACAAGCAGCGGCGCGGCGGTGTCGGCGGCAGGGGAGGCGTTGCACAGGTTGCCGCCCAGGGTGCCGACCGACTGCGTCTGCCAGCCGCCCACGGTTGCCGCGGCCTCGGCCAGAGCGGGATGCCGGCGGCGGATGAGCGGATCCCTGGCGAGCAGCCGATGGGTGACCAGCGTCCCGAAGCGGCTCGCCGCGCCGCTGGTCACGGCGGCCAGAGGCGCGATGCCGCCGATGTGCAGGAACGAATCGGGCGCGAGCTCGCCCCGTGCGTACTGCATCATGACGTCTGTTCCGCCGGCGACTACGCATGTGGCGTCGCCGTGTTCGGCGAGCCAGGCGACGGCCTCTTCCTCGCTGTTCGCGTGCCGGAACTCCATGCGGCTATCCGGCCTCCCCGGTCTCAGGTATCCCGCCGCTCGCGGCTAGCTGGGCGCCGTCGGGAAGGTGGCGGGGCATGACAGCGCCGGCGAGCACCTCCTCGGCACGATGGCAGGCGGCCAGGCGCCCGGCGCCGACGCCGCGCAGCTCGGGCACGTCGGCGCGGCACCGGTCGACGGCGAGCGGGCAGCGGGGGTGAAAGACGCAGCCGGCCGGGGGATTGGCATGGTCAGGCGGGTCCCCGGGGAGCACGATCCGCGGCGTACGGGCGGTCAGGCCCAGCTCGGGGACTGCGGAGCGCAGCGCCATCGTGTACGGGTGGGCTGGCGCGCCGAGCAGCTTCGCCGTGGGGCCTATCTCGGCGACCCGGCCCAGGTAGAGAACGGCGGTCTGCTCGCACAGCTCGCTGACGACGCCGAAGTTGTGGGTGATCAGCAGGTAGGCGAGGTCACGCTCGGAGCGCAGCCGCCCTATCAGCCTCAGTATCCTGGCCTGCGCGCGCACGTCGAGCGCGCTGGTGGGCTCGTCGAGCACGAGCAGCCGTGGTTCGACGGCCAGAGCCCTGGCGATCGCGACCCGCTGCCGCTGACCACCGGAGAGCTGGTGCGGGTAGCGGGCGGCGTGGCCGGCCTCCAGGCCCACCTCGGTGAGCAGGCCGCCGACCCGCTCGGCAGTCTGGCGCCGCGGCACGATGCCGTGCGTGGTCAGCGCTTCGGCGATGGATGCGCCGACCCGCATCCGCGGGTCGAGGCTCGAGTCGGGGTCCTGGAAGATGATCTGGGCCGCCCGCCGGTACGCCTTGAGCGCGCGGCCTCGCAGCCCGGTGACGTCTGATCCCTCGAACATGATCCGCCCGCCGCTGACCGGAACGAGCCGGAGCACCGCGCGGCCGATCGTGGTCTTGCCTGAGCCGCTCTCGCCGACCAGCGCCAGGCCGAACGGGCCGGGAGCGATCTCCAGACTCACCTGGTCCACCGCGCGAACCGGGCCGAAGCGCACGGTCAGTTCCGCGAGCTCCAGCAGCGGCCGCCGCGCGGTAACCTCCGCGGGGGTCATCGGCCGGTTCACGTCTTGATCCTCGGCACCGCGGCAAGCAGGTCAGCGGTGTAGGAATCCCGGGGCGCAGCGAGTACCTGGCCGGCCGAGCCCTGCTCGACGATCTGGCCGGATCGCATGACCGCGACCCAGTCGCACAGCTCGGCGACCACGGCGAGGTCATGGCTAATGAACAGGATCGACATGCCCTCGTTCGCTCGGAGCTGTCGCAGCAGGTCGAGCACCTCGGCCTGCACGGTCACATCCAGCGCGCTGGTCGGCTCGTCGGCGAGCAGCACCTCGGCTCGCAGCGCCAGCGCCAGCGCGATTGCCACCCGCTGGAGCTGGCCGCCGGAGAGCTGAGCGGGGTAGCGGCGCAGCAGTTCCGGCCGGAGCAACACCGACCGCATCGCGGCCTCGGCTCGCTGCGCCGCGTCGGCCTTGCTCAGGCCGTGCAGCCGCAGTGCCCGCAGCACGGTCGTGCCCACCCGGAACACCGGGCTGAAACTCGACGCCGGGCTCTGGAAGATCGCGGCGATCCGCCGGCCCCGCACCTGCCGAAGGGAAGCCGGAGGCAGCGTGGTGAGCTCGGTGCCGTCCAGCCGGATGCTGCCGCTGACCGTGGCGCCGACGGTCTGGGCAAGGCCCAGGATGGCCAGCGTGGTCATCGACTTGCCAGACCCGCTTTCCCCGGCCAGTCCGACGATCTGCGCCTCGCCGACGGCCAGGTCGCTGACCGAGACAACCCGCCGCTCGCCGAACCGGATTTCCAGGTCGGAGATCTCCAGCCTCATCGCAGCAGGCTCCGCTTCGGGTCGAGCAGGTCGCGCAGCCCGTCGCCGAGCAGGTTGAACGCGAACGCGGTGATCAGGATCGCCAGCCCGGGAAACGTGACCGCCCACCAGGACGTCGTGAAGTACCCCTGGCCCTCGGAGACCATCAGGCCCCAGTCGGGGGTCGGGTCCTGGGCGCCGAGGCCGAGGAAGGACAGCGCCGACGCGGTCAGGATCACCCCGCCGAAGTCCAGCGAGATCTGCACGATGAGCGGGGTGATCGCGTTCGGCAGCACGTGCCGGAAGATGATCCGGCGGCGGGAGATCCCCAGCGCCCGGCAGCCGTCGATGTACGGGCGGCCGGCGACCGAGGCGGCCTGCCCGCGCACGAGCCGGGTGTACCAGGGCCACCAGGTGGCCGCGATCGCGATCGTGACGCTGGTCAGGCTGGCCGGCAGCACGGCCGCGAGCGCCAGCGCGAGCAGCAGCGCCGGAAACGCCAGGAAGATGTCGGTGATCCGCATGATCACGTCGTCGAGCCAGCCCCCGAAGTAGCCCGCGGCGAGCCCGAGCGGCAGCCCGATGGCGCAGGCGATCACCAGCACGCTCGCCGCGATCAGCGGCGATATCCGCGCCCCGTATAGCACCCGGGACAGCACATCGCGCCCGACCTGGTCGGTTCCGAACCAGTGCGCCGCCGATGGCGGCCTCAGCACCGCGAACGGGTGCGTCGCGGTGCCGGCATCGGCGGGATAGGAGGAGAGCACCGGGGCCAGCACCGCCACGCCGATCATCACGATGACCAGCATCGCGCCTGCGACAAGTAGCGGATTGGCGGCGAGCCGCTGCCTGAGCGCCCGCCCGGCCGGCCAGGCCGCCGCGGAGGGAACGACCGGTAGCTCGATCATCGCAGCCTGATCCTCGGGTCAAGCGCGGCCTGGGCGATGTCCACGATCAGGTTGGCCGCCACGTAGATAATCGCGATGAACAGCGCGACGCCGAGAATTGCCGGGGTGTCGAGCGTGGCGATCGAGCCCGCGGCGTAGCTGCCGAGCCCGGGCCAGTCGAAGATCGACTCGACCAGGAACGTGTTGACCAGCGAATATCCGAAAACCAGCGCAAGCGCCGCGGACACCGGATTCCAGGCCAGCTTCATCGCGAACCGGCCGAACACCGAGCGCTCGGGAAAGCCGAGCGCTCGGACAAACAGCACGTGCGTCTCGCCTGTGGTGTCGAGCACCTGGGCCCGGACCATCCGGGTGAACAGCCCGGCCGGGTAGGCGGCTACCACGATCGCAGGGAGCCCGAGGTGCCCGAGCGTGCTGCCCAGCATGGGCAGGTTCCCGGTGATCAGCGCGTCGATGACCGGCAGCCCGGTCACCTTGGTGAGCGGGTGGGTGAATAGCAGGCCCGCCGAGTACTCGCCGGCCGCGGGCGCCAGCTTCAGCCGCTGGGCGAAGACGAGCTGGAGGATCAGCGCCATCCAGAAGATGGGCATCGACACGCCGAGGATCGACCCGGCGCGGACCGTGTGGTCGACGGCCCGGCCCGGCCACCTGGCCGAGATCAGGCCGAGCGGCACCCCGGCGAGCAGCGCGATGATCAGCGCGGCGAACACGAGCTCGAGCGAGGCCGGCGCGGCGGTCGCGATGTCGGAGAGCACCGGCCGGTGGGTGTGGATCGAGATCCCCCAGTTGCCGGTGGCGATCCCGGCGAGATAGCTGCCGAGCTGCACGGGAAGCGGCCGGTCCAGGCCGAGGAACCGCCTGGCCGCCGCGATCTGCCTGGCCGTCGCGTGCGCCCCGGCCCAGGTGGACGCGGGATCGCCGGGGATGACGTGGGCGACGACGAACGTCACCACGATCACCCCGGCGATCACCACGATCGCGAGCACGGCCCGCCGGGCGATGTACCGGGTCAACTGGAGTGCGGTCGGAGGTTGTAGACGAATACCACGTTCGGGTACGCGGGGTTCACCTGGAACCCGGAGAACGAGCTGAGCATCGCGTACTGGTAGTTGGTGTTGTACAGGAACACGATCGGCGCCTGATGCAGGATCTCCACCTGCATCTGCCGGTACATGGTCGCCGCGTCCGACGGCTTGGTGGCCACCAGCGGCTCGATCTGGTTGATCTGGTGATCGAGCGTCGGGTTCGCGTAGTACGACAGGTTGAAGTACGGCTTACTCTCGCTGTGCACCAGGTTGATGAACCATGAGTACGGGTCGGCGTAGTCGGGCCACCAGTACTCGATGAAGATGTCCTGGTGCGCCGACGCGCTGGCGGACTTCGCCTTCCCCCACTGCGTCGGCCAGGCGAGCGGCTGGACGCTGAGGTTAATGTTGAGCTTGGCCAGGCTGGACTTCAGCAGCGTGGCCACCACCTGCTCGTTGGAGTCGCCCTCGGTGTAGGTGAGCGTGAGGTTCAGCCGCTTGCGGCCCGGACCGTAGCCGGCCTGGTGCAGCAGCGCGATCGCTTTCTTCGGGTCGTTGCTGTAGTTCGGCAGGTTCGTGAAGTGGCCGAACAGCCCTGGCGGGACGATGCCGCTGGACGGCACCGCGGCGCCCTGGAGCGCGGCGATGATCCCCGGGTAGTTGATTCCGTAGGAGATCGCCTGCCTCACCGGCAGGCTCAGTGCCTTGGTGTTGAGCTGGGCAAGCAGGTTCTGCCACGAGGGCGCGGTCACCAGCGTGATGCCCGGCGTGCCCTTGAGGGAGTTGAACAGCGAGGGCCTGAGCTCCTCGACGAAGCTCACCTGGCCGCTGCGCAGCAACTGCGCGCCGGTGGTGTCCTGCGGTACGACGCGGAACACCGCCTTCTTGTAGTGCGGCCCAGTCCAGCCGTGCCAGTACCGCGGGAAGGCCTTGAGTATCACCTCAAGTTCCTGGCCCTTGTTCCAGGTCTGCAGTTCATAGGGGCCGGTGCCGGCGTCGTGCGGCGCGTTCAGCCATTGGGTCAGGTTGCCGCCAGGGCCGGCGGCCTTGGTGTCATAGATGAAGGCCGAATAATCGGCCGACGCCTCCAGGGCCAGCGGAGACGGATAGCTGAGGTGGAACGTCAGCGTGTAGGGACTCGGTGTGCTGATAGTCTTCACCGCGCCCCAGATATAGGCCGCGCCGCCACCGATCTTCTTCGTCCGCAGGATCGCCGCCTTAGCCGCGGCTGCCGTCATCAGCCTGCCGGTGTGGAAGTACACCCCGTGCCGGAGCTGGAACGTCCAGGTGAGCTCGTTGGCCGAGGTTGACCAGCTCGTGGCGAGCAGCGGGTCGACCTGGTGGGTGACCGGGTTGTAGCGGGTGAGCGTCTCGTACATGTTGCTCATCGCGAGGATGCCGTTGGAGTACTCGGTGGCCGGATCCCAGCCGTCGGGCATCACCGTGGTCAGGGTGTCGTAGGTGAAGACTTGCGCGGAACCTGTCTGCGGGGACTTCGAGGCCGCCTGGTACGAGCCGCTACTGCAAGCGGCGAGCGCCACGGCGAGAACCGGGCCCGTCACCGCCGGCCAGAGTCGATGCGCCTTCATCGTGGACCTCCGTTAGGTTGAGCTTTCTGAGTGCGCACCCCGTGCAGAGCGCCCGCTGCCTTGGCGCGGATCCGCACCGCGGGCGTCGTGAGATAGGCCAGCGGGATCTCCTCGAGCTCGACGATCTCCACGCTGGCAGGGTCGGCCCCAGCCGCGACGGCGTGCTCGCGTGCCTCGTCGCACGCCTCGTCCAGGGCCGGCTTGCGGCCGCCGGCCCCGAAGTGGAATATGCGGTCTACCTGGCCGCTGACCGAAGCGATTGCGGCGCCGATTGCGTTGGCCGCGTCGAAATGCTCGGGCCTGATCACATCACTGACACCGTGTATGTCGTCGGGGACCAGGATGCTGCCGCCGCCCACCGCGATCAGCGGCTGGCTGCCCTTGGCCGTCTTCACCCGGTCGATCGCGTCGGCGAGCAGCGCATCCGACCTGTCCGCCGCGCTTTCCAGCAGCCGCCGGAGCGGCCGCGTCCGCCGCGGATCGCCGAGCACGGCCCGGCCGGTCGCCACCGCGCTGTCGGTGAGCGTGGGGGTCTCGCCGCCGAAGACCAGGGCCTCGTCGAGCAGCCGGAACCCGACGCTTTCCGGCCCGATGCGTACGTGACCGGCGGTGCCGGCCAGGACCGTCCCGCCGCCGAGGGCGATCGTCACCAGGTCAGGCATCCGGAAGTTGGTGCGGATCCCGCCGATCTCCACTCCATGCGACGACTCCCGCGGGAACCCGTTGACCAGGACGCCGATGTCGGTGGACGTGCCGCCGACATCGGCGACGAGCGCGTCGGCGGTTCCGGTGAGGAACGCGGCGCCGCGGATGCTGTTCGCCGGGCCGCTGCCGATCGTCAGCACCGGATAGCGCAGCGCGTGATCCAGTGCCATCAGCGTGCCGTCGTTCTGCGCGAAGAACGTGGCAGGGGCCATCGCGTGCGCTTCCAGCGCTTCCTGGAGCGCCCGCGCCACATCGCGGGCCACCCCGACGAGCGCGGCGTTGAGTATCGTCGCGTTCTCCCGCTCCAGCAGCCCGACCGAGCCGATCTCGTGGCTGAGCGACAGGTGCACTTCGCCGAGCTCGCGCTTGACGATCTCGGCGGCGAGCAGCTCGTGCCGCGCCGACACCGGGGCGAACACGCTGGTGATCGCGATCCCGGCGGCGCGGTCGCCGACGCCGTCAAGGAAGCGCGCCACCGCCTCGCCGTCGAAGGGCGCGAGGTCCCGGCCGTCGAACTCGATCCCGCCGTCGACGATCGTGGCACCCGCCGATACCGCGGCGGACAGATCGGCAGGCCATTCGAACATCGGGCGGATGCCGTGGGTGGCCGGGCCGCCGATCCTGATCACCGCGACCTTGCGCAGGCTGCGGCGTTCCAGCACCGCGTTGGTGGCGTGGGTGGTGCCGAGCATCACGTGGGTGATCCGGGTGGCGTCGACGGCGGGCGCGCGGAGCACGGTGTCGATCGCCGCGGTGATCCCGCCGGTGATGTCCGGGGTGCAGGGCACCTTGGCCTTGGCGAGCACCTGGTCGTCGCGGTCGAGTATCACCGCATCGGTGTTGGTGCCGCCGACGTCGATGCCCATCCGGTGATCAAGCCGGGACACGGGCCAGCTCCTCCACGGGTACGTAGTCGAAGTCGTAGCCGAATGCCCGCGGGCCCGCGGCTTCCAGGCCGCGCGGGCTTCGCCAGATCGGGTCGCACGGCATCGCGATCACCGTGACTCGCTGGCCGTAGCGGACCCGCTCGGTGGCGATCGCGTCCGCGGTCTCGCTGTCCAGGACGGTGATGAGGTCGGGGACCGAGGCCCGCACCCGGCCCTGTTCGAGCGCGGCGAGGTTCTCGTTCTGCAGCTCGAGCCTTATCAGCCGGCCGGCGTCGTCTCCGAGGCCCTCGACGACGACCGAGCCGCGGACGAAGCCCTTGGTGGTGCGCCGTTCGACATCGGAGATCTTCCCGGTCACCAGGCGGAACGCGCCGATGTCGGCGATCAGGGCATCGACCGGGTTGTCCTGGGCGCCGGCCACGGCCTGCCCGATCCTGATCGCCAGCGAGACCGAGCCGCGCACGGTGGCGTCGCGCGCCTGGCTGGCGGTCATCGTGTACTCGGTAGACGCCGCGGCCCCGCCGAACTCGACCGCCGCGGCGCGGGCCAGCCGCTCCATCCAGTGCCCGGTGATCGCGCGGAAGACGATCAGGTTGCCGCGCTCGTCGGTCATCACGCACGGGTTGACGTCGATGCCGGCCAATTCCATCGTCACCTGCGGCACCAGCGGGAACGCCCGCCCCATCCCGTCGGCATCGACGACCGGGAGCCCGATGCGGGTCGCCCAGGCGATCGGCAGCAGCCCGTTCGACCCGCCAATCTCGGCCGCCATCAGCGCGCCGACCTTCCGCCCGGTCAGCGCCTCGAGATGTTCGCGCAGCCGGCCGCCCTCGTCGCCGTTCCCGATCTTCTCGATGTGCACGGTCGGGGCGCCGATCCCCCCGCACGGCATGATCAGCGCGTCCGGCGGCAGGTCTTCGATGACGACCAGCGTCGCCGGGCCGAAGTCCTCGGTGGCCTGCAGCGCCTCGAGCAGCCCGATGCGCGAGTCCCCGCCGCCGCCGGCCCCGAGGATCGCGCACCCGCGGGCCAGGGCACGCAACGTCGGCGGATCCAGGAACCGCTTCATGAACGACAAGCTAGCCGCGAAGACCAGCCACGGACAGATGCGTTCTGCATAGAAATCTCGTCCTTCCTATGCAGAATGGCCAGATTCCTCATGGGCGCGCACTCCGTAGGCTTCGTACGCTTCCCGTGCGGTGATGATCTCGTCCCGCAGATCGGCACGCACCAGATCCGCCGCTCGCTCGCGCGGATCGCCGTAGCCGCCACCGGTGCCTGTGACCAGCCGGACCAGGTCTCCGCGCCGCAGCCTGAGCCCGGATATTTTGCCGAACGGGCTCCCGATCGGGACTCCGCCGCGGATGACCTCGACGTAGTTCACCGAGCCGTCGCGGCCCCCGGCCGCGCCCCACGGCGGTGTCAGGTGACGGCCCCAGGCTGCGTTGTGAGCAGTGCCTCCTCGGAGAGCACCCGGTACTCGCGTACCAGGCCGCGCCCGCCGACTTCGTCCTGCCGGTCAAGGACAACCAGCCCGGCCTGTTTGATGCCCTGGACGCCCTGCCCTGGCAGGACGTCCCGGTCGCGCACGCGGCCGCCGACCGCGGGCACGGCCGGATCATCACCCGCACCATCCAGGTCATTGACACGCCCGACGACCTGCCCTTCCCGCACGTCAGCCAGGCGTACCTGATCCAGCGCCACGTCACCGGCCTGGACGGCAAGCCGCTGTCAGACGTCGCCGCACGCGGCATCACCAGCCTGACCCCTGGCCGCGCCAGCCCTGCACGCCTGGCCAGATTCGTCCAAGGTCAATGGGCCATCGAGTCGCTGCACTGGCTCCGACACCCTCTACCGCGAAGACAGCTCCACAGTCCGCACCAGATCAGGCCCCAGGATCATTGGACCGGCCCTTTACCGTCCTTGAACTGACTTCATGATCTTGAAACGGCGGTGACCACCCGTGTTCCTGATGAACGCCGAGAAGATCATTCTTGGGGGCATATTGTGGGGCAGATTGCCGCTAGCGAAGGCTCGCCAGAGCCAGTGGCTGCTACTCATAGCCAGCGTTCGGCCTGCTGCGCGGCCGATTGAGGGACATCCTGTTGGTCTATGGTAAGGAGAAGGTCTACGGTTCGATTCCGTAAGGGGGCTCCGAGAGGTCTTCACGTTTCACCAGTGTCCATGTTCACGTTTGGGTCTGACATTTTGAGTTGCCGGGCGTGCGGGGGCTGCCGGGCCTGAGATGATCTTGTACGTGAGGCGGCGCGGGCCGGGTGGCCTGGTTCTGGGCGCGC
>WNGH01002181.1_pt1 | contig 24847 bp, 16 predicted proteins | sample 5400631 | NCBI WGS metagenome assembly WNGH01 (sample SAMN13153373, study PRJNA577476) | soil metagenome | isolation source: 115 cm soil or saprolite under Garry oak tree replicate 1 | place: USA:California | collected 2016-06-15
CTGCACCTCCATTAGACGCGCCCGGCCCTGCGCCGCGCCGTGCCTGGCCTGGACCCGGGCACGCTCGGCGGCCGTCTTTGCCTTGTCGAGGATCGACATGACTCCTCCTCTTCTGCGTGACCGCCCGTGGGTTCTTCCGCTTATGACGTTACGCCTGGCAGATCGCGCACAGATCATGCGGGCCGTGCACCACTCCATCACAGCGGTCGCCAGGTTTACCTGGTCCGCCTGCTGACCGTGATGTTCCAGGCTGGGTGAATCTCGGCCCAGTCGGCCACGTTCTTCCCGGGGACGATCAGGTCGTGCAGGGCATTGGTGTCCAGGACGTAGGGGCCTGTAACCGTGATACGCGCACCTGCCGGTGGCGCCCTCGGCGTCACGAAACCCGCCAGACTTGCACTGTTGTCAAGGAAGGGAAGCTGGTATCCCTGCGGAATGATCTCCACAACGAGATGCGGGCCCGTGTGGTGCGGGCACCGCTGGAACGCATTCGCCGGGGTCAGCAGCCGGCGATAAGCGCGGTCGAGGCGCAGCTCTATGTGAACGTCCCCGTCGGGCTCGCGCCGCAGGCAATCGACAATGCCGGTGACCGTGACGCAGCGGTTCTGCACGTGAAGCCTGAACGGCAGGTACACCCCAGCGAGCGGCGCCCCCGGCTTGCACTGGCCGGAATGGAACCGGTGCAGCCCGCCTCGTGCGCCGGAGAACAGCGGTTTCAGGCAGCCGCCGAGCGCAAGAACCAGCATGACCGCGGTCAGCCCCAGCCCAGCGCGGCGAATCCAGCGCTCCTGCCTGAGCGTACGCATCCGATCAAGCTACCCACGCTGAGCCGGCCAAACGCCAACTGCCGGATCCGCTGCCCGGCGGGCCGGACAATCACCTAGTGCCACCCTGAGCACGGACATGAATCAGGAACACGGTTGCTACGCCCAGTTCACGGGCCTGCTGAGCTTGGAGCCCTGCCCGCGGATCCAGCGGCGGCCGGAACCACCCAGGCCCTACGCCTCGGCCGGGCGGCGTACTCGCCCAGGGTGCGCTCGCGTCCGCCCCAGGCTGATCGCCGCCTACCCGGAAGCCGTTCCGCGGGCCCGCGGCCCCCGCCGTCGTGCTACCGGCGGTGCCTGCGAGCGCGGCCTGCGGGCCCGTTCGTGATCGTGGATACCTAGACCCCCCCTGGCGGGTGTAACGATCCACGCTGACGCCGCCGGCCGGGGCGGGGCCCGGCCGACTGAGGCGGAGTTGCGGGCCCGGGCGCAGAGCAGGACGACCGGGCCAGGCGCACCGGACGGGAAGCGCATCCTAATGGCGTCCATCTCAGCGTCGTGCAGGCGGCAGGCCTCGTCATACTCGCCAAGGGCAGATGCGAACGCGTTCCGGGACCGATACAGCGCGGCTTCGAGGTGCTGGTACATGTAGTGGCAGCTGAGGATGCTTGTCTCGGTGCCCAGGAGCTTACGCAGCACGGGTATGGGGGTCCCGGTAAGAAACGTGTCACCAGCCGCAAATGGCGACGTTCTCTCAGGAGGCTGGGGCGAACTTGGCCGCCGCTCCGCGGTGGTTCAAGATGCGTGGATCGGCCACGTGATTGGAGTAGGCGATGGCGGTGACACACGTCAGCAAGGTGATCACTGGCGCAGCCGGGGAGTACTTTGCCGCGGCAGAACTGTCCGCTCGGGGATGGATCGCGACGACCTCAGTGCGCGGCGCCTCGGCCACCGATGTCCTTGCCCAACACGCCGAGGCCGGTCGGTTGATCGCCGCTCAGACCAAGACTGCTGGTCCTGGCATGACCGTCGGGCTGAAGAAGCCTAGGGAGCGCCCGGACTACTTCGTCGTCCCCGCGCAACATCGTTGCGGTACTCATCTACGCCGATCATGTTCACTGGATGCGCACCCCTAAGAAGGGCGGGGGCGAGAAAGCAGGCGCCGCCCATTGCCGGCTCCGTCGTCAAGACCTGGAGCCATGCCGCGACCAATTCCAGCTTCTACTGGACTCGAGCCGTCAGGCTCCGTGGCAGGTTCCGGATCACCTACTTGAGGCAGTAGCCGCGGTCGGCGGTCCTCCAGGTGCCGGCTTGCCGCAACGCTTTCGCCAAGCGGCGGGTGGAGCCACCGGGCCACAACAGCGTGACCAGAAGCCGCGCCGAGTCGGCGTTCGGCAGCAGGCTCACAGCGGGCCGTACAGGCAATCCGCTCACTTTCTGTGATAACCACCATTGCCATCTTCGTGGCCGCCAGCAGGCAGATCCTGATGGCCGCTAACACCTTTCGAGATCCGAACGGCCAGCGGCGGTAGCCCAGCGGTCTTCAGCTCGCTATCGCCACTGGCCGCTCCGTTGTTGCTCAAGCCCCGACTTTCCCCGCAGGCACCGGCCATCCCCACGACATAGGCAGGCAAACGGTACGAACCGTAGCGGCAATAACCGGCACCCGCCCGCCAAACCCGCGTTATCGCAGGCCAGAGGTACCCCATGACGTGTTACCGCAGGTCAGGGATATCCGACCAAATTTCTCCAGGACTACGCATCGGCAGATCTTCGGCTGACCTGCGCCTGTCCGTGCGGGTACGATCCGGGTAACCAATGTGGGAGCGGTCGCCGATGCCGTCCAGTGCTACTGAGAATTCCCGGGACGCGGCTTCCGCTGCGCGAGGCGATCAGGAAGCCGACTCTCGGTCCGCCCTGGCTGCCTCTGGGGTGCTCATCTACGCCGCGGTACGCGTTCTCACTCTGGCGGTCGCCGCGCTCCTGCTGCACCACGGCAGATTCCGTGCGTGGTCGCTGGTCCACCTGATCGTGTCATGGGACAGTGGCCGCTTCCTGTACATCGCTGCCCACGGGTATGCCTATGTGCCGGGCTACCGGCATCCCGATTCAATCCTCGCCTCGTACCCGGGTTATCCGCTGGCCATCGACACGATCGCCTGGGTACCCGGGGTCGGCTTGGAACGCGCGGGCTTCGCCGTCACCATCGCCGCGGGCCTGGCGGCGGCGTGGGGGCTGACCAGGCTCGGCATGGCACTGATCGGTGACCGGCGGCTCAGCCTGGTCATGGTCGCGGTGTGGGCGGTGGCGCCCGCCTCGATCGTGCTGTCCATGGTGTATTCCGAGGCCTTGTTCTGCGCGCTTGCCATCTGGTCCCTCGTCGCGCTCGTCGAGCGCCGCTGGCTGGTGGCCGGGGTCCTCACAATCGGCGCCGGCCTGGCGCGCAGCAGCACGGGCGTGGCCCTGGTCGCGGCGGTCACGGTCGCAGCGCTGCCCACCGTGATCGCGGCGCTGAGGGCGCGCCAGCCTGCCGCCATGTGGTGGCGCCCGGCGGTGGCGCTGCTGCTGTCCCCGCTCGGCGTGCTCGGCTACTGGGCCTATTCAGCCGTCAGGCTGCGCCACCTCGGCGGATATATCTGGCTCGAGAAGAACGGCCACGACAGCTTCGACTGGGGACAGGGCGTCTTCCTCGCCGTGAAGGACGCGCTGTTCGACCGCCCGCCCGCAGTCGAAGTCATGACCCTCTTCGTGCTCGCAGCCGCAGTCGTGCTCACCATCTGCAGCCTCACCGAGAGGTTTCCATGGAGTGTGCACGTCTACACGCTTGCGATTGTCGTCATCGCCCTTGGCGTGGGACCCCTCTACCTCGGCTCCAAGCCGCGCTTCCTGCTCCCCGCCGTGCTGCTCAGCGTGCCGGTGGCCCGGCTCCTTGCTCCGCTGCCCGCGTGGCTGCTGGGTCTCGTGATCGGCGTGCTCGGCGCCGCGTCCGTGTGGTTCAGCCTCTTCCTGATGACCGCAGGCTGGCCCCCGTGACGCACGCGGCCGGGATCACGGCGGGGGGAGGTTGACCAGGCCTGCTCGGCCTCGTCCTGCTCGATCCTGGCCTGCTCCCGGCTGGCCATCTGGCCGGACAACTCGATGAACCGTGCAGCCTCGCCGCCCGCCAGGTCGTTGCCTCAGGATGGCGGGTTCGTCATGGTCACCTCCTGCTGGTACGGGCGGTCCTGCCAGCTGGCCTGGCTGTTGCTCATGTCGATGGTGAGCCGCCCTCATTGGCCAGGCCGAGGCCGGTGCTGCCCGAGGGAAGATCGCCGGGGCACGACTATGGTCAGGCAACTCACGAGAAAAATCCAGCACCATCGCTGGCGATCGCTGATCCAGCGGCGGCTACCGCGCCGGAGGCTGGGATCTTCGAGCGCGGCGTCCGCCGTTTCCCGGTGGCGGCCGAGGGAAACGTAAGGCCCGTCCGGCGCATGGCGGCTGCGATCGCGGCAAAGCCAGGCCATGGTGGCGTGCTCTTGTCCTGTGACATTGGATCTGAGCCACCGGCAGGGGTGGCTCAGTTTAAGTGGCAAGGGCTTTGTGGGTTGCGGACGCTCGTTTGCCAGTGAATCTGAGCCATCTTCCCAAGCTCGCGGCTTCCGTCCCTGCCTCGGCCGGGCCGGAGGCACTCAACTCCAGCGTCGCCGTGATGCCCGTCCTCGCCCTCGATCGCCCCGCGCGTGTCCGGTCTGAGTTGAGATGGCAAGCACCGGGTTGGCATCCAGCGAGTATGCCAGTCAGTTCGTCGCGGCCCCGAGCACCCGCACCAGCAGCTGGCCGGGCCCGGGTTCGGGATCCGGCACCTCGGCCAGCGCCAGCACGTCCCGCGGCTCGCCGAGTTCGCGCACCTGCCGCCGCGGCCAGCCCCCAGGCCAGCGCCCGCCCGATCCCCGCATCGCTGCCGGTCACCACGACCCCGGCTCCCCGTACCGCATCGACGTTGCCTGTATCGATCGCCACGCCCGCAGGGTACCCGCGACCGGACTCGGCCGTTCACCCCCCGGGCTGCCGGTAGGCGCGCCCGGGGACCGGGCTCATGACCCGGGGGTCGCGGACGTGCTGGCCCGGCACTGGCTCAGGTCGGCTTCGGCCACGGCGAGCCGGCCCTTCTGCGTGCTCAGCTCTTCCTCGAGCAGCTCGATCTGCTTTTCCGTGGAAGGGCCTTCGTGACCCATCAGCTTCTTGAGCGCGCCCTCGGTGTTCGCGATGGCCTGCTGGGCGGCCCTGATCCGGATGAGTTCGGCCTCGCACGGGTCGGCGGTCACCGTGAACGTGCCGTCGATCCGGTAGTCGTGGCCGGACCCGGCGCCGAACGGAAGGCTGAGCGTACTGGTGGAGTCCGCCTCGGCCACGGCGAAATGAGCGAACGCGCTGTCGATCACCTTGTCCGGCGTCTTGAGATGGGCCTTGATCTCGAGCTTGTCCACCAGGCTCAGCTTCCCCTCGACGGCGTCGTTGACTTGCTGACTGACCGTTGCCTTCACCGCGTCGATGGCCGCCTGCTGAATCTCGGGGGAGCTGCTGCCCAGCGCGACGAGGCTGGCCGCGACCGCGTCCCGGCTGGTCCCGAGGAACGCGTCGTAACCAGCGAGGATGGCGTCGAACGGGAGGTCGTGCTGGTCCCACAGCACCGTGATCAGGATCAGGTCCCGCCGCTCCTGGCCGGGGTCGAACTGCGCGGCCAGCCGCTGCTGCGGTGCCGGAACCGGGGCCGTGCCGCCGGCCCGCATGCCCTCGGCGATGATGATCTGCGCTCCGGTCGGAGACGGCGCGAAGGCGATCCGGGCGGCCAGCGCGCCCGAGGCGATCGTCTCGTCGTCGACCTGCAAGAGCACGGCCCACAAGTAGGGGTGGGAGCCACCGCCTTCGGTCTCGGTGTTGCACGACAGCTGGTCCAGAGTGATGGACGTGATCATGGAAATGTTTCCTTTCCCCCAGGCCCGCGCCCGGAATGGCGCGGGCGAGGGGACACCACGTCATCCGCCGTCGTTACCTTCCTGGTGGTTCCCCTCAACAGGAAAGGAGACCGCCGCGCGCCGCCTGATACCGCCCGGCCGCACAAAGCCATGGCGCACCGGCCTCTCCGCGTCGAGCCCATCCCACCCCAACCGCACCATGGTCACTATCTGTCCTGCAGTCCCCGGCCGTCCCGCATCAGATTCAGTGAATATGACTCTCTGCCTTCTCTTCTCGGTAGAAAAGCCCATTAAATCGGGGATAGTCGCGCGTTCACGTCCACGGAAGTGGTTATGGGGTAACCGGTGACATTGTGCCGGTTCCCGGCGCGCAGTTCGAGGAGACCTGGCATCGGCGAGCCCGGACCTGCTCCAGGACATGATCAGGGCGTTCGCGCAGAAGATGACGGACGCCGAGGTCGGGCGGCTGTGCGGGGCGGGCTACGGGAGGTCAGCCCGGACCGGGTGAACTCCCGAACGGGTACCGGCGGGACTGGGACACCCGGGCCGGGACGATCGAGCTGGCGATCCCGAAGCTGCGCCACGGCAGCTCGAAAAAGGACGGGCGCCACCGCCATGAACACGATCTTGAACCGGCAAGGCAAGACCCAGTCGAGATAACTCCTGGGCTCCCCGTTTGGCTCTCATTTTGGCTCTCACGGCGAGACATACATTCGAAAATCGTGAGCCGTTCGTTGTCTCCGGCGATGACCGGTTCCGGGATCACCGTGATCCCGCGATCTGGCTGCGGTGATGTCGCACCGTAGGCGAGCGCGTCCCGGATCCCGTCCCACCGGCTGGGCGGCACCGGGGCGGCGAACCCGCCCCGCCGCGGCCGGCGATCGAGCGTAAGGGATACCGAGGAACCGCAGCGCCTCGCCGTCCCGCTTTCCACGCAAGCGGCCCGCCGCCGCCTGCACGATGACATCATCGGTCATTTCTTCACCCCTCAGCGGCCGGTTGCAGGTGCAGCGCGACCGAGGGCGCGACGCCGCTGTGGCCGGTGCACCTGGGTGGGTCGGCGGTTTCTCGCACGGATCACGCTGCCCGCCCGGCTGGGCGAACAATTTGAACCGCGTCCCGGAGCCGAACGCCCATGACGGGAGCTCCATCTTCTGCTTCCGGAGGACGCCTTGACCGCCTCACGGTCCATTCTCAACTCTCTGGTCACGAGCTTCATCGCCGCGGAAAAGCCGGACGTCCCACGGCCGGAGCGTGACCGGCTCGCCCGGTGTATGGCGCCCGCCGCCGAGCAGGTCGGTCACCGTCGAGGACGGAGAAGCCGTCGCCTCGTCCCAGCTCCAGTTATGCAGGACGTGCAGCCGGGTGCCCGCCGTGTCGGTGCTGGTGGAGACGGTGACCGAGTCGTCGGCGGTCCACCCGCCCGCTGCGTCGGGGACCAGCCACCGCACCAGGCCGGCCGCTAGGTCTTGATCTGGGACGGTGCCGACCACGGTGATCCGGCCCGCTCCTGCGGGCTTTGTCGTGACGGCGGCCCAGCGGCCGAGGTGGGGATGCTGATAGGTGGCGAGGATCTCCGCGTCCGAAGCGACGAGCCCCTCGGCGAATCCAGTCGCCTCGCCCCGCAACGAGCCGTGCGCCGGCACCGGTGACGGCAGCGAGGCCATCTCGTCGTACCAGACGCCGGCCGCGTCGGTGATCCGGGCCGGCGCGCGCTCCGTACGCGCTCTCCCTTCCCCGTCCCCGTAGCCCGTCCGCGGCCCGACGACGAGATGCCCCCCGGCCTGCGCGTAGGCGACCAGGAAGTCCAGGTCCTCATCAGCCGTGGTGTAAAACGCAGCCGCGATCAGCACCGGATAGCGTGCGGCCACGTCGGCGGCGTGGTGCTCGCCGCCACGCGACGGCAGCAGGTGCTGCGGCCGGATCAGCCGCTGCTGCCGCTTGGCGTCGAAGATGCCGCGGGAGAAGGCAGCGAGGATGCGCCGGTAGGAGTCGGGGTCGATAAGAGAGTCACCTCGTAGCGGGCCCTGCGTCGACAGTGCGAACTTGCTGTCGGAGTCGTAGAGCACCGCGATGTCGTAGTCGGGCTCGGCGGCGGCGAAGGCGCCGCCGGCATCGCGCAGTTCCTGGCCGATCCGCGCGATCTCGTGGTAGGCGCGGCCGGGGACGCCGCTGTGCGGGAGCACGCCGCCCCAGTACGTCTCGGTGCCGAACGGCAGGGTGTTCCAGTGCCAGTACTCGATGAGCCGCGCTCCGCGCGCGACGAGCAGCCAGGCCAGCTGGCGCCATTGACCGTCGTAGGGGGACTCGTTCATGGAGGAGAAGCCGATCGACCCGGCGTTGGTCTCGGTGACCAGGAACGGGGCCTGCTTCGAGGAGTACACGAGATCCGCCAGCTGGGCGACCGCCCACGGCCCGCGGACGACCCAGCCCATCGGACCGCTGGAGCGCGGCAGCCTGCTCGGATGTGCGAGCGAGTCCTGCATCTCGCAGTACGCGTTGCCGGATGCCACATCAAGGGTTCGGCTTAGCTCGACGTCCTCGATACCTGGCTGCTCGTAGGAGATGCACGTGGTGACGAACCCGCGCCCGCCAGTGAGTTCGCGGACGATGCCTGCCTGCCAGCCGATGAACTCGACGACCAGCTCTGTCTGGAAGCGCCGCCAGGCGAGGTCGTACTGCGGCTGGAAATTGCCTTCCGGGCGCCACAGGTCACTCCACCGTGACAGCCGGTGCGACCAGTACACCAGGCCCCACTCCTCGTTCAGCCGGTCGACGGTGCCGTAGCGGCGGCGCAGCCAGTCCACGAACTTCTCGAAGACGTCGGCGTTGTAGAGCAGCCGGAGGCCGGGTTCGTTGTCGACCTGGTAGCCGATTATGGCCGGATGGTCTCGGTAACGGCCCACCACCTCTCGGATCACCCGCTCGGCGTGGAATCGGTACGCGGCGTGCGTGAAGTTCACCTCCTGCCGGGCGCCCCAGCCGACCCGGTGCCCGGACGCCGTCTCGGCAGCGATCTCGGGATAACGCCGGGTCAGCCACATCGGGACGGCGTAGGTCGGCGTACCCAGGATCACCCCTATCTCCCTGGCAAGGGCGGCGTCGAGGACCGGCTCGAGCCAGTCGAGCTCGAACCGCCCGTCCTCCGGTTCCCAGGTGGACCAGACCGACTCGCCGACCCGGATCACCGAGAAGCCGGCCTTCGCCATCAGGTCGAAGTCAGCCTCGATATCCGGGCATCGCTGGTACTCGGCGTAGTAGGCGGCGCCGAAGCGGATGCGGTCCATCAGCGGTCGGTGCCTCGGTACCGGAAGTCGGCGAAGCTGACCGTGCCCTGGGACGCGTACAGCCCGATAACCCGCCCGGTGAAGGACGCGCAGGTCTCCGCCGTCCAGTAGCGGCCGTCGAGTTCGGCGACCAGTCTGCTGGACGCCAGCAGGCGGATGCGGTCGCCGCCCATTGCCGCGGAGTTGAAGCCGGCCGGCGGCGGGCTCATCTCCATGCGAAGTTCGACGTCGGCGGTCGGGACGGTGATCTGCCAGGTCTGCTCGAGACCCGCAACCTGGGCCCGGGCGGTGACGACCATCCCGCGCGCCTCCAATGCGACCCAGTGGTCCTCGTCATAACGGGCGGCGAGTCCGCCAGCTCCGCCGGAAGCGTCGACGGTGGCGGACACGGTCGCGGTGAGATGCCGTTGGCGGCGGCCGATGAACTGCGGGTGCGGGTCATCCAGTCCGGCATGGCCGGTGATCGACAGCCGACCGTCCACGACCGACGCGACCGACCTCGGTGTCGTGCGGATCGCCAGCCAGCCCGGCTCCTCGAGCGCGAATCGGTCGGCAAAGTCGAAGACCTCCTCATCGACGGCGTCGCGCAGGGCTGGCAGCACAGGTTCCGGCTGGGGCCAGCCGTCGGCCCAGGAGACCGGCGTGATGAATGTTTCGCGTCCCAGCGGCGAGAACGACTGGGTCCCGCCGAGCGGGCGCATGCCGAGCAGGACCAGCGCCGCGCCGCCGCCTGACGTGGCGACCAGGTCCGCGTGCCCGGTGTTCTGGATCGGGCGGGACGTACCGGACGCGCTGAGCACCGGGTTGGCCGGGTGCCCCTCGAACGGGCCCTCCGGGGAGGGTCCCCGGGCGACGCTGACGCTGTGCCCCCGCTCGGTGCCGCCCTCGGCGATGAACAGGTACCAGTAGTCGCCGTGGCGGTACAGGTGCGGCGCCTCAGGAAACTTCAGCCCGGTGCCCGACCACAGCGAGCGGGGCGGCTCCAGCGCCTTGCCGGCCTCCAGGTCGACCCGGACCTGCTGGATGCCCAGGTGCTGGCCCATCTGCTCGCCGTTGGTGTAGAGCCCGGAGAAGGTGACGTACGCCGTGCCGTCGTCGTCCCACGCCAGGTCGGGGTCGATGCCGCCGACGCCGTCGATGGTGATGCCGTCGCTCCACGGGCCGGCCGGGTCGGTCGCGGTGAAGACGACGCATCCGCGCGGGCTCATCGCGATGGTGACGATGACGTAGAAGACGCCCTCGCGATACCGGATGGTCGGCGCCCAGACGCCGCCGCCGGTCGCCACATCCTCGAGGCTGACCTGCTCGGGCCGGGTGGCCACGTTGCCGATATGCGTCCACGTCACCAGATCGGTGCTGCGGTAGACCGGTATCCCGGGCAGGTATTCGAAGGTCGAGGTGACCAGGTAGTAGGCGCCGTCAGCCAGGACGATGCTCGGATCCGGGTTGAAGCCGGAAAGCAGCGGGTTCGGCAGCATCAGACGAGCTCCACCTTCGCGGCCAGCGGCAGGTCGACGGCGGAGGTGCCGACCCGGAGCTGGTATGCGCCGGGCTCGTAACGCCAGCCGTCCTGCCAGTAGGCCAGCAGCCGGGTCGGCACGCTGATGTGCAGCTGTGCCTTCGCACCGGCCGGCACGCGCGCGGGCGCGAAGCCGACCAGCCAGCGCACCGGGCGCTCCACCGCGGAGTCCGGCCGCTCCGCGTAGACCTGCACGACCTGCTTACCATCGCGCTGGCCGCGGTTCTCGACGTCGACGGTTACCCGCAGGGATGCCCCGGCGGCGACCGTGGCGGGCGCGTCGACGCCGGCCAGGGTGATGTCGGTGTAGCCCCGGCCGCTGCCGAACCAGTACGCCGGCGCGGCGTCCTGCCTGAGCCAGGCCCGGTAGCCGATGTGGATCCCCTCGGCGTAGTCCAGCGCGCCGTTCACCGGTGTCGTCGACAAGACCGGGACGTCGGCTTCGGCCGCCGGCCAGGTGGTGGGCAGCCGCCCGCCCGGCTCGGCCACGCCGAGCAGCACGTCAGCGACGGCGTTGCCGAACTCCTGACCGCCGAAGTACCCGATGAGCACCGCCGCGACCTGGTCGCGCCAGGGCATCAGCACCGGAGCGCCCGAGTTCACCAGCACGACGGTGCGCGGGTTGGCGGCCGCGACCGCGCGGACCAGATTGTCCTGGCGCCCGGGCAGCGCGAGCGAGGTGCGGTCGTAGCCCTCGGACTCCACCACGGAGTTGGTGCCCACGACGACCAGCGCGACATCCGCCTTCGCGGCCGCCTCCGCGGCGGCGGCGATGAGCGCTTCGGAGTCCACCGCGGCCGGCTCTGTGCCGAAGCGCAGCCACAGCAATTCGGCCATCGGGCCGGTGCGACCCTGCAGGTCGTACTCGAAACGCAGCTCGACAGGCGTGCCCGCGGTGAGGCTGACCTCCGCGGCGGCCACCGGAGGGGCCATGAGCGCGGCGCCGAGGTCGGTGTGCTGGGACTCGGCGATCTCGTCGACGATGAGCTCACTGTCGACGTATACCTTGCCGTGGCCGACGGCGGCGAAGCCTACGCGGACCAGGCCCGACTCGGCCGGGGTGAATCGGGTGGCCAGCTCCACCGTGGCGGACCGGGCGATCGGGGCGTCCCCGCCGAACCAGACCAGCGCGGTCGAGCGGCGGTCCTCGGCGAACAGCTCGGTTCCGGCCGCGTCCAGGAACCGGGCCCGCAGGCCAGGCCCGCCGGTGACCGGGTTGGTCAGCTGCGCCAGCGGCAGCTCGGTCACGCCTTCCTGCACGACGGCACCCCGCGAGTAGCTGACGGTCACGCCGGGCAGCGCGGCGCGCAGGCCGTCCAGCGGCGAGACGGTGTACTCGGGCACGACGGTCGCGCTGCCGCCTCCCTGCGTGCGGGCGTTGGCCGCGTTGTCGCCGATCACGGCGACCGAGCGCAGGCGGCCCGGGTCCCACGGCAGCTCGCCGCGGTTCTCCAGCAGCACGGTGCCCTCGATCGCGGCGTGCCGGGCGAAGGCCACGCCGTCCTCGACCCAGACCGGTTCGGCCGCGACCGATCCGCCGATCGCGCCGACCCGGCGCGCTAGAGCGAGGATGCGGGCCACCTTGCGGTCGACGACCGCCTCGGGGATCTCGCCGGAGCGGACGGCCTGCACCAGGGCCTCGCCCCACGGCCCGTCCGGGCCGGGCATGACGAGGTCCTGCGAGGCTCGCGCGCTGTCCAGCGACCGGACGGCCGTCCAGTCGCTGACCACCACGCCGTCAAAGCCCCACTCGCCGTTCAGCGGCGTCTCCAGCAGGTCGTTCTCGGTCGCGGTGGTGCCGTTGACCGAGTTGTAGGAGCTCATCACGAGCCAGGCGTGCGCCTCGGTCACCGCCTTCTCGAACGCGAGCAAGTACAGCTCGCGCAGGGCGCGGTCGCTGACCCGGACGTCCACGGTGAAGCGGTCGGTCTCGGAGTCGTTGGCGATGAAGTGCTTCGGCGTGGCGCCGACGCCGTTGTCCTGCACGCCGCGCACGTAGGCGGCCGCGAGGTCGGCGGTGAGCACCGGGTCCTCGCTGAACGCCTCGAAGTGCCGGCCGCCAAGCGGGGAGCGGTGCAGGTTGATCGTCGGGCCGAGCACGACGTCGACCCCCTTGCGGTGGGCCTCCACCGCCGCCGCGGCGCCGTAGCGGCGGGCGATGTCGGGGTCCCAGGAGGAGGCGAGCGCGGTGGCGGACGGGAGGTTGAGCGACGGGTCGCGCTCGTCCCAGGTCTCACCACGGACGCCGGACGGGCCGTCGGAGACGAGGATGCGGCGCAGCCCGATCTTCTCGATCGGCCAGGTCGACCAGAAGTCGCGGCCGGTCAGCAGCTGAACCTTCTCCTCCAAGGTGAGCGCGGCGAGCGCATCGGCGGTGGTCGAGTCGGTGGTGAGAGCAGTCATGAAGAGGCTTCCCTAGTTGTTGAGCGCGGCCAGCAGGCGGCGGCGTTCGGCGCGGCGCCTTTCCTGCGCCGCGGGGTCGGGCACCGGAGCGGCGAGGAACAGCTTCTGCGTGTACGGGTGCCGGGGCCGGGCGGTGACCTCGTCGCCGTCGCCCCATTCGACGATCTCGCCGCGGTACATGACCGCGACGCGGTGGCTGAGGTGGCGGACCACGGCCAGATCGTGCGAGATGAACAGGTAAGACACGCCGGTGCCGTCCTGGATCTCCTTGAACAGGGCCAGCACGCGGGCCTGGGTGGACAGGTCGAGCGCGGACACCGGCTCGTCGCACACGATCAGCCGCGGGCCCAGGGCGAGCGCGCGGGCGATCGCGATCCGCTGCCGCTGGCCGCCGCTGAACTCCCGCGGCAGCCGGCGCCCGGCGTCGGACGGCAGGTGGACCTGGTCGAGCAGTTCCCGGACCCGCCTGGACGCCTCGGCCTTGGCGACTTTGCGGACGGTCAGCGGCTCGGTGAGGATCTGCTCGATGGTGAGCGCCGGGTTCAGCGAGGTGTACGGGTCCTGGAAGACCACCTGGATGTCGCTGGCCAGCTCCCGCCGCTGCGCGCGGGACAGGTGGCCGATCTCGCGGTCGTTGTACCGGATGGCGCCGCCGGTGACCGGGGCGAGCCCGAGCAGGGCTCGTCCCAGCGTGGTCTTGCCGGAGCCGGACTCGCCGACGAGGCCGACCGTCTCGCTGGGCAGGATATCGAGCGAGACGCCCTTGAGCGCCTTGAACGGCTGGCCGCGGAAACCGTGGCCGTGATATTCCACCTCGACGTTGTCGACGTCGAGCAGACGCTGACTCATATCTGCAGCTCCTTGGGGGTAAGAGGGCCGCGGGGCGCGCTGTCCTCGAGGATCGCCGCGAACAGCGACCTGGTGTACGGGTGGCGGGGGTCGGCGAAGATCGCCCGGGCGGGCCCGGTCTCGACGATCCGGCCGGCCTGCATGACCGAGACCGTGTCGCACAGGTCGGCGACGACGCCGAAGTTGTGCGTGACGAGCAGGACGCCCATGTTGAACTCGGCCTCCAGGTCACGCAGCAGGTCCAGGACCTCCGCCTGCACGGTGACGTCGAGTGCGGTGGTGGGTTCGTCGGCGATCAGCAGGTCCGGGTGGCAGGACACCGCGCCGGCGATGAGCACCCGCTGGGCCATGCCGCCGGAGATCTCGTGCGGGTAGGCGGCGAAGGTGCGCTGCGGGTCCGGGATGCCGACCCGTGCTAGCAGCTTGAGCGCCCGCTCCCTGGCCTCGGCCCTGCCGATCCCGAGCACCACCCGCATCGGCTCGGTCAGCTGGCTGCCGATGGTGAACGCCGGGTCCAGGTTGGACATCGGCTCCTGCGGGATGTACGCGACCTTGGCGCCGCGCAGCCCGGTCAGCTGTCGGCCGGACACCGAAGCCAGGTCGGTGCCTTCGAACATGATGGCGCCGCCGACGATCCGCCCGCCCGCGGGCAGCAGCCCCATGATCGCGAACGCGGTCTGCGTCTTGCCGGAGCCGGACTCGCCGATGAGGCCGTGCACCTCGCCGCGGCGCACGGTGAGCGAGACGTCCTGCACGACGGTCTTCACCGAGCCGTCCGGCTGGTCATAGCCCACCGCCAGCTCATCGACGTGCAGCAGTTCCTCACCCCCGGCGGCGGCCGTCTCGTCATGAGTGACGACCGGCTCCCGCTGAACGCTCACGGCGGCCGCGCCGGGGCGCCGCCGACGGCGCTGTGCCGGCCCGCCGCTACGCTCCAGCTCGTCGCGCAGGGCGTTGGCCAGCAGCGCCAGCGCCATGCAGGTCAGCGCGATCGCCAGGCTCGGCCACAGCAGCCCCAGCGGCGCGGTGTAGATATGGTTGAAGGCGTCGCTCAGCATGCCGCCCCAGGTTGGGCGAGACAGGTCCCCGAGGCCGAGGAAGTCCAGCCCGGCCTCGATCGCGATGGCGATGCCGGCGATGCCGGCCGCCAGGATGATGGTCGGCGCCCGGACCACGCTCAGGATGTGCCGGGAGATGATCCGCGCGTCGCTCAGACCGGACACGCGAGCCGCGTCCACGTACAGCTCGTGCCGCACCCCCGACACCGCCGAGTGCACGACCCGGTAGAACGCGGGGGCGAGCAGGATGCCGAAGACGGTCATCGTCCAGAACAACGACGGGCCGATCACCGCCCGGGCCGCCAGCAGCACCACGATGGCCGGCAGCGCCATCAGCAGGCTGGCGACCCAGGACGACGCGCCCTCGAACCACTTGCCGTAGTAGCCGGAGATCAGCCCGGCGGTGATGCCGACGATCGCGGCCACGGCGACCGCCAGGGCAGCGCCCTCGATGGTCGGCCGGATGGCGAAGAGCAGCCGGGACAGGATGTCGTGCCCGGATCCGTCCGTGCCGAGCAGGTACTTGCCGCCAGGATGGGCGAGTATGTTGGCGGCGTTGGCGGCGTTCGGGTCGTGCGGCGCGAGCACCGAGGCGAATATGCCGGCCAGCACCACGACGACGAGGAACGCCAGCGAGGCGACACCGGTCGGGTTCTTCAGCAGGCGGCGGAACAGCGAGGCGTGTGCCGTCTGCTCCAGGGTGTCGACGCCAGGGACGGCGCCGGGAGAAACGGTAGCGGCAGTCATTATCGAATCCGCACTTTCGGGTTGAGCCAGCCCTGCAGCAGGTCGACTATGAGGTTGAGGACCACGACGATGAGGGCGGTGGCCAGCACCAGCCCCATCACCAGCGGGATGTCACCCTGCCCGGTGGCGCCGACGGCGACCTGGCCCAGGCCGGGGATGGCGAAGACCTCCTCCACGATTACCGCGCCGCCGAGCAGGCCGACGAACTGCACCGCCAGGACCGACAGGGCGGGGCCGGCCGCATTGCGCAGCCCGTGCTTGTAGACGACCCGGGCCTCGGACAGGCCGCGGCTGCGTAGCGTCCGGACGTAGTCCTGGCGCAGCGCGTCGATGACCGAGCCGCGGATCTGCGCGGTGACGCCGGCGATTCCGCCCAGGGCCAGGGCGATGACCGGCAGCGCGATCGAGGACAGCCACAAGCTCGGCGAGGCGGTGAGGGCCGTGTAGCCGGTCGGCCTGAACCAGTGCAAGTTGATCGCGAACAGGGTGACCAGCCCGAGCGCCACGAGGAAGCCGGGGACCGCGAAGCCCAGGACGGACAGCACCTGCACCACGCGGTCCGCCCACCCGCGCCGGGTGGCGGCCACGATGCCGAGCACGACGGCCACCACCGCAGTGATCACGGTCGCGCTGATGACCAGGGAGAGGGTCACCGACAGCCGGCTCGTGATCGCGTTGGTGACCGTCTGGCCGGTGAACCAGGAACTGCCCAGATCGCCGTGCACGGCGTGGGACACCCAGGCGCCGAACTGGGTCAGGACCGGGCGGTCCAGCCCCAGCTCGTGCGCCTTCTGCTGGACGGTCTGGGCGGTTGCCTGCTGGCCGAGGATGCGGCGGGCGATGTTGCCCCCGCTCAGGTAGAGAAGGAAGAACGTGACGGTGGTGATTACCGCCACCAGTACGACGCCCGCCGCCAGGCGGCGAAGCACGAATCGCAACACGGTGACCCCTATGACTTAGTTGGTTCTGGGATCAGCCCTTGGGCGTGATGTTCCAGAGGTACGGGTAGGCGTTGTCGCTCTGCTGCACCACGGTGGTGTTCTTGTCGGCGGCGAAGGTGCTGGCGACGCGGTACCAGGGGTCGAAATAGGCCTGGTCCACGGCGTACTTGTCCAGCTGCTGCGCGGCGGCCGTCGCCTGGGCGTCGGATCCCTTCTGGATGGTGCTGACTAGCGTGTCGACCTTCGGGTCGTCGGCGTGGAAGGGGTTGAAGACGGCGGTCTTGTCGATGGAGAAGTTGGCGATCTGCCAGGCCGTCGGGTCCTCCTGCAGACGGAACCAGGACGCGGCGTACTTCGGCGCGAGGATCGCGGCGATGGCGTCATTGAGCGCGACCTGCTGGTAGCTCACGGTGATACCGACCGCGCCCAGGTACTGCTTGACCAGGTCGTAGACGGTCGTGCCGCTGATGTTGATTTCCGGCAGGGTCATCGTGAAACCGTTGGGGTAGCCGGCCTGGGCGAGCAGCTGCTTGGCCTTGGCCGGGTCGTACGGGTACGCGTTGTCCAGGGTCTTGTCGTAGGCCGGCGACGTGGTCGGGAAGATCTGCCCGGTGACCGTGCCGTTGTTGGCGTCGACGGCCTTGAGCATGGCGGGGCGGTCGATGGCGTAGTTGATGGCGCGGCGCACGTCGATGTTGCCCAGGGCCTTGTTCATCTTGCCGGTGCGGTCCATGAGCATCAGGCCGGTCCAGTCAAGCTCGTGCGGGTACAGCGTGTAGCCGCTGCCCTTGACCGTGTCGTTCGCGCTGTTGTCGATCATGTTCACGCCGTTGACCTGGCCGCCCTTGATGGCGTTCACCTCGGTGCTGGTGTTCTGGTAGACGTCGATGACCAGCTTGTCGTAGTGCTGGATGCTCTTGTTCCAGTAGTTCGGGTTCTTCGTGTAGACGTAGGTGGAGCCGATCACCGTCTGGCCGGTGCTGAGGATGTACGGGCCCGAGCCGACCGGCTTGGTCTTGACGTCGGAGGCATTGAACGCCTTCGGGCTCTCCTGAGCGCCGGCGTTCTGGGCCAGGTAGACCAGCAGCGCGGGGTCGGGCTGCTTGAGGGTGATCTGCAGCGTCGAGGGATCGACGGCCTTCGCGTCGCCGACGTTGGCCAGTTCAGACTTATTGGCCGACGTGCCGTCCCGGAAGCGGAGGATGTTCTGCGCCGCCGCCGAGGCGTTGAACGGAGTGCCGTCGGTGAACGTGACGCCGGTGCGCAGCTTCATCGTCAGCACGGTCTTGTCGGCGTTATACGACCAGCTAGTGGCGAGCCACGGCACGACCTTCGCGTCGGGCGTCTCGTGCAACAGCGAGTCGTACACCGCCTGGACGTACGGCGACTGGTTCGCCCACTGGGCGCCCGCCGCGGCCTCGGTGTCCGGCGGAACGAGCGCGCCCAGGGTCAGCGTCCCGGTGCCGTTGGCGCTGCCGCCGCTGCCGCCCGCGCTGCCACCGCCGGCGCAGCCGGTCAGCACGATACCCAGGGCGGCGGCAGCGGCCGTCCCGGCGATCACCGTTCTCTTCGTCCTCTTCGTCCTACGCACCTCGCGGTCCCTTTCATCCTGTACACCTCCCAGCGAGGCGTCTTAGACGAGAACCATAAGCTAAAAACCGACCGAGTGCTAGGTAGCTTTTCAAGTTTTTCCGCTATTTTCTTGGCATGACAACTCGGATGCGACGTGGCGAGTACACTCCGGCGCTGGCCCGTCGGCAGCAGATCGTTGATGCCGGCCTCGCCGTGTTCTCCTCATCCGGGTTCCACGGGGGCTCGCTGCGAGATGTCGCCGAACGGGTGGGCCTGAGCCAGGCCGGCCTGCTGCACCACTTCCCGAGCAAGAAGCACCTGCTGCAGGCCGTGCTCACCTGGCGGGACCACCAAGCCCGTCGGCAGCTAGGCGAGCCGAGGGCGCCTCGGCGGACCATCCGATCCACGGCTACGTCCTCGAGCGCCACGCGTCGGCCTTCACGATGGTGCGCGAGGCGTTCGAACGCGCCGTGGCCGACGGCGAACTGCGACGCGATGTGGACTGCGCGGGGGCGGCGCGCACGCTGATCGCGCTCATGGACGGCTTGCAGGTGCAGTGGCTGCTCCACCCGGATGAGGTCGACATGGCAGGCGATCTGCGGCGCTGCTTGCAGCCGTGGTTGACGGCCGACCTGTAGGCGCCCGCCCCGCGGTCGGCCAACGAAAACCGACCGAGCGGTTGATTTGTTTTCGCTCCGTTCTCGGACTAGCCTTGGCAGCGTGACGACAGCGGCGAAGACGCGAGGCGAGTACGCCAAGACACCGGAGCGACGCCAGCAGATCGTGGATGCCGCCGTCGAGGTCTTCTCGTCCTCCGGCTACCGCAAAGGCTCGCTCCGCGACGTGGCGGAAAAGGTGGGCCTGAGCCAAGCCGGGCTGCTGCACCACTTCCCGAGCAAGGAGCACCTGCTGCAGGCCGTGCTCACCTGGCGGGACGAGATGTCGGCGCGGCTGATAGGAGAACCGCTCCCCGAGGGCATCGACCTGCTCCGGGCGCTGGTGAAGGTGGCCGAATACAACGCGAGCACCCCGGAACTCGTGGAACTGCACATCATCGTCTCCGCCGAGGGCACCTCCGCGGATCATCCCCTCCATGGCTATTTCGTCGACCGCTCCGTGCGGCTCATCGACCTGGTTCGTCAGGCGTTCGAGCGTGCGGCCGCCGAAGGCCAATTGCGGCCGGACGTCGACTGCGCCAGCGCCGCGCGGTCGTTCCTCGCGCTTTGGGACGGGCTGCAGATACAGTGGCTGCTCGAACGCGACCAGGTCGATATGGCGGCCGACCTGCGGCGTTACCTGCAGCCGCTGCTGACCGTCGAGCTGTGATCGGCACCTGGCAGACCACCGAGATCGCCCTGACGGCGGCGGCCAGCTACCGTAACCCTTATACCGGCGTCGACGTCTGGGCCGATTTCACGTCAGAGGCCGGCGGCACGCTGCGCCGGCCGGCCTTCTACGACGGCGACGGTACCTGGCGGATCCGGTTCGCGCCGCCCACGGCCGGCCCATGGCACTGGCGTACGGCCGCGTCGGTCCAGGACGTCGGGCTGAGCGGGGTGACCGGAGCTCTCGACGCCGGCCTGGAGCCGAACGGCCACCGGTTCTACCGCCACGGCTTCTGGCGCATATCACCGGCAGGCCGGAGCCTGGTGCACGCGGACGGGACGCCTGCGCTGCTCGTCGCCGACACCGCGTGGGCCCTGCCGTGGCGCGCGAGCGAGGCCGACGTCGGCTACTACGCCGGGAACCGGCAGGGCAAGGGCTTCAACGCCGTCCTGCTGATGACGCTCCAGCCGGACATGCGCGCCCGCGGCCCGCGGGACCGGCAGGCGGACGAAGGCTTCGACGTCGCCTTCGAGGACCTGCCCCGGGGTCGGCTCACCGAACTGAACGTCGGCTACTTCCGCACCCTCGACCGGCTGCTGGGGATCCTCGTCGCGCACGAGATCGTCCCCGTCCTGCAGCCGGTGTTCCAGGGCTTCGGCTGGAAGGGCCTGGACGTCGCCGGCGCCGTCGTCCCACCCGGCGACTACGCGCGCTACTGCCGCTACCTCGTCGCACGTTACGGCGCCGCGCCGGTGATCTACCTCGTCGGCGCCGACGGCTGGGGCACCGAGCCGCAGATCGAGGCCGGCGGCCGCGAAGTCGAGGCGTGGGACTGCTACCAGCAGCCAACCGGCGTCCACTACAACCCGTCCGCCACCAACCGCGAGCACCAGGACGCCGAGTGGCTCGACTTCCAGTGGTGCCAGACCGGGCATGCAGGCGAGCACGTCCCGGAACGGGTCGCCGACATGTGGCGCAACGTACCGGCCAGGGCCGTCGCGAACGGCGAGCCCACCTACGAGCACACGCGAACCGATACGACCGCGTCCGCCTGGTGGCAGGGGCACGAGGCCTGGAGCAACCTGTGCGCCGGCGGGACCATGGGCGTCGTCTACGGCGCGGCGAACCTCTGGCAGTGGCGGCACCATCCGGATGAGCCGGGACACAGCCCGTACTTCCTCGCCGCGTCCGGTTCCTGGCGCGAGGCGCTCGACTTCCCGGGATCTACCTACGTCGGCCTGGTGGGCCGCATCCTGGGCGGCCTGCCCACAACTGACATGGAACCGGACTGGACCACGTTCCTGTCTCCGCGCGGGCTCCGCGTACCGCGACGACTGCAAATCACCTATCAGGAACACGGCGGCACGCTTGCACCTATGCGAGAGGACGGGCTGCCGCGGCACTACCGCGTCGTCGACCCGTGCACCGGCGAGACCGTCGTGGACGGCATTCGCGTCCCCGGCCAGCCGATCACTGATCCGCGCGGAGGGCCGCGGCTCGTCATCTTCTTCGACCACGGCTGACCCTGGCGAGCCCTCACATAGCCGGAGATCTACCTCGGAGAACGTTCAGGCGGGAGGCTGAGGAGATGTCAGGTGTCCAGGTGGGGCCCCTCCGCTTCGAGCACCACCGCGCCGCGCTGGGTATCGGGGAGCGCGCTCCCCGCCTGTCGTGGCGCATCGACTCCGCGCCGGACGGATGGCGGCAGGTGGCGTATGAGGTGCAGGTCGACTCCGCCTGCCACCGGGCCGAATCGCCCGAGTCGGTGCTGGTGCCATGGCCGGCCGCGCCGCTCTCGTCCGGGGATCGCCGGGCGGTACGCGTCCGGGTGGTCGACGCGGACCGCGGGATCTCACAGTGGAGCGCACCTGCTGTCGTGGAAGCGGGGCTTCTGCAGGCAGCGGACTGGACCGCGCGGATGATTACCCCCGAGGCCGACCCGGCGGCGCTGGTCCGGAAGGAGTTCACGCTTGACGGTCCGGTCGCCTCGGCGCGGCTGTACATAACCGCGCACGGCCTGTACCGAGCCGATATCAACGGGCATCTAGTGGGCGACGACGCGTTCGCCCCCGGCTGGACGACCTACCATCACCGGCTGCGCTACCAGACCTACGACGCGACCCGCCTCCTCCGGGAGGGCGGAAACGTCGTCGGAGTGCAACTCGCCGACGGCTGGTTCCGCGGCCGCCTCACATTCGCGAAGCAGAAGCGCAACGTCTACGGAGACAAGCTCGGGCTGCTAGCCCAGCTGATGGTCGTCCTGGACGACGGCCGGGCCGTCGTCGTCGGCACCGACGGCTCCTGGCGCTCGTCCACCGGGCCGGTGACCTCGGCCGACCTATACGAGGGGGAGCACTACGACGCCCGGCTCGAACAGCCCGGCTGGTCCGCTCCGGGCTTCGACGACAGCGCCTGGCTGCCCTGCTCAGTGACCGATTTCGACGCCGGCACCTTGGTGGCGCCCGACGGGCCGCCGGTCCGGCCCGCCGCGGAGGTGCCAGTCAGCGAGGTGCTAACCTCGCCGTCCGGCCGGACGCTGCTGGACTTCGGCCAGAACCTCGTCGGCGCGCTGCGCATCCGGGTCAGCGGCGCGAGCGGCACTGTGGTGACGCTGCGCCACGCCGAGGTGCTCGGACATGGCGAACTCGCCGTCCGGCCGCTGCGGACAGCGACCGCCACGGACAGCTACACGCTTCGCGGTGATCCCTCCGGCGAGGAGTGGGAACCCCGGTTCACCTTCCACGGCTTCCGGTACGCCGAGGTGACCGGGTGGCCGGGGGAGCTACGCAAGCAGGACGTCACGGCGGTCGTGTACCACTCCGATCTGGAGCGCACCGGCTGGTTCGAGTGCTCCGACCCGCTGCTGACCAAACTGCACGACAACGTGGTATGGGGAATGCGCGGAAACTTCCTCGACGTCCCGACCGACTGCCCGCAGCGTGACGAGCGGCTCGGCTGGACGGGTGACATCCAGGTGTTCGCGCCGACCGCCACATACCTCTACGACTGCACCGGGTTCTTGGCATCGTGGCTGAAGGACCTGGCCGCGGACCAGACGCCGGAAGGCGTCGTACCGCTCTTCGTGCCGCGGATCGACCTCAGCGGTCCGTTCGGCAAGCCGATACCGCAGGCCGGATGGGGCGATGCCGCAGTGCTCGTGCCGTGGGTGATCTATCAGCGCTTCGGCGACGTGGACGTGTTGCGCCGCCAGTACCGAAGCATGTGTGCCTGGGTGGACGGGCTCACCGCCACACTGGGCGCCGGAACCCTGTTCGACCGGCCGCCCTTCCAGCTGGGTGACTGGCTGGACCCAGCCGCCCCGCCGGACAACCCCGCGGCGGCCGCCACTGACCCCATCCTCGTCGCCACCGCCTACCGGGTGCGGGTCGCGCTGGTGCTGTCGGAGATCGCCGGAATACTCGGCCAGCAGGCTGATGCGGCCAAGTACGCCGAGCTGGCCGACAGCATGCGTCAGGCGTTTCATGACGAGTACGTCACTCCGCACGGCCGGGTCGCGAGCGACTCGCAGACGGGCTACGCGCTGGCGCTGGAGTTCTCGCTGCTCCCCGACGAGAACCAGCGCGCACATGCGGCGGCACGGCTGGTCGAGGTGGTCCGGATGAAAGCACACAAGATCGCTACCGGTTTCCTCGGCACCCCGCTGATCTGCGACGCGCTCACGTCCGCGGGCGCGATCGATGACGCCTATCAGCTGCTGCTGCAGAAGGACTGCCCGTCCTGGCTCTACCCGGTAACCATGGGTGCCACGACCATCTGGGAGCGCTGGGACAGCTTGCTGCCCGACGGCAGTGTCAACCCAGGGGAGATGACCTCGTTCAACCACTATGCCTTCGGCGCGGTCGCGGACTGGATGCACCGCGTGCTCGGCGGCCTGGCTCCTGGCGCGCCCGGCTACCGGGTCCTCAACGTCGCGCCGCAGCCGGGGGGCGGCATCACCTGGGCCAAGACCGCGCATCTCACGCCGTACGGCCGGGCCGAGGTTTCCTGGCGACGGGAGGACCGGAGGCTGACTGTCGACGTCGTCGTGCCGGCCGGAACCATGGCCGTCATCACGCTGCCCGACACGACGCCCACCCAGAATGGCCCAGGAAGACACCGATTCGAAAGCGCCTGTCGCGCTGCCGCCGACGACCCCAAGTGGCGCCCGCCCTTCAGCCCCGAAGTGTTCGAGTAACCGAGCGTCCCTCCGCAGGGTGAGCGGCTGACACTTCCATCGAGTGCTCAGAGTCAGCACATGCGATGTGCGGTTGGGTCGTTCGCAGCGTATTGATTTAGACAAATCGCAGCTCGCTTGCTCCCATTGGCGTTTAAATGTCAGACCGTGGTGGATTGTCCCAGATCGTCCGGCAGCGTCGAGGTCAGTTCCCAGATAATAGCCAAAACGCAAGTACGAAGGCCTCGATAATGAGTGCCACGCCCACCACGACATCCCAGCGTGGGCGAACGGGAATTATGTGGGAAACAACTAGCCCGAGCTGCAGGCCAAGGAGAGTCATCAAGGTGGTGATGACGCCGAATAGTGTGGCTGGAACCAATGGGGACATGCCCATCATGCCTAGGCCCGTCCCGGCGATCACGTTGTCCAGGCTCAACGGCACGGGAAGGCCGAAGATTGACCAGCGGCGCTCTGCCTCCAGTTCCTCCTGAGTGGCAGTCTGCATTGCCCGGACAATCAGGTAGAGGCCGTACAAGCCGAGTGCAGTGGCTCCCACACTGTCGGCTATACCGCCTCCGATCTTTTGGCTGACATCATGCCCCAGCAGAATTCCAGCCAGCGGCGCCACACCATCGAAAAAACCGAAAACAACGGCGATTTTCAGGGCATGGGGCCACGCGAACCGAAGCGGCCCGAGGATGATGGCCGTTCGGAAGTTATCCAAGCTGAGAACAAAACCGAGGCCGATAAGGTTGAGAAGCATATCTCGGTCCTAGGTAGCCCTTCTCGGCACGTTGGCTCGGTCTGGATGCAGCCGGAAGATAAGCGACTCCCTGGCCGGCCGCGTGCCGGAATTGGCGGTCCGTACCGCATCCGCGACAAGCCCGTGGTCGGGGGAGAGGTGACAGACCGGGTCGGTTCGGGCAGCGTCGCCGGTCAGCTGGAATGCCTGGCAGCGACATCCGCCGAAATCGATCTCGCGGCGGTCGCAGCTCTGGCATGGATAGGGCATCCAGCCTGTTCCCCGGAAACTCTGGAAGAGGGGAGACCGCTCCCAGATCCATGCCAGTGAGTGCTCACGCACGCTGGCGCGGGGAAGGGGAAGAGCATGTGCGGTCGGACAGGGGAGTACGTCTCCGTTGGGCACCACCGTGAGCTGGCGCCGAGCCCAGCCGCCCATACAGGGTTTGGGGTATCGGCTGTAGTAGTCGGGAACGACGTAGATGATCTCCATCCGGCCGTCCAG
>WNGH01006076.1_pt1 | contig 24832 bp, 24 predicted proteins | sample 5400631 | NCBI WGS metagenome assembly WNGH01 (sample SAMN13153373, study PRJNA577476) | soil metagenome | isolation source: 115 cm soil or saprolite under Garry oak tree replicate 1 | place: USA:California | collected 2016-06-15
GTACGCCAAGTTCCTGGAATTCGCGGGGTGGCAGAAGCCGTTGAACTGGGACACGATCAAGTTTCCGGACCACGCCAATCGTCCTGTCGTCGGAGTGACCTGGAGCGATGCCGACTCCTACTGCCAGATTAACGGGCGGCGGCTACCCTCCGAAGCCGAGTGGGAAAAGGCCGCCCGCGGGACGACTGAGCGGCCGTTTCCCTGGGGGACGAAACCCCCAAGCCCGACGCTCGCCCTGTTCGGCCAGATGACCAAGTTTTCCTACGATCTCCTCAAGCCCGTTGGCAGCTATCCGGGAGGGGAAGGGCCGTACGGCGCCTTCGATCTGGCGGGCAACGTCGCGGAATGGGTCCAGGACTGGTATGACGGCGAGTACTATCGGGAGAGCCCCGAGAAGAACCCGCAGGGGCCGCGGACGGGTCAGTACAAGATGGCGCGTGGTGGCTCGTGGTCCGACATGCCGGTCTACCTGTTGTCAGGCAGCCGCACCTCCAAGCTCCCGCCGGAGACCCGCAACGCCTTCATCGGCTTCCGCTGCGCGCAGTCAAAGAAGTAGCTCTGGTTGCGGGTCCTGTCACCGCATCACCCGGACGTGCTCTGAGCCTTTCGCCGTCGCAGCCCCGAAGACTCGGCTGTAAGCTCTTCCGCTCCGCCCGGGTCCCATGCGGCGCCACCCGCTCAGCCCTGTTTCAAAAACCTGTTTCGAATCCAACCATCTGAAAGTCGATTTTTCTTTGCTTTCGGCGTATCCTTCGTGGCGTTTCAAAAAGGAACGGTTCTGAGCGGTGATTAGGAGAATTAGGAGGCAGGTCTTAAGAATCAACTAGAAGAAATGCCGGACTACAAAACTGGGGATGAGGTTTGAAGAAGTTGCTTTCAGCACTCTTGTGGCTGTTCTGCCTCTTTTACGCTTACTCGGCGATCTTCACCCTCTGGTGGATTTACGATCCAGCAACTAAAGAGAGAGATGCAACCCCGCTCTTTGCATATTTCACCTTCTTTCAACTTCCTGTTGCGCTGCTGATGGGCGTGGTCATTTACCGCGATGTGCGGCGCCTCTTAGTAAAGCGTTCTGAACTCGCAACAGGTCTCCGATTGGCACTTTTTTCGCGTGCCACTCTTGCTTCAGCAGGTGTGGCAGTGACAGCCTGGATGCTCATTGTGGGATTACTTCGCTGGAGGGGATGATGAGCCCAGACAGACACCGTTTTAGAAATTACTTCCCATGACTAACCCGGAGAATACAACCATCTACCTTTGAGATTTCCGCAAGTGCCACTCCACCAAGAAAACCTTTAGGAAGCGAACCTGTTACCGTCCAAACTCCGTTCATAAGCTCTGCGTTGAAAGGCTTTTCGTTCCGTATCTTCTCTTCGCCATATATGGGCATCCAGACCGACTCTGCAATCTGCATAGCTGTCTTGGCATCTGGCACGAAACCTTCTTTGGGCTTGAATGAGTGTTTCTGCGGCTCGTCTGCAAAAACAATCGCACCACTGAGCAAACACGTGAAAATTAGATACGCCAAGAACCGTTCCATGGTTTTTCCCTCCATTACCGAACAGCAATCAGGCGGGTGGCGCCAAGCGGGCGCCCAGATGCAGCACAGAGCGTACAGCCGGGTCTGCGGGGCCTCGACGGCGAAACGCTTAGCTGCGCTGGGCTATGCGGGGGCAGGACCCGCTCAAAGAGCAACGGGTGCCCCACCCGCGACAGGACCTATTTCAGCGACACGGCGTTCCCGCCACAGTCGATGTCTTCGCCGCTGCGGGGCGCGTCGTCTCCGATCTTCCAGTGCTTCGGTGTGACCTCGAAGGGGCGGCCTTTGATTGAATAAAGTTTCGCCTTGTGAATCTGGACGTGGTCCTTGCCCAGGAACTTCACTTCCAGCAGCACTTCCTCGGTCTCGCGGCGCAGCACCTTCACGACCGATGGCTCGGAGCGCATCTCGAATTCTCCCTGGATGTTCATGGCGAGGCTGCTCTCCGCGATCTTGCCAGCCATGTTTCCCTTCTTGTCATAGAGGAATCCCCGCAATGCCATCTCTTTGTAGCGGCGGTTGAATTCGAACATGAGGTGCGCCATGCCGTCGATCTCGATGCTGTACGAGGCGTTCCGGTAGCGATTGGAGCCGATGTTGAAGTCCACGCCTTACGCCTTTCCCTCGAACGCTTGAGCCTGCTGGAAGCTCATGATCTTGATCGCCGCCTCCCGTACCTCAGTAAAGATCACCTTGATGGTTTCGCGGAAGTTGTCGGCGTCGTGAGGGTCCGTGAGCGGTTTCCCCAGCATCTGCAGCGCGGCTGCCTCTCCGAGCAGCCGGTAGGGAGTCTTATAGGGTTTGTTCGTGTCCTCGCCTTCGATCGCCGGCCCGTACAGCCGGTACCGGGCGGGCAGGTTTTTCTTGTGTTCGTCGGCGACCTCCTGGCCGGCCTGCTCCGCGATATGGGAGAGGACCGTCGAGTGGAACGCCTTGAGGATGGCCGTGGTGCGCTCGGAGTCCGCGGCGGAAAACGTGCCGCACCCATTGGTGATGGCGAACAGGATGAGATAGGTGAGCTCCCACTCCGTGACGTTGAGTTGGAGCTGGTCGAGGGCCTTTAGGTTTACCACCTTGCCGATGTACTGCTCCAGCCAGTTCTGTTCGACAATGCCGAAGGCCAGGTCGGAAAGCTCCCGGCCGACCTCCTCCGGCGACGCTTGCGGCATGGATCAGAACGCTTCGATCTTGCCGAGGTGGCAGTGATCCATCCTGATGAGGTGGAAGCGGCCCTGGTCGTCAGCCACCAGGAACCCAGGCAGGTTTCCATTGCCCGGCAAGAGGACTTCCAGCACTGGATAGGTCGCGGTATGGGTAAAGGCCGGGTGGGACTGGCCGTTGCCCTCGACGATGTCAGTAATGGTGAAACGCCTCATGCCGTTCTCTCCGTTGCTCCGCGGTGAAACTATCTTGAGCATACCGAGTATACCATGGCGCGCCTCCGAATCAAGACTAAGCGCACGAGTTTGACGATCTCCACCAGACATGCTATCAGAGTCGGGCCTTTCCATGGTTCCTACACAGAGAGACACTCCTGTCATGAGCACACGTCAGAAGCTCGTCTGGGTTGCCGCGCTGTACTTCGCCGAAGGCTTTCCGTTCGGCATGGTCATGGATGCAATCCCTGTCTATCTGCGCCTGCAAGGCGTGAGCCTTGTGGATATCGGCTTGTTGGGCCTGGTTGGGCTCCCATGGACGCTCAAGTTCCTCTGGGCGCCCGCCGTGGATGTCTGGGGCCACCGACGCACGTGGGTCTGGGTCTGCCAAGCGCTGATGTGTCTGCCGCTCGTCGTCCTTGCCGGCTCGCACGCCCAGGAAAACATCTGGATCCTCTGGAGCGTCCTGATTCTGTTCGCCATCCTATCGGCGACCCAGGATATTGCGATCGACGCGTACACGATCGAGTTGCTCGAGAAGCACGAGATGGGCGTCGCCAACGGCGTGCGGGTGACCGCCTATCGCATCGCCCTGATCGCAGCCGGCGGGCTCGTGGTGGCGGCGGCCGGGCTCGCGGGTTGGGGCATGGTGTTCATCGGCGCGGCCGTGCTGATGGGCCTCCTTTCCATGATCTCTTCTCGGGCTCCGCTGGCGGATGCCACGACTTCCGCAGCGCAACCGCGTCCACCGCGTTCAGCGGCCGACGCCATCCGCGCTCCGCTGGAGCAGTTTTTCTCACGGCCAGGATTTCTGGCCGTGGCGGCCTTCGTCCTGACCTTCAAGCTGGGCGATATGGCCATCGGCCCTATGATCAAGCCCTTCTGGGTGGACCGGCAATTCACGCCGGTCCAGATCGGATTGGTGCCGGGCACGCTTGGTGTCGTGGCGACGATCGGGGGCGCGTTGATCGGGGGAAGCCTGACCAGCCGGTGGGGGATCTTCCGGGCGCTTTGGGTGCTCGGCATTTTCCAGGCGGTCTCCAACTTGGTCTATGCCGCGGCCGCGGCGCTGCCGCCGAATACGGCGCTGATGTACGTCGCCTCGATGGTGGAGTCGTTCTGCGGGGGACTGGGCACGGCCCCCTTTCTGGCGTTTCTCATGAGCATTTGCTCGAAGGCCCACGCGGCCACACAGTATGCTCTCTTGAGCGCGTTGTTCGGTCTGACTCGCGCCCTCTCTGGGGTATTTTCTGGAGTGGCGACCGAGGGGATGGGCTACGCCGCCTACTTTACCGCGACGTTCTTCCTCGCGTGGCCGGCGTTCCTGTTGCTGCCATGGGTGAAGGACTGGGCGGGGGATGAAAAAGGGGAGGATACGAAATAGGACCCTCCCCTCGTACAGCAACGAACCTAAGCAGTGTGCTTACTTAGGATTGGCGTTGACCTTGGTGGCGTCTTTAATCTGATTTTCCGTCACGCCCTTGGTGGTCACGTGGCCGGGACCCACGACGGCGGGCAGGCGCGAATCCTGGCTGTGCTTGAGTTGGGTCTCATCCGCCACGCCTCCGATGGCGTCCCTATTCTGCTTCTCCAGCTCCTTGGGAGTATCTAAAGCAGACTTTTCCGCCGCCTTGGCGCCGGTGGCCGTGGTGCCGCCATCGGGATTCGGGTAGCCTTCATGCCGCTTCTTCAGCAGCGCCGGATTGGCGAACACTGACGAGGCCATGAAGATGAATCCTGTCACGAGTGCGATCGCAAGCAGCGAGCGTTTCATGGGATCCTCCTTTACGCAATAGAAATGGATAAAACCGTTTCGTCGAAACCGACGATAACTTGGTTCAATGGGCCCTGTCAAGGGGCTAGGACCGGTGATGGCGCCGCGGGCCGCGGCCTCGGGGGCGTGCGGCGGCATAGGCCGGCAGGCGGATGATGACCGCCGTGCCCTGGTCCGGGCCGCTGGCGATGGAGATCTGCCCCCGGTGCTCTTCGATGATCTTTTTGACGGACGCCAGTCCGAGCCCGGTGCCGGCGGCTTTGGTGGTGAAGCCGGGCTCGAAGATCTTGCCGATGTGCTCGGTGGGAATCGGCGCGCCGTCGTTCTGGATCGTGATGGCCACCTCGTGCCGCCCGCGCGCGCCCTTGTGGGGCACCGCCTGGAGATGAATGTGCCCGTGGGGCGTCATGGCTTCGAGGGCGTTTTTGAGGATGCTCAGGAAGACCTGCTGAAGCTTGCCCTCGTCCACTTTGACGGCCGGGAGCGAAGGCGAGAAGTCCCGGGTGACCGTGATGGCATTTTTTTCCAGCTCCTCGGTGATGACCGCTAGCGCGCTCTCGAGAACCTCGGGGATCCGGACTACGCGCGGGTGCAGGTCCAGCGGTTTGGCGAAATCGAGGACCTCATTAAGGATGGCCTCGATGCGGGTCAGTTCCAGGTAGGCCTTTTCGACCCGCTGCAGCACCTCAGTGCTCGTCGGATGCTCAGCGGCTGTGTCCCGCCGGACGGTCTCTTCCATTTCGAGACGGGTTTTGGTCAGGGGCCGCTGGATTTCCTGTTCGAGGAAGGCCGTCACTTCTCGAATGGCTTGCTGTCGCTCCTGCCGGAGCATCAGTTCGTGGGCCTCCTGGGGATCGTGAGCCAGCAGGGAGCCGGCGGCCGGCCCGGCCAGCTCGACGCTGCTTGCGGCGTCGGTTCGTTCCAGGAGGGGAGCGGCGGCTGAACCGGGCCCCATCGTGGGGAGTAGCGCGGCCAATTGCTCCAACTGGGGAGCGGAGGCCCTGGCCATGTCCGCGTTGTAGACGTCCGGCGTCTTCGATCCCAGGAGAATGGTTCCGATGAGGTCCTGTCCCTTTTTGAGCGGCAGGACTATCGCCGTCTTGAATTTGTCCTTGTACAGCTCCTTATAGTCCAGGAATCGTCCTTGGGTGGAAGCCAGATCCCGGTCCACCCGCGGCTTTTTATGCCGGATGACCCACCCGGCGGCGGACCCTTCCAGCGTCAGCGTCTGGCCTTCTCGCCACTCGCAGTGCCCTGGTGTATGGGCCAGGAGGGTCGTGAGGGTCTTCGAGCGTGGCTCGTGCCGGGTCAAGAGCGCGCGGTCGTATGGGATCAGGGACCGAAGCTGGGCCATGAGGGGTTCGAGGCCCCCGGCCCCGGTCTCTGCACTGGGTGCCGCGGCTGGAACCGCGCCGAGGGCCGGCACGCCGGCCTTCACCAGCGCCGCCTCGAGCTCCTCGGCTGCTTCCGCCAGATTTCGCCGGTCCTTGTCCGAGAACGTGACGATGTCCTTGCGCCCGATCACGAGGGCCCCACAGACCCGCTTGGAGACCTGCAGGGGAATGGTGAGGAGCGAGCGGTGGGAGGGGGCCGTCATCCGGATGCGGACCGTCCGCTGCCGGGCGCCGCCGTTGCCCGCGGCGCCGTCGAACCCGACCTCCGGATGCGACAGCGCCCTCACGACGGCCTGGATCTCTCGAGGGACGAAGCCCCGGTGCGCGTGAGACACAAAGGGGCCGAACCCGTCCTCCTTGAGCGCGATCAGGGCCATGTCGGCGCCCAGCTCGTTTAGGGTGGTGTTGAACGCTTTCTGCAGGGATGACGGTAGTTGCACCGTTCAGAGGTCCTCGATACGTGATGCGAGCTTCACGGGATTGTAGCAGCATCTGGTGGGGCTCGCAATCATCCGCGCACTCGTGTTGCAAGGGCTGGGGGAATGTAGGATACTACCGCCGCGCGCCCGTCGGCTGCGCTACTGGAGAGGTCACCGGTGATTCTTCGCGCCGGCTTCATCGTGGTTCTCGTTGCGGCGGGCCTCGCGGTGTGGTTCGGCGATGCAGCCGGTCAGCGGCTCAAGCAGAAACCCGATCTTGACGCGGGCGAGCGCATCTACAAGCAGAACTGCATCAACTGCCATGGGCTCTCCGGCAAGGGCGACGGCGCGGCGGCGGAGCAGCTGAATCCCAAGCCGGCGGATTTGACGTCACTCGCCACGCAGGCCAAAAAAGACGCCGAGCTGTTAGAGGTCATCAGGCTCGGCCGCCCTGGTACAGCCATGCCCGGCTGGATGAGCGAGATTGACGAGCGCGAGTTGCGGGACGTGCTGGCCTACATCCGCACGCTGAGTGGTCAGTAGCGATGGAGTTCACGGGCGTGGTGGTGGCAATTCCGGGAGGGACCGGTGGCCTCGGCCGGGCGGTGACCTTCAGCTTCCTCCGGGCTGGCGCAACGGTCGTGACCACCTGCGTGGTGCCATCCGAGCAGGATCGACTCGCGAAGGAGGCCGGGCCGCTGTCTGCCCGCCTGAGCTCTCTCAAGGTCGATGTGACGGATGAGGGCGCGGTCAAACGGTTCGCCGAGGAGATCGTCGCCCGCCACGGCCGAGTGGATGTCCTCGTCAACATCGTGGGCGGGTTTGCCGGCGGGAAGCCCGTCTGGGAGACCGATCAGGCGACCTGGGACCGCATGCTGAGCCTAAACCTCAAATCGGCCTATCTCTGTTCCAAGGCCGTCGTGCCGCAGATGATCAAGCAGAACCGCGGGTGGATCGTGAATGTGGCGTCCCGGTCGAGCCTGAAGGGCGACGCGGGGCTGTCCGCCTACGCCGCTTCCAAGGCGGCCGAGCTGGTCCTGACACAGAGCTTGGCGGAAGAGCTCAAGCCGTACCGCATCAACGTCAACGCGGTCCTGCCCAGCATCATTGATACGGAGGCCAACCGCCAGGCGATGCCCAACGCGGATCACAGTCTGTGGCCCAAGCCGGAGGCCATCGCCAAGGTCATTCTCTTTCTCTGCTCCCCGGACGCCGAGGTGATCCACGGCGCGGCGATTCCGGTGTACGGACGCGTGTGAGCACCCTCATCGACTTCGGACGGGACGTCTGCGGGGACCTGAGCCAGGCTGAGATCTGCGAGTGGTTGGTCACCAACGGGCTCGGCGGGTACGCGTCTGGCACGATCGCCGGCCTGCTGACGCGCCGGTATCACGGCCTCCTCGTGGCGGCGCTGAAACCGCCGGTCGGGCGCACGCTCCTGGTCGCTAAGCTCGATGAGACCGCCGAGCATGGCGGGCGCAGTTACCCGCTCTTCACGAACCGCTGGCACAACGGTTCGGTTTACCCTGAGGGCTACCGCTATCTCGAACGGTTCCGGTTGGAAGACACGGTGCCGGTCTGGACGTATGCCCTCGCCGACGATCTGCTGGAGAAGCGGGTCTGGATGGAACCGGGCGCGAATACCACCTACCTACGCTACGATCTGGCGCGTGGCTCCGGGCCCGTTGCCTTGCGCATCAAAACCCTGGTGAATTACCGCGACCACCACGGCAGCACGCGGGGGAACGGGTGGCAGATGCGCGTCACAGCCGAGGACCGCGGGCTCACCGTGGTGGCGTACGACGGCGCCGTCCCGTTCCATCTGCGGTCGGAAGGGGGACGGTGCGAGACGGCGCATGACTGGCACTGGGGGTTCGACCTTGCCGTGGAACGTGCCCGAGGCTTGGAAGACCACGAAGATCACCTGCACGTCGGGACGATTCACGGGACGGTCGAGGAGGGGAAGCCGCTCACGATTGTCCTCAGCACCGACCCCCGCGTCTCCTTAGATGGCGCGAAAGCCCTTGAGCGGCGCACGCGTCAGCAGCGCACCCTCCTTGGCGCCTTTGGCAAGGCGCAGCCGGTTCTCGCGAAAACCGCGCCGGCGTGGGTGGAGCAGACGATCTTCGCCGCCGACCAGTTCATCGTGAGTCGGCCTTCCCCGGCTGACTCCGACGGCCAATCCGTCATCGCGGGTTACCATTGGTTCGCAGACTGGGGCCGCGATACGATGATCGCACTGCCAGGGCTCACGCTGACGACGGGACGTCCCGCCATCGCCTGCCGGATCCTGAAAACGTACGCTGCCTTCGTGGACCGGGGCATGGTGCCCAACCGGTTCCCCGATGCCGGTGAGACGCCCGAGTACAACACCGTGGATGCCTCGCTCTGGTACGTGGAGGCGATCCGCGCCTATCACGCGGCAACAGGCGATGACCGCCTGGTGCGGGAGCTGTTTCCTGTACTGGGCGAAATCGTGGACTGGCACCGGCGCGGCACCCGCTACGGTATCCACTTGGACCATGCGGACGGGCTACTCTGGGCCGGCGAGGAGGGCGTGCAGCTTACGTGGATGGATGCCAAGGTCGGAGGCCGGGTCGTCACGCCGCGCATGGGCAAGCCGGTGGAGGTGAATGCCCTCTGGTACAATGCGCTACGGACCATGGCGGCGTTCGCCCGCATCGCCAAGAAGCCGGCTGGTGAGTACGACGAGCTGGCCGCTCGCGCGCAGGCCGGGTTCGACCGGTTCTGGAGCGACTCCCTGGGCTACTGCTATGACGTGCTGGACGGGCTGGACGGGGACGATCCGTCCTTGCGGCCGAATCAGATTTTCGCAGTGTCGCTGCCGGCCAGTCCCTTTGGGGGGGACCGGCAGAGGGCCGTCGTGGACGTCTGCGCCCGTCACCTCTTGACGTCCTATGGGCTGCGGAGTTTGGCGCCAGACCACCCGGCGTACGTGGGTCAATACGGCGGGGATCAGCGCAGCCGCGACGCAGCCTATCACCAAGGCACGGTCTGGGGCTGGCTGCTGGGCCCGTTTGTCACGGCGCACCTCAAAGTGTATCGCGATCCGGTCCGCGCGCAGTCTTTCCTGGAGCCGATGATCCGGCATCTCCAGACGCACGGACTCGGGACCCTCAGCGAGATCTTCGACGGCGATCCCCCCTTCACGCCGCGCGGGTGCATCGCGCAGGCCTGGACCGTGGCCGAGTTGCTGCGGACATGGGAGGCGCTGGTGCCATTCAAGAAGGGTACGCCGGCATCCGCTCGCAAAAGGAAGCGGTGAGATGGACCAGGGCACGCTCAAGAAGATGGCGGCTGACGCGGCGGTGGAGTACGTCAGGGATGGCCAGATCGTGGGGTTGGGGACCGGCTCCACGGTTCGCTACGTCGTGGCCAAGCTGGCCGAGCGGATCAAGAAGGGACTTCGCATCCAAGGCGTGGCCACGTCCCTCGAGACGGCGCGTCTGGCGCATGAGGCCGGGATCCCGTTGCTGGCCGATGACGCCGAGTGGGTGGTGGACCTGGCCCTGGACGGGGCGGATCAGGTGGACCCCCGCTTGAATCTGATCAAGGGCGGCGGCGGCGCGCTTCTGAAAGAGAAGATCGTGGCGGCGGCGGCGACCCGCTTCGTCGTCGTGGTGGATGAGACCAAGCGGGTGCCGGTCCTCGGTGGGGCGTTTCCCCTGCCGGCGGAAGTCGTCCCGTTCGGGTGGCGGAGCCTCGCGAAGCGCTTGGAGCGGCTCGGCTGTCGCGTCGCGCCACGGATGAAAGACGGCGCGCTCTTCGTCACCGAGGCGGGACACTACATCCTGGATTTGTGGTTCCCGAAGATCGACGATCCGGCGAGGCTGGAGACCGACCTGGAGAAGACGCCGGGCGTCGTCTGCACGGGCCTTTTCGTCGGTCGCACCGATCTGGCCGTGGTCGCCACGCAGCAGGGTATCGTCACGCTGACGCGTCCGTGAAGGTCACGAAGCTCTCTCCCAACGCGAAGGTGCCGGTGAAGGCCACGGACGGCGCGGCCGGCTATGACCTGTTCGCAAGCGAGGCGACCGTCATACCCGCGTCCGCGGTCAGGGAGGGGCGGGTGGAAATCGGGCATGCCCTCGTGGCGACCGGCATCGCCATCAGCCTGCCGCCCGGCCACGTCGGCCGGATCGGGTCGCGGTCCGGTCTTTCGACGCGCCACAACATCGAGGTCGGCGCCGGCTGGATTGACCCGGATTACCGCGGGGAGCTCAAGATCGAGCTGAAGAACTTCTCCAACCGGGACTTCGTTGTCGAAGAAGGCATGCGGATCGCTCAGCTGCTCGTCTTGCCGTTCGCGTCGCCAGAAGTGGAAGTGACCGACGAGCTCCCGCGTTCGGTGCGCGGGGCGGGCGGGTTCGGGTCCACCGGCCTACGATGAAGGTCATGACGCTCGATGCCCTCGCCAAACGGATCGCCGTGCGGCTCAAGCTCAAGGCCAGAGAAGTGCGCGCTGTTTTGGCGTCGCGCAATTCGGGCCTTCCGCCGGCCGTGGTCTCCCAGATCACTGCGATGGCCCGGACGCTGATCCACGAAGAGCTGGCGCGCCTCGACGCCAAGCGTCATCCGGAACATTAATCCTCCATGGCCCTGGGGAAAAGGATCGCCATCATCGGCGCCGGCAATATGGGCGAAGCCCTGATCGCCGGGTTGCTGGCCGCCCAGGCAGCCGCGCCGGACGACATCCACGCGACCGACATCCTGCCCCAGCGGCTGGATCACCTCAAAGCCCGGTATCAGATCCGGGTCGGGACGGACAACAGGGCCGCCGCGGCCTGGTCAGATATCACGATCTTAGCGGTCGAACCTCAAGTGTTGGATTCTGTTCTGGACGACCTTCGTTCCGTGCTGACCGAGGCGAAGTTGATCCTCTCGGTGGCTGCCGGCTATCCGCTCCGCCGGATCGTTGTGCGCCTGTCACCGAGTGCCCGGGTCATCCGCTGCGCGGTCTTCGAGTCGGTCGGCAAGGTCGTGCTGGTTGACGAGCGCCGCATGGACGCCGTGACCGGGCTCAGCGGGAGCGGGCCGGCCTACATCTTTCTGATCATCGAAGCGCTCGCCGACGGGGGGGTGAAGATGGGGTTGCCGCGCGAGGCGGCCCTGGCCCTGGCCGCGCAGACCGTGCTGGGCGCGGCGCGGATGGTCCTGGAGACCGGCGAGCACCCCGGAAGGCTGAAGGACAAGGTGGCCTCTCCGGGAGGCACGACCATCGCCGGCCTGCACGCGCTCGAGCACGGCCGCCTGCGGGCTTCGCTGATCGAGGCCGTCGAAGCGGCCACGAAGCGCTCCCAGGAACTCGGTTCAGACTGAGGCTTGCGGGCGCAGCGCCCACTCAGGTAGAGTACGTGTGCCATGGCGACCGAAATTCCCGTCATCCCGACAGACGCCAGGCTGATCTACGAGCGCCCGTCCGATCCCCGCGACGTCCTCGTCAAGGAGATGGAGAAACGGAAGATTCCGATCAGCATCGGCAAGACCTGTCCGGTAAAGTGCACGTTCTGCTACGAGATCGACCATAGCTACCGCAAGACCGACGAGCCCGGCAAGACGACCCAGGAGGACTGGGACTTCATCCTGGACTACATCAGCAAGAAGCCGACCCGCCCGGGGGAACTGTGGGTCTGGGGCGGGAACGAGTACATGGAGTGGACCGACCTCTTCCTCCATCCCAAGGCGATGGAGTGGCTGGAGGATTTCCTCAAGTACACCGACAAGCGCCTGCACATGTTCACGGTCGGCTACGTGCACGTGCCCAAGATCCACCAGCTCGCCGCCCAGTATCCGAACCGGATCTTTTTTGATCTGTCGGTGATCACCCTGCACAAGGATTACCGGAAGGCGCTCATGCCGCATGCGCCGTCGGTCACTCACTTGATGAAGGTCTTGGACGGACCGGCGGTCACCTCCGCCAACTTCTATTCATTTGACGCGCGCACGATGTCCGAGGATGCGAAGACGATTTCCGGGATCAACACGAACGTCCTCCTGTGGATGGGCTGCCTCACTGCGCTGAAGGGCATGGAGGAAAAAACCGCGCAGATCCTCCGCCAGGGCAAGCAATACCTGCCCGAGGAGGCCCTGCGGGTCTATGAGGCCGGCCTGCCCAACATCCAGACCATCCACACCGAGCCCTCTATCACGGCCTTCCTCAATCGCCACAAGATCATCACGCTCTTCGACTCGCTGGGGCTGGAGAAGCGCGACACGGTCGTGATGGCCAAGAGCGTGTACCGGATTCTGACCATGTACCGAAAGAACCGCGCGCGGTTCCTCTGCGTGCCCAACGCGACCCTGGGCGGGGATTCCGACTGCACGATCCTCCTGACGTTCGACGATATCCTGAAGCGGCTCAATGGCGAGAAGGTCGTCCACCTGCCCAAGGTCGTCGTCGAAAGCCCACGCGGCAACGACTGCGATATCAGCGGGGTGGCCCTAGAAGAGTTCGAGGCCCAGGCGCGCTGCAAGGTGCGGATTCTCCACAAGGTGAACACGAAGCTCGCCGACGCGAAACTCTGGCAACATGGCTACCTGAGCCAGTACATCCGCGACTACCTGTCCAATCCAGCCTCGAGGGAGTTCGAGCAGGTCTCCATCGCGGCGTGAGAGCGAGTTAACCAAAGGAGCATCCCGTGGAATATTGGGTGAGAGTCGTCCTGACGGACAAAGAAGAGCTGCGCTACAACAATGTCGTCCGGCACACCATCAGCGACGACATGGAAATCCTCGAGATCGATACCCCCAAGGAAGTCATTATCATCCCGATGCGGCAGGTGAAGTACATGATGTGCGACGCCGGCATCTTCCAGCAGAAAAAAGGATGAGGAGGGCGTCAGGTGTGAGGCGTGAGGAGGGTGGAGTGAGAGTGACGCGTCTCTTGGGTGCCTTTTGCGTGATTGTCGCCGTGACCGGCTGCGTGACCCAGGAAACCTACAACGCGCAGGTCATCCGGACGAACAACTTCCAGCGGCAACTGGCGGAGGAAGAGAAGCGGACCGCCGATCTGACGGCCGAAATCGCCCGCCTCAAAAATCAGGTCGTTGAACTGGAAGCCCAGAACCGAGCGCTGACCGCCCAGCTCAAGGAGGCCAAGGCCCAGGTGGTGCGCTCGTTAGAAGAGGTGGGCCGGCTCCAAGACGAAATCAAACAAGCCCGAGCCGCCGCCGTGGCGCCGTTAGGCGCCGCTGCTCCCATATCGAAGGCAAGGGGTGTCGCGCCGTCATCGACGGAGCCGCCCGATCGTCTCGAAGAACTGAAGGATGACGGGGTCGGCAAGAAACAGCCTTAATTCAGTACAGGCTTGAGCAGTTCAGTCAAACGGGGCCGAATATCGGTAGGCGGGAGTTTGGTGACGGTGCCGGTGCGGCGCTCCTTGAGTTCCATCAGGCCCTGGGAGAGATTCTTCTCGCCGATCACCACCTGGTAGGGGCAGCCGATCAGGTCGGCATCGTTGAACTTCACGCCGGGCCGCTCGTCCCGGTCATCTACCAGCACCCCAATTCCGGCCTTTTCGAATTCAGATTCGAGCGCAACGGCTGCTTCCAGGACCTTGCCCTTGTCGGCGAGCGGGATCACGTGAACGTGGAAGGGGGCGAGCGGCGCCGGCCAGATGATTCCCTTCGCGTCGTGGTTCTGCTCGATCGCGGCCGCGGCGGTCCGTCCCACGCCGATCCCATAGCAGCCCATCACCATCATCTGCTCCCGGCCCTGCTTGTCGAGGTAGAGCGCCTTCATCTTCTCGCTATACTTGGTGCCCAGCATGAAGACGTGGCCGACCTCGATGCCGCGGACGATGCGCATGGGTTTGGCGCACCGCGGACAGGCATCGCCGGCGACGGCATAGCGCAGATCGGTGTAGCGGTGCGGCGTGAAATCACGGCCTGGGTTGGCATCTACCCAGTGGGTGTCGGCCTTGTTGCCGCCGACCACGACGTTGGTCAAGGGCTTTACCGCATGGTCGGCCAGCATGGTTAGGCCGGACAGTCCGATCGGTCCGGCGAAGCCCACCGGCGCGCCGCTGAGCTGTTCGACCGTGGCGGAGTCGGCCATGACGAGGTCCATCGCGCCCAGCGCCTTCTTCAGCTTGATCTCGTTGACCTCGTGGTCCCCGCGGATCAGGACGGCGACGGTTTTTCCGTCCGCGCGGTACAGCAGCGTCTTGACCAATTGAGCGGCCGGCACCTTCAGGAAGGCTGTGACTTCTTCGACGGTCTTTTTGCCCGGCGTGGGGACACGCCGCTTTTCCCGGAGGGTCTCCGGAGGGGGCTTATGCGCATGTTCCTGTAGTTCGGCCCGCTCCACGTTCGCGGCGTAGTCGCAGGCGTCGCAGACGGCGATGCCCTCTTCGCCGGTGTCGGCTAGGACCATGAACTCATGCGACGAGGTGCCGCCGATCAGACCGGTGTCGGCTTCCACCGGGCGGAAGCTGAGCCCGCAGCGGGTGAAGATGGCCTTGTACGCCTCGTACATCTTCCGGTAGCTCTCCTTTGCGCCGGCTTCGTCGGCGTCGAACGAGTAGGCGTCCTTCATGATGAACTCGCGCCCGCGCATCAGCCCGAAGCGCGGCCGGATCTCGTCCCGGAACTTGGTCTGGATCTGGTAGAAGTTCGCCGGGAGTTGCCGGTAGGAGCGGACTTCGCGCCGCACCAGGTCGGTGATCACTTCCTCGTGCGTAGGCCCGAGGCAGAAGTCCCGCTCGTGCCGGTCCTTGAACCGGAAGAGCTCCTTGCCATAGAAGTCCCAGCGCCCGGTCTCCTGCCAGAGCTCCGCCGGCGAGGCGATCGGCATGAGGACCTCCTGCGCCCCCGCCTTGTTCAGCTCTTCGCGGATGATGCGTTCGACCTTCCGAATGACACGCAGGCCCAGCGGGAGGTACGTGTAGATGCCGGCGGCGACCTTGCGGATCATGCCGGCGCGCAGCATCAGCCGGTGGCTGACGATCTCCGCTTCCCCTGGATCCTCCCGGAGGGTGGGAATCAGCAGCTGCGACTGACGCATTAGCGGGGCCAGAGGTTGAGGATGTCGTTTCGGAAGGCGTAGAGCATCAGGCAGATCAGGAGAAAGAACCCGACCTGCTGGGCCAGCTCGCGGCTACGGATGCTCAGGGGCTGGCGCTTGACCGCTTCGATCGCGAAGAACAGGAGGTGCCCGCCGTCGAGGACCGGGATCGGCAGGAGGTTGAGCACGCCGAGGTTGATGCTGAGGATGGCGATCAGGAAGACGTAGTTCGAGAAGCCCTGCGTCGCGGCGTCGCCCGAAATCTTGGCGATAGTCAGCGGACCGCCGATGTTGTCGGTCGAGATCTCGCGGGTGAGCATCTTGGCGATGCCCACCACGGTCAGCGAGGTCCAGCCCCAGGTGGCCTCGAGGCCGTCCACCGGCGCCATCAGGACGTGCTCGCTCCGGAGGATGGCCCTGTTCGCCTTGGCGATGCCGATCTGTCCGATTTCGATCTCGGTCCCGTCGGCCAGCTTCTCCTTCCGGGCGGCTGGCGTGATCGTCAGGGTCTCGGTTCGTCCGTCACGCTCCACGACGAGCGGCAGTGGCGTGCCTGGGTTGCGCTTGACGATGTCCGTCATCTCGTTCCAAGTGGTGATGCGCTTGTCGCCGATCTGGACGATCTTGTCGCCCTTGCGGAGACCGGCGGCCTCGGCCGGAGAACCGGGCACGACCGCTTCCACGTTGGAGGCCAGGTCGGCGAAGGAGGGCACGAACAGCGGCGCGCCGGTGGCCAGCCAGGCGGTGAAGATGAGGTAGGCCAGCAGCAGATTGAAGACCGGACCGGCCGCGACGATGGCCGTGCGCCTGAGGAGAGGCGCATGGGCGAACGACCGCTGCTTGTCTTCCGCGCTCACCTCGTCGCCGAGGTCCTCGCCCAGCATCTTCACGTAGCCGCCGAGCGGGATCGCGGAGATGACATACTCGGTCTCGCCGACCTGGCGGCCGGTCAGCTTCGGCCCGAAGCCGATGGAGAACTTCAGGACCCTGACTCCGCAGCGCCGGGCGACCCAGAAGTGGCCGAATTCGTGGAAGGCGACGAGGGCGCCGAGGGCGACCGCGAAGGCGAGCGCGTAGAATCCGTAGTGCTGGATGGCTTGCATGCGCGACGTGCTCTCTTACGAACGTGCTCCCTAGTGTACCACAGGGGCGGACGCGATTACGTCACCGCGCAGGTGCCGACAGCGAGTTCACGACGTCGCCGGCTTTTGCGCGTGCCCAGGCGTCCGTGTGCAGCGCGTCTTCGACCGTCGAGACCTCGACCGGTTTGTGCGCGTCCATGGTCCGGCGGATGGTCTCGGCGATGCCGAGGAAGCCGATCCGGCGGTCTAGGAAGGCCTGCACGGCCACTTCGTTGGCGGCGTTCATGGCGGCGGGCATCGTGCCCCCGATGCGCAGGGCGTCGTAGCCGAGCGTGAGGCAGGGGAACCGGTCATGATCGGGATTGAAGAACGTGAGCGTGCCGATCTGGGCCAGGTTCAGAGACGGGAGGTCCAGCGGGACGCGCTCCGGATAGTTCATCGCGTAGGCGATCGGGGTCCGCATGTCCGGAAGGCCGAGCTGGGCGATCACCGAGCGGTCCGCGTACTCGACGAGCGAGTGGATGATGCTCTCGCGGTGGACCACCACTTCGATCTTCGAGGCGGGGATGTCGAACAGCCACCGGGCCTCCACGACCTCCAGGCCCTTGTTCATCAGGGTCGCCGAGTCGATGGTGATCTTGTCGCCCATCTTCCAGTTCGGATGCTTGAGGGCCTGCTCGACCGTGACGTCGCGCAGTTGCTCCTTGGTCAGGTTCCAGAGCGGGCCGCCCGAGGCGGTGAGGATGAGCCGGCGGATGTCCTCCACGCGGTGCCCTTCCATGGACTGGAAAAGCGCGCTGTGCTCGCTGTCCACGGGGAAGATCCGGACGCCGCGCTTGCGGGCCTCCTCCTGCATGAGACGCCCCGCCATCACCATCGGCTCTTTGTTCGCCAGAGCGACGAACTTCCCGGCCGTGATCGCGGCGAGCGTGGGCACGAGCCCGGCGCCGCCGACGATGGCCGAGATGACGAGATCAGCCTCCGCCAGCGTGGCAGTCTGCCGGAGCCCATCCGTCCCGCTCAGGATCGTCGTCTTCAGGCCCTTGCACCGCGCGCGCAGGCGCTCCGCGGCGGCCTGGTCGGCCATGGCGACGACGGCCGGGGAGAACGTCCGGACCTGCTCTTCGAGCTTGTCCACGTTGCCGTTGGCCGTGAGGCCGACCGCCTGGAACTTTTCGGTGAATTTACTGATGATGTCCAGGGTGTTGGTGCCGATGGAGCCGGTGGAACCCAGGATGACGATCCGCTTCATGCGCTGTTCCTCAGGAAGGTCGCATCGCGAGGAGGCAATAGTAGAATACCGGTGTCGTGAAGATCAAGCTGTCCACGCGATCCAGCATGCCGCCGTGGCCGGGGATGAGCCGGCCGGAATCCTTGACGCTGGCGCTGCGCTTCAGGGCGGATTCGCAGAGATCGCCGAGCGGCGCGGCGACGCCGATGACGAGGCCCAACCAGGCGGTCTCACTCAGGCTCAGGGGGTCTAGGAACCAAGCGTGGCAGGCGAACGCGGCCGCGACCGATCCGAGCAGCCCGCCGACGGCTCCCTCCCAGGTCTTCTTTGGGCTGATGGCCGGCGCCAAGGGGTGTCGGCCCAGTAGGGAGCCCACGTAATAGGCGGCCGTATCGTTGGCCCACGTCACCAGGAAAAGGAAGAAAATCAGAAACGGCCCGTTGGGGAGCCGGTCAATCAGGATCAGGTGGCCGAGAAGCCATGCCACATAGAAGGCCCCGAACACGACGACGGCGGTGTCGAGAAGCCCGGTTTTGAGGTCGCGGCCCGAGAGCGCGTGGCTCAGGAGAATCGCCATGATGATGAAGGTGACGGTCGCCGGTTCGGGCAGGCGACTGGGGACTGCGAACCCGGTGGTGATCAGGAGCCCGCAGAGAAGACCAAGACCCATGGGCGCGGAGAATCGGTGCGGGAAGTGCAAGCGGTAGTACTCGTATTGGGCCAGGAGGATGCTGGTGGCGACGAAGATCGAGAAGGCGACCGGCGGCAGGTACCGCACCAGCAGGTAGAACAGCGGAAAAAAGACGAGGGCCGAGTAGACCCGCCGCGGATCCACTAAGCGGTCCTTTTATCGACCTGGTCGTCCGGGTGGTCGAGTTGATCGCGGGTCTGGCCGAATCGCCGTTCGCGCCGCTGGTAGTCGAGCAGGGCCAGCATGGCCTCGCGCCGGCGGAAGTCCGGCCAGAGTGTGGGCGTGAAGTACATCTCCGTGTAGGCGAGTTGCCAGAGCAGGAAGTTGCTGATGCGCGTCTCGCCGCTCGTTCGGATGAGGAGGTCCGGATCCGGGAGCCCGTGGGTGGAGAGATAGCCTTCCAAGAGGTCTTCGTCGATCTGATCCGGCTTGACCACGTCGCGCTTCACGTCCTCGGCGAGCCGGCGGACGGCGTCCACGATCTCCGAGCGCCCGCCGTAGCTCAGCGCGACGGTCAGATTGAGCGTGTCGAGGTGCGCGGTCGCCCGCTCCACTTTGCGCACCCAGGCCAGCGCGGATTCGGGCAGGGTGTTGATGCGCCCGATGGCCCGGAAGCGGGCGCCCTGTTCGATGAGCGCTTCCATCTCCATCTGGAGGTAGTGCTCGAGCAGCGCCATCAGCGCGTTGATTTCGGACGCGGGCCGCCTCCAGTTCTCTTGCGAGAACGCGTAGATCGTCAGCGCCTTGATGCCGAGATCCCGGCAGAGCGTGATCAGCTCCCGGACGGATTTGATCCCTTCGGTATGTCCAGCCATCCGGGGCTGCCCCCGCTGGGCGGCCCAGCGGCCGTTCCCGTCCATGATGACCGCGATGTGCCGGGGCAACAGGTCGGGGATCAGGAGCGACTGCAGTTCTGCCTCCGACAGGTGTTCGAGCTCGGAGGCGGTCAGCTTTGTCATGGGGGGAGTCTACCGAGAAGCCCTGAGATTGTCAAACCGGCCAAGCCCGTTGCATCACGCATCGGCGCCACTGTCCTCCCCACATGAATTGTGCTATAAACCCTCGCGCTGACTCCTAGGGTGACGGTGAAATGGATGTCCTGAAAGACATGCAGCGAGGCGGCCACGAGCAGGTCGTGTTCTGCCAGGACGACTCGGTGGGACTGCGCGCCATCATCGCGATCCACAGCACGGTCCTGGGTCCGGCCCTGGGCGGGGTCCGCATGTGGCCCTACGCCTCGTCGGAGGAGGCATTGCAGGACGTCCTGCGGCTGGCGCAGGCCATGACCTACAAGGCCGCGGTGTCCGGGCTCCCCCTCGGCGGCGGGAAGGCCGTGATCATCGGCGATCCCCGGCGCATGAAGACCGAGGGCCTGCTGCGGGCGTTCGGGCGGGCGGTCGACGGACTGAACGGGCGCTATCTCACCGCCGAAGACGTGGGCATGACCGTCGCGGATATGGAGATCGTCCGCAAGGAGACCAAGCACGTGACCGGCACGTCGGAGAAAAAGGGCGGCAGCGGCGATCCGTCCTATCCGACGGCGAAGGGCGTGTTCTACGCCATCGAGACGTGTCTCAAGGAGGTGTACGGGGATCCGTCCGTGCGGAACCGCACGGTGGCCATCCAGGGCGTCGGGAAAGCCGGCTATCAGCTGGGAGAACTGCTGGCGACGGCCGGCGCCCGGCTCATCATTGCCGATACGGATCCCCAGCGGGCCATGCTGGCACGACGCGTGTTTGAGGCCTGGCGGGTCGAGCCCGACGAAATCCTGCAGGCGGAGTGCGATGTCCTCTCGCCGTGCGCGCTAGGCGGCGTGCTCAACCGCAAGACGATCCCCAAGCTGCGCTGTCGCGCGATTGCCGGCGCCGCCAACAATCAACTGGAAGACCCGTCCGACGCCAAGCGGCTCGAGGAGCGCGGCATCCTCTACGCACCGGACTACGTCGTCAACGCCGGCGGGATCATGAACATCCTGGTCGGCCTCCAGGCGGGCCGTCAAGGCTACGACCGGGCCAAGGCCGAGCGGCTGATCAGTCAGATCCCCACGACGCTTCACGCGATCTTCAGCAAGGCGCGCGCGGAAGGCCTCACCAAGGCTCAGGCCGCCGACGCGCTGGCGGAGGCCCGGCTCCGTGAGGCCAAAGCGCAGAAAATGGATGTAGGAGCACGGCGCGCCGTGCCCCTACGAAAGCAAACCGGACGAACGCGAGTCCGTCGGTAAGATCGCGCACCATGGGGCGTGCGATCTTTGCGACAGCCTTGAGCCTGGTGCTCCCCGGGCTCGGGCATTTCTTTCTCGGCCTGCGGCGAGGCGTCTGGTTTGCCGTGCCGAGCGTGGTGCTCCTCTATCTCTATTGGGCGAGTCTCTGGGAATTTGCCGACGTGGCCTTCGTGTCGCTGGGGATCTTCGCCGCCTTTGACGCCTTCTCGTTCGTCCGGCGCGGGCATGGCATCATCTGAGGACAAGACGCGCGGCCTGCTGATCGCGTATGACACGATCGCTGCGCCCGGCCAGAGGGTCACCCTGGTCGCCGAGCTTCTGGAAGACGGTCTGCTCACGCATCCACCGCTCGGAGGAGAAGTGTTGCTCTTCAAGGAAGGGAGCAAGCTTCTGGGGCGGGCGCTGACCGGCGGCGACGGACGTGCGCTGCTGTCCGTTGTGCCTCGGCACGTTGGGGTAAGCACGGTGGTGGTCGGGCTGGCGGCGAGTCCGCGGGCCACCGCGTCCGAGGCGACGGCCAGGCTCTTTGTCTGGGACCGCCGGCGCGCGATCGTGCTCGTGTCGCTCAATGCCCTGGTCGCTCGTTCCCGGTCCCCCGGCCTGGAGATACCATTGCCTCGCTCCGGAGCCAAACGGCCGGCCCCTGAGGCCGGGGCTGTTCAGGCTTTGAAGGAGCTTGACCGGCGGGCTCACCTGCTCTATATGACCGGGGACGACCGGTTGGAGCTGCCTGAACTACACGAATGGACGGACTTGCACAGGCTGCCGCGGGGTCCCATCATCCTGCTCAGGCCTGGTCCGATGAGCCTAGGGCGGGAACTGGAGCGCTGGCATCGAGAGGGATGGACGAACACAAGCGGACAGCCGTGGCGGCGCCGACCGTCGCGTCCCAGGAGAGATGGCCGGAGAAGACCGTCAGGCCCAAAGATTGGCCTGAGGCCGCTCGACAATTCAGGTAATTGAATGAGAAAAGCTCATGCGAAGGGTTCATTTTGAAGCAGTCGGTCTGGCAAGCGCTTTGCTGATCATTCTGGCGTTATCCGCCTTTGCACAGCACCATGCCGCAACGCCCCAGCCCTCCCTGCAGCATGCCCATGGGGCATTCGGAGCTGCCGGGCAATGGGAAGGATCCCCGGCAGGCAAGGCCTATTCCGAGTTCAACCATCGCCTGGCCGGGATCTTCGTGCTGCTGATCGGGTTAAGCGAGTTGCGCGGAGCGATGGGCGTCATGCTGCTGGCCTGGACCCGCTTCCTGCTGCCGGCCGCGATGCTGGGCGCCGGTGGATACCTGATGATCTGGAGCGACCACGACGCGTGGCCGATCGGGTCTCTCAGTTTTACCCAGACCGTCTTCAGCGACGACTATGAAACGATTCAGCACAAGCTGTTTACGATCCTGCTCCTGGTGGTGGGATCCGTTGAGCTGCTCAGGCGGATGGGACGTGCCAGGCACACGGTCTGGGGCGTGCCGCTTCCCGCCTTCGCGCTGATCGGGGGGCTGATGCTCTTTCTGCACAGCCACGGCGCGCACCCGTCGGCGCACAAGATCGCCTTTCATCACGGCATGATGTGCACGATGGCCATTCTCGCCGGCATGTGCAAGCTGGCCGCCGATCCTTTCCAGACGCTGGCGCTGAGCGGAGACCGAGTCGCGGGCGCCCGATCGGGCTGGGGGCTGGCCTGGTCGGTCCTCGTCCTGCTCATCGGAGTCGAGTTATTCCTCTACACCGAGTAGCGGGTTCTGTCCCCTTTCTGTATCCACCTTACGAATCAACGCGTTTTTTCCTTGACAGATCATAAAGAGCAGAGTACAAAAAACGACTTCTACAGCGATAGGCTCCAGGCAGCCCCCTTAGCGGGCAGGATTCAGAGGCCTGCAAGTTGAAGGTGCAATGAAACTGTTTCCCTGCTTGAAGGGAGCGGGGCATGCATCCTTCACGGCTTCTGCCCCCTGTGATCCTGGCTGCTGCCCTCGGGGTTGCTCTCGACCTACCAATTTCTGCCCAAACCGCGACTGACTTCTTCCTGCACGGGAGCGGTGGGACGGCCAACCCGCCGACGCTCTACCTGGACAAGACCGCGCCCACGGCCACGACCGCGAAATACAAGGATTCGACCAGCATCAACGCCAGCAAGGGCAATCCCTGGCAGGCAATCGGTACGTGGCCGGCTGATCCAACGTTGACCACGGGGGCTCTCACTGCGCTCAGCGATCTGCACGTCTGGCTTGGCCTGCTGAAGAACAACGATCAAGGCACCAATTTTGACCTGCTCGCGGAGATCTACAGAAACGGCGTGCTCGTCACTTCGGGGCTGACCCGCTGTATCACAGGGGTGACCACAAATCCCGATTTAGCCAAAGAGGCCACAGTCACCGTCGCCTCCTTTTCAGCGGTCACATTCAACGGGACAAGCGATCAACTGTCACTCAAGGTCTGGACCCGGATCGGGACCAACCCTGACAACACCAAATGCGGTGGCCACAGCAGCGCAGCTGGGTTACGGCTCTACTTCGATGCCACGAGCCGGTCTGCGCGGTTCGGGGCGACGATAGGGAGTCCCAACCCTGTTCCCACCACGCTGACCCCGAACCCCCTGACCATCACGGTCGGCGCGACCGGCACCTTGACGGCGACTCTCTCGCCGACGCCCACGGCAGCGGGCACACTCGCCGCCAGCAGCTCCAATCCCGGGGTGGCCACAGTACCGGCCGCCGTGTCCTTCGCCAACGGGCAGAGCAGCGTGCCGGTGCCGGTGACCGCCGTGAGTGTGGGCAACGCCATGATTACGGTGTCCTTGAACGGCGGCACTGCGACCAGTACGGTCCAGGTCAATCCCCAGCCGCCCACAGTTACCAGTCTCACGCCGGGCACGCTGACAATCACGCAAGGCGGCTCCGGAACCTTGACCGTAACCATCAGCGCCGCACAGCCCACGAATACCGTCGTCGCCTTGACGAGCACCGATCCGGGGATTGCGTTTGTGCCCAGCACGGTGACGGTGCTGGCAGGCCAGACCAGCGCGCCCATCACTGTCTCGGCCAACACGCCGGGGACCGCGCAGATCGCGGCAAGCCTCAACGGGACCAGCGCCACGAGCACGGTGACGGTGACGCCGGCCCAGCCGACGGTGGTGTCGCTGGTGCCGCCCACGAATCCGGTGACGCTGGGCGCGACCACCACGCTCACCGTCACGATCTCCGCTGCGCAGCCGAACGCGACCGTCATCACTGTGAGCGCGACGCCGAGCGGGATTGTGACAGTGCCGGCGACGGTCACGGTGCTGGCCGGTCAAACCAGCGCGCCGATCACCGTCGGCACCATGGCGCTGGGCGAGGCCATGGTGACGGCCAGCCTCAACGGGTCCAGCGCAGGCGCGGCTGTGCAGGTGTTACCGCCTGCTCCGACAGTCGTGTCGCTGTCGCCCTCGCCGCTCACAGTCGTGGTGAACGCGACCGGTACGCTCACGGTCACGCTGAACGCCGCGCAACAGACGAACACGGTGGTCACGCTCAGTGTGGACCATGCGAACGTGCTCCAGGTGCCGTCGTCGGTAACGGTGCCTATGAACCAGAGGCAGGCCTTATTTACCGTCACAGGTGTCGCAGTCGGGGATGCGGTCGTGACGGCGACGCTCAATGCGAGCACGCAGAATGCCACGGTCCATGTCGTGCCGCCGCCGCCGACGGTGGTCTCGTTGGTGCCGAACCCGCTGGCGATTCAGCAGGGGGCGACGGGCAGTTTCACGCTCACCATCAACGCCGCGCAACCGACCGACACAGTTATCCCCATGACGAACAGCGCGCCCGCGGTGCTCCAAGCGCCGGCCTCCGTGGCTGTGCCGGCCGGGCAGACGAGCGTGACCTTCCCGGTGACGGGTTTGATCCTTGGCAGCGCCACGCTTATCGCTTCGATTAACAGCACGAGCGCGAGCGCGACAGTGAATGTCACGTCGCCGCCGACGGTGGTGACCGGGCTCACGCCCGCAACGGTAACGGTGCCCAAAGGCACGCCGGCGGTGCTGCACGTGGTGGTGTCGCCGGCCGCCACGGAGCCGCAGATCGTTTCGCTCACCAGCGAC
>WNGH01010216.1_pt1 | contig 24821 bp, 23 predicted proteins | sample 5400631 | NCBI WGS metagenome assembly WNGH01 (sample SAMN13153373, study PRJNA577476) | soil metagenome | isolation source: 115 cm soil or saprolite under Garry oak tree replicate 1 | place: USA:California | collected 2016-06-15
AAGGACTGCTGGCTCCAACAGTACATGTGCTGGACAGCCTGGCACCAACTACGATTGTCCAGTTCCCGCTCGTACCCAGCGGAGTCAAGGCGGCTTTTCCGAATGCGAAGGGACTGGTGACGATTGTACGAGGCAACCGCGACAATGCTATTGCCGATACGGTGACTGTAGATGTTCAGAACATGCCGCCCAATATCACCTTTACCATTTTTTACATAGAGATTGCTACCAAACCCTTTGGTAATGTCGAATACGTGGCGGACCTGACGACGCGAGGCGATGGCAGTGGTGAGACGGTGCTCCAGAATATTGCATTCGTTTCCTTCGCCATGGATGCACGCAGCCCCGGTACCTCGCGGGATGGGCAGGAAGGAATAACTTCGGGGATAAACCTTGAGCACATGGGGATGTGGTTCTCCTCGCTGCAGGACGCTCAGAAGGTACTCAACGACAACACGCTCAAAGGAACGATCTTCGATGGCGGCAACCCGCCGCTGCATGCCGGTCCACAGGCCATGACCGATGGGCAGGCCGCGCCGGTGTTTTAGGAGGAGATGCATGTTTAAACACGTACTGAACTTTGTCAGAGGCGAGCAAGGGTCCATTGCCCAACTTGTAGGAAAGGTTTCCAGTCCCAGAAAAGGTTACTCACTACTGAAACGCCCGGTCAGTATACTCGCTGCGATCGTGCTATTGAGCTTGCTCGCAGGCGCCTGCGCACCTCCAGGAGGTCCAGCGGCATCGAGTACGCCGGCGACCAACGGGACGACGACCAGCGGTGGTCCGGGTCCCAGCTTTCCGACGACACCGCCGCAGCTGCGGACGCCGACATTTGCCACGACTGGCCAGGAGGCGCCGACGGTCAAGGTACTGGCATCGGTTGATCCCACCTTGATCATACAGTTCCCGCTTGTACCCAGCGGCATCAAGGCGCTGTTTCCGAATGCCAAGGGCCTGGTTACTGTCTTCCAGAATCCAAAGGCGAATGACTTTGACACGATGACGGTGGACGTGCAGAATATGCCGCCCAATGTCAAGTTTACGGTTTTCCTCACCGAGATTTCTTCGAAGCCTTTTGGTCACGCTGAGTATGTCGGAGACGTGATTACACGAGGAGACGGCACCGGTGAGTCGGTCTTCCACCTGATTACCTTCGTGGCGTTCGCGGCGGATAACCGTAATCCCGGCACATCAGCAGACCAGTCCGGTGACGCCTCCGGCATCCAGTTGGAGCACGTGGGAATGTGGTTTGACGGCGTCGGCAACGCTCGCAGGGTGTTAAATGACCCTACCATTGCGGGAACGCCTTTCGATGGAGGTGGCGGAGCACTGCACGCAGGGCCGCAGGCGATGACCGATGGGCAGACATTACCGGTGATTTGAGATAGAAGAGGGAACCTGGGGCTAGCGGGAAGGCGGCAGGGGCAAGGCCTCCTGCCGCCTGTTTTCGCGTCACAGTTGACAAAGTTGACGGGTATCTCTATCATTTAGGGAAGGACAGTTTGTTCGCGATAGAAAAAGGTCAACCAGAGATGATCGTGCTAGACGGTGAAAACTACCTGGACGGGGGCGAGGCCAGTACTCTGCTGGGTGTGAAGCTTTCGACGCTCTATGCTTATGTGAGCAGGGGAATATTGAGAAGCTATAAGCAGGGCATCAAGCGGCAGCGGCTCTACAAGCAGGCTGAACTTGAAGCACTGTTGCAACTTCGCCCCAGCGATGCCCCCACCTCTGCCCCGCAGCCAGGGGGGGGTGCTGCTCCTCAAGAGGGACCCGGGATTCCGCCCGCTGAGGATTGGGTGCCGAATGTCTAAAAAGCTCCAGGCCAACATATTATGCCAGAAAATGCTTCTCGATCACTTGCCATTGCCTGCTCTGCGGGGGGCTTCAAGGGCGTATTTGTCCACGGGGTATTGAGTTCACTCGAAGCGGCAGGAGTGCGCGCCAATGCCTATGCCGCCGCGTCCTCTTCGGTTTTTCCTTCTATTTGTGCTGTGATCAGGCAGGCAGGGGAAGTTGGTCTCAGATACTGGCGCAGTGCGCTTGGTACGCTAGAGCAACCAGGAAATGGTATGAGCGAGGTAGTGCTTGCCAGCATCGCCGAGTCGGGCTCTACACTGTTCAGTTTATTATTTCGACCTGACGCTCCGCGTTTTTTCATAGCTACGAGTGCCGTGAAGACCATAGAGGGAGCCGAACAGACGCAGGGTGATGGAGCGAGGCGGCTTGGCCGGCGGCTGTTGCTGCAAGCAGCGCGGGGCGATCGCAGTTGGGCAGACGAGCACCTGCGTGCGCACCTGTTTGATAGCGCGGCCTCTGACGTAGAGCATCGTCTTACAATCGACAATATCAAGGAAGTGATCTACGCTTCGACGCGTATGCTGCATGCCTGGACCATCCCAGCGTGGATTGGCGGCCGTCCCTATATTGACGCCTCTTACACATGCGCCTGCCCGGCGGTGGAGATGGTCCAGGCGGGCTATGGCGAGGTGATAGCGGTGGCTACGGAGCCAGGGGAGCTATACCGGGATATTTTTGGGAGGGAGCCAATACCCGAGGTTAGGGAGGGGGCGCCGATTTATGTTATCCGGCCCGAGCGGGACCTGGTAGAAATGGGTGTCAATTTTACCGATGTGAGCGAGGAGGGGATGGTGGCGGTGTACGAGCATGGGATGGAGAAGGGGAGGGAGTTTGTGGATTATTCCAGGTTGATGCGCCGGTACACATCATAGAAGGGGAAACTCACACCAATGCTGGTAAGTTCTACCAGGTCGCCTTCTTGGTAGTGGTACTGTCGCCAGAAGTTGCCCTCACGCCTGTGTACCTCGATAGCCTTATACTCGCTGCTGATCAGCATGTACTCCTGCACTGAGGGCAGCGCCTTATACGCTTTGAACTTTGCGCCGCGGTCGCGCTTCTCAGTCGTCGGTGATAATACCTCAACTACCACCGTCGGATTCGCTAACATCGACCCTGCTTCCTGGCCACAGGATACCGTCACGTCTGGATAGAGATACCGCTTTTCGGCCAGCCTCATGCGGGCATCGCTGGTATAGGCCATGCAGGGGCTATCTCCCAGGGCGACATTCACGAGCGTGACAATGCGAGCGCTGAGGGCGGCATGGGCAACACTCCCACCGGCCATATCAACTAGAGCGTTCTCTGCATAGGCAGAGGATGGTGGGCGCAGCATGAACACAAATCCGTCGAGGTATTCATACTTGCCATCAGTGGCTTCATCCAATGCGAGATACTGTTCTATGGGCATGTACACCGGGCCATTAGCGACTTCTGCTCTATCTGCTGCCATATGTGTCTCCTCTCCTGTGAGCCTCAACTTTCATCAGTGTACACGATATGGGCAAGAATTGCCAGTATTGTTGCTCAGTGTCAATCGGGCAGCACACATTTACGAGAACTGGCTCTCAGAACTCGATGCTTCAGTAGCAACCGCCCATGACGGTGTGAGGCCGTAGTAGAGCACATCGGGATCGATATCTGCGCCGTCCGGCCAGGTGATAGTTCCTTCCTCGACCTTCATGGAGCGGAATAGGGAAGGATCATTCCGAATCGGTTCAAAGATAGGCCCTCGAAGGTATGGTCCCAAGTTAATTTCTCGCTGCGAGCCATCAGTAAAGTGTATATTGACGATGAAATCCTCACGAGGTTCAACGCTTTGAACTCGTATATTGATGCGTGGCAAAGCCGTCTCCTAAAGTGCATGATTACGATGAGTATTATAACATTCGCAGTAACTACCCAGGTAGGATTGCAAAGGCTGTTAGAATAGGGTCATCACAGCAGAAGAACGCATAGCCCAACTGGAAAGGAAACAGCCATGCCACAAGATCCACGTAAACGCCAGAAAGCCCTTATGAAAAAGCGAAGCAAGCAAAAAGCCGCTTCACAACACAAGTCGCATCAACAAGCTTCCCTGTCATTCTCCTCGCAGATCATTATTCGCCGCGCTCGCGAGTTTCCTCTTTACGAATGTTGGATCAATGCCAACTGGCAAACGGATGACCTGGGACTGGTACAGATCGTTTTGGCCCGGCAGCAACCTGACGGCGATATATGTTTTGCTACATACCTTGTAGATAAGCTCTGCCTGGGGCTTAAAAATACCTTTGCCCGGGCAGGTTTCTCACGTGCTCGTTATCACGACGAAGTCCCTGACAAAATGTTCCGCGAGATGAAGTCGACGCAGTGTCCGGTCGAGTTGGCACACCAGATGATCTATGCATCTATTGACTACGCAGCACAGTTTGGCTTCACCCCCGAAAAGGACTACGCGCTCACACAATATCTGCTTGCGCCTCGCGGTGAACTGGATGAGCCTTACGATTTGACGTTTGGAAAAAATGGAAAGCCCTTTTTTGTCGCAGGACCATATGATAATGCAGAACGTATCCTCAAACAACTGGAGAAGACGGCGGGTCCAGGTAATTATGACTATCTGGTGCCACTGGATGTGTTCTAAATCTGGTCTGAGCGAGCAGGTTTACATCGGTGATTTAAAAAGTCCAGGTGGGAATCTACCTCCCTGCTGCGAAATTGACCTGCCAGCCACCTTCAGGCCAGAAGGCCTGGAGGGAGTAACAGCCAGCCGAAGGAACATACATAATTACCGTCCACGCTTTCCACTGGTCGTCGTATTTGCTGGGGAGGCGAGGATGGTCAGCGGCCAGCGAGAAGAACTCCGTGACCGAGGTATGACCACAAAGCCGGTGACCCACACGGGAGAAGCTCCAACACCTGGATCGAAGGTGATGGGATCAAAGTCTTGCAACAGAGCCATTGCCGGACAATCTCCTGGCGCCGGGTCTAGCATTGCAACTCGAAAGCGAGAGGCAGCGGTTGCCTGGGAGTGAGCTGTGAGTGTTGCCAGGGATTTCAGGATGGGGCTGAGCGTCGGCGCCGGCGTTGGACCAACCAGCACGTCGAGCGCTTCATCTCGGGCAGAGGGGAAAGTGCTCAGAAGCACCAGCAGCACGAAGAAAATGATGCCTACCACAGTGGTTAAACGCCAGGCGTGCGACCTGGGCGAGAACTGAGCGCCCAAAGTCACCAGGGCATCTGGGATGGGTGGAAGGTCATCACGCGGTATATCGCTGACCTCTAGCTCAAAATCGTCCTTTGGGGTTTCATGGCTGTCCATCAGAGTGCCCCCTTCGTTAGAAGCGGAAACCAGCAGGAGAAGGCGCAGAAGAGGATGACTCCTGTTCAGGATTTCTATAGGAAGCTTCCAGCTCTTTCCAGGTACCTTCACCCCCGATGTGATAAATGGTTACTCCTGCCAGCCTGGTTGGCAGGGGAGTATCGCCCGCGTACAAGATCGTTACGGCATGGCCAGATTGTCTTACACGCGCCAGGGCGTCTAGTAGGAGGTCACTAATAGTGCTGGTAGCGACGACAATCGTTGCCCCGGCAGGGAGGCGGGTGCGTTCGGTCAGAATCACATCTTCGATTGTACTCCCGAAATAGGACTGAATGCGCGCCAGGACTTCCATGATGCGCTTGCGTTGTTCTTCGCTGCTCGCTGGCGGCAGGTGAATACGCCGCCGCTTCAACTGAGCCTCAAGAGCTGCCTTTAATCCCTGCCCAGGTAGCTGTCCCTGCTCTCCTGGCTCTCCGTTTCCCTGGTTAGGATCTTCTCCGGCATCTGCAGAGAGGCCCACTTCTGGCATATACATGATGGTATTGGCATACAGGCCAACGGCGTAGCCCTGATCGATAGCCCAATCCGCAACCGAGGCAGTGGCACAGATGCAGAGTTCCTGTACTTCAGGGTTGATGCCATAATAGGCATCAAGCTGCGAGATGACGTTGAGGAAGAGGACGAGTGTATAGGTGGTCGTGGGTTCATAGATCTTGCTCTGCATTTGCATGGTACGGGCAGTAGCTTTCCAATGGATGCGACGCAATTCATCACCATAGACATAATCGCGCACGCCGATGACGCGCGAAGGATCCTCCAGGAGGCGGCGCGGTGCACGATGGTCACCAAAGGGGTGGCGGGCAGGTAAACCAAAACGCGTCAACGGTACGACCAGTGGATAGACGAGCAGATACTGCCAGTTGGGCAGCGATGCCTCACGGCTTAGAAAGCCAAACACGTCACCGCTGCGCAAGGTAGTTGGACCAAAGGTATGGACGCCTCGCGCGTTGCAGCGTATCGTGTAGCGCCGCGTTATGCGCTCATACCAGCGCGGGCTAAAGAGGTTCTCCAGCAGGGCCGCATTACTACGAAAGCTGACATGTATATCACCTTTAGGGAAAAGAAGCGAACGTGGCACGCTATCTTCGGTCTCCAGCCATGGTAAAGGCAAGAGTTTGGCATTCTCGATGGAGAGCGAAAGCGTTATTTCTTCGCCGAAGAGCACACGTTGCTCACTGAACTGGCGCCGGTAGTACAGGTCCCGCAGGCAGTACCTGGCCCATATGTCGGTTGTGCCGGTAACGACAAGGATGAGCAAGCCCACGATGACTAGCAAGGGCTGGTGGAGCAGAATAGCAACAAGGACAATCGCCAAACTGAGATAGTACAAGCGCCTGTTTGTGATGCCTTCGACCCTCAAGCGCTGCCGCTGATTTCTACGTGGGTGCTGATCCTCAGACGGACGCCTCGCGCCTCCCTGGATGAGCAAGCGATTGATCATGATTCCACCGGAACCGCAACAGTATGGAGGACATCTTCTACGATTTGCTCCAGCACACGCCCGTGCAGGCGAGACTGGCTGGTGGCAATCATACGATGAGAGAGGACCTGTCGTGCCGTGTGTTTCACATCATCGGGGATGACATAGGCCCGGCCACTGAGCGCAGCATAGGCCTGAGAAGTACGATAGAGCGCCAGGGTACCGCGCGGGCTCACGCCCAGTTCGATGCCGTTATGGACACGGGTCGCGCGTACCAGCTCAACAATATAAGCCTCAATAGTCGGCTCGACGCGCACCCGGCGAACCAGCTTTTGCAACTCTTGCAGGCGGTCTGCACCGATGACCGGTGTCAGATCCTGCAAGGGCTGCTCTTCCTTGAAGCGGCGCAAAATGAGCCGTTCTTCGGACTGGCTGGGGTAGTCCAGGCGGAGGCGCATGAGGAAGCGATCGAGTTGGGCTTCTGGCAGGGGAAATGTTCCCTCCAACTCAATTGGGTTCTGGGTGGCGATCACGATAAAGGGACGCGGTAAGAACATTGTTTCACGCTCGATGCTGATCTGGCGTTCTTCCATCGCTTCTAGCAGCGCGGACTGGGTACGGGGCGTAGCGCGGTTGATCTCATCGGCAAGCACGACTTGTGAGAGGAGAGGGCCAGGGCGAAATTCAAACTCACCCTTCTTCTGATTGTAAAATGTGATACCAGTAATGTCCGAAGGCAACAGGTCGGGAGTAAACTGAATACGCTGAAAGGAGCACCCAAGAGACCTGGCTAATGCTTTTGCCAGTGTGGTTTTACCAATGCCCGGTACATCCTCGAAAAGAACGTGTCCTTCACAGAGAAGCGCAACCATGAGCAGATCGATCACGCTTTCCTTACCCACCATCACGCGGCTGATATTCTGGCGCATGGAACGGGTGGCTTCCTGTACCTGGCGGATTTCATCTGTCTGTGTCATGCGGAGTCCTTAGAGCATGTATTATGGCGCGACTGCGATAGGACAAGCCATGTCTTAAGATACAACAGTTATACCAGGCTATGTATTCAATCTACAAACAAAGGGATATCGCGGGCGTCCTGTATGGAGGACAGGAATGCCCGGGGGTATTGCGGCACCTTTCTATTATACGCACAAGAAGCGAAAAACTTCACCCGCCGGCACCAGAGGTGATTACTATTACCTTAACAGCTGGAGAAACGACACGTTGACCATTCTGATCTGTGGCAACTGCCTGCACTATTGCGGCTATACTGCCAATTCCACGTGCAGTGACCTGCACACGCCAGGGAAGAGTTACATTCCCGCCACCATCGGTCGTACGTGTAATGCTGGTATAGGTGTAGGGTGGAGCATTGTAGTAGACCTGCAACTTGACATCAATTTGTGGCTCGCTGGTAGTGACACTTACCAATACGGTGCTGCGATTGGGTACTTGAGATGGAATACTCGTAATCTGCACAGTCAATTGGGCAGATGCAGTCGGCTGTGGGGTAGGAGTAGAGTCGGTTGACGTAGGGGGCAGGTAGGAGGAAGAGCCAGGAGGAGGCTGACTGCTTTTGCTGGTCCCATTGCCCCCACTTGGAGTGGGAAATGTGGGGTGGAGATCGACGGTACCTGTAACACGGGCTTCTGCTGATGGATTCTGAGGCACTATGACATTCTGTGAGAGGAAGCCGAGGCCCTGTAAAAGTGAAGCAGAGCCCAGGGCCATAAACAGGATTCCTGAGAGCACTACCGCCGCTACCGCTATCATCAAGACCTTATAGGCGGCATCTTTACGCCAGAAGCGGCCGAGTTTTTGAAATGAACTCGCTATATTAGTAAAAGTGGATGTTGTAGCAAAATGAGCATATTGCGACGGCCCAGCTGGTGGCAACTGGCCGATATTCACGCCCTGCTCCTCAGCGGGATGTACAGGAAGGACCAGCCGTCCTGGTCGAGGCCTCTGCTCCTGCGTATTTGGTTGTTCTATCATCAAAAATCCTTTCTGGATGCCCATATGCCTTCAGGCTATGGAAGACCCTGGCAGGCTGCTCCTGCGTGAATCTGATGATAAGGACTCACGGCCGCTTCGCTTCAATTACCTAGTATACTGTACGTATCGCTGTATGTATAGTTTTCTATGCCAAAAGGCCTACTAGTTCGGGTACATTATACACCTAAGACAGCGTTGAGCGCATCCATCACCATATTTATATTTAACTGCTCGAGTGTGGTTTCTCGTATACCCTTTGCGAAAGCCTTCTAACTCGTCGTTGACTTGATACCGGACGCGCCCCTGGCCTTTGCGCGGCAGATCATGATACCGCCGCCGGGTTTGCCGGGGGCGAAACCCAATCTGGTAGACGTTCGTCTGGGGAACGCGAACCTGCTCGCCTGTTGCAAGCGTGGCGATACACAGGGCATCAATGAGGTGGGTTTTCGGCAGTTCCAGGTGCTTGCGGTAGACGGCGGTTTCGTACCCAAAGACTGTGGAAAGCGAGATCGTACGTCCAAGCGTGGCATACAGGTACGCTTTCCCTTGCATGGTGCGCTGTGCGATCTGGTCAAGATGCCCGCTCACCCCCATCACCTTGAGGGACAGCTTCCCCTGGTGCAGCTGGTGATGGCATGCTTCACACAACGTCAGCACATTGGCGAGCGTATCCTTGCCACCGTGTTCTCGAAAGATGATGTGGTGAGCTTCTAGACGTACGTCGTGTTTGCCACACTGTTGGCAGGAGTACCCATCGCGCATTAGACAGGCGATGCGCAGGTTCTCATCCAGCCGTGTGGGGTCCTGATACTGCGAACCACGGAGAGTGGGATTGTTTAACCTGGCAAGATCGACCTGGACATCTTCAATGCAGATCTGACGAATCGGCAAGGGAATCTGCTTCACCACGCGGATCACCTCCTCCACGTTGGCCTTCACGGAGGGTGGCAACCGTCCGCTCCGTTTGCTGGATGCACGATTGTGAAAACGTGGGGCGCGGTGCCATTTCCGCGCACGACGGTTCTTACGATGATTGCGCCGTGCCTCCATTTTCTCTTTCACATCCAGGCGGTGATGCATCTCGGCAGTGAGCAAGCTCTCATGATTGACCACACAACACATGCCGGTCACATGGCTTCCTTTGTCGATGCCAAGGGTCACTTCCTGGACATGTCCCTCGCACGGCCAGCCGAGCTGAATGGTGAATGGGCAACGCTCAACCACCTTCGCCCTGCCTGCTCGCAAGAGTTTGCGCGCTTTGGCGGGCGTACAGGGCATGAGCGGCATGCCATCCTGGTTGCGTACATAGACATGCATACTGTTGGTAAAACCTCCTGCCGGAGTCATATGCTCCTCGCGACTGTTCAATGAGGTTGTCACGGCATACACACCTTCGGCTTTTGCCTACCCTTAATGTATGCCCACAGAGTCTGGGACTGGAGCGAACATCCTAGAGTGTGATCGCTCACTGAACTGCTGCTTCCCAAGAAGCTCGCTGGTAGCTCCATGAACGCGGCGTCCGAAAACACCACATTTTTAGCAACTATACTGTACGTATCGCTGTATGTATAGTTTTCTATGCCAAAAGGCCTACTAGTTCGGGTACATTATACACCTAAGACAGCGTTGAGCGCATCCATCACCATATTTATATTTAACTGCTCGAGTGTGGTTTCTCGTATAGGTCGCTTGGTCCGAAGAGGGCGATAGTAGGAATACCCAGCAGCGCCGCCAGGTGGGTAATACCGGAGTCATTGCCAAGATAACACCTGCACTGTTGCAGTTGAGACGCAACAGCCAGCAATGGTTCGTTGATCATTATCTTGAGCATTGCCGGCTCGCGTAGTGTAAGCCGGCTTAGTATATTACCTATGCGTTCTTGATCGGCGGGCCCTGACAGTAAGAGCACCGAGTAGATCTGTCCAGTTAGATTCCATAGCCACTCAATAATGGCGGCGAAATGGCGGGCGGGCCAGCATTTATTGGCGCCGCCGCTGCCAGGATGAATGGCAACCGTTTTATCAGGATATGTTGCACCTGGTCCAGGCAGCGTGAAGGGCGTATGTATTCCCACGGGCCTGGGCAAGCTTATTGTCCGTGCCAGGTAGTCCACAATATGCAGGCTCTCCCGCGGACGACCGGGGGCGACGATCACGTGCCTGACACCAGCCATGAGTAAGTTATGTTCTACCATCCCCTCAGGATCGCGCAGCCAGCAAATAGCACTATCGATACGGTGCAGCAGGTTCTGCAGGGTAGGAGAGTGGATGCCATGGGTTGAGAACAATTCACTCCATTGGATATGCTCGTAGTCCGACGCTTCCTCAGCGACTCCGAAGGCAAGCGCGAGGGGCAATACGCTGGCATTGCTTACAAATGTGACGTGAGGATGTATATATTGTGCTCGCAAAGCTCTAAGCACGGGAAAAGCGAGGAGGGTGTCGCCGATGGCGCCAGGGCGAAGGATCAGGAAGCGCATGCCGATCATCTTTCTCTTTACTTGCGTGCCAGTGACAGGACCTCGATTACGATAGCCGCAACGAAGATGACTACTGCAGTAAAGATACTCCAGCTATGGAGTGCGCATAAGACGAGGTTGAGGACAATGCAAAGCGAGAGCAGAGCACCCTGGCGGAGAGCGTGGCGGACAGTGGCCCGGTAGAGCCGCGAGGCGAGAAAGCGGAGACTGATCAAGTACGCCAGGGGTGAGAAGGTGCTGATAAGCGCGACAGTGAGCAACATAAAAAACGCTGCAAATGCCAGTAGAGTATGCGGAGGAACAAAGCGTGTGAAGAGAAGCAAGCCTCCCCAGGCCAGGGGCGCCAGCACCAGCAATGTGTATAATGCTGTACGATTGGTCATTTATGGTTATCTCAACAAATTAAAGCCCTGATTGCCGTTCAGGGGGGCTTCGCTGCGACGGCGACTCTCCTGGGCTTCAGGACCAAAGTACTTCTGCCATATATCCGGCGCGTCCTTGCTTTCACCGCCATGCCTGGTAACACGCGAGCGCACGCGACAGATGAGGGGTGTGTTGACCGCTGCTCCCGCAACGATGACCTGTCCTTTGGAGAGCGCAGGCAGGTTATCCAGCAAGTCGCGCCCAACACCTTCAATGGCGGCGGCAACGCTTTTCTGGTCGATTTCATTGACGATACGCATGATACATTGCGTCTGGCACTGGCTGAGGACATCAGCATCGAGTTTGCCGGGGCGCTGGCTGATGAGGCCAACGCCTATGCCAAATTTTCGCCCTTCGGCCAGCACCTGTTTGAGAATAGCCGTTGAGACGACTTCGGTGCCACTGGGAGCGAAGTGATGAGCCTCCTCGATGAGCACAAAGACGGGATAAGGCAGGTAAAATTCGCCTGAATGGGCTTTGCCGCGCTCGGTCTCCATGCGCGCTTTATTAAGGCGACGCAGCAAGGTCGCCACGACGACCTGCTGATCACGCTCGTCGATGTCGTTGAGTTGCAATACGGTACATTGTCCCGGTTTGAATATCTCCGGCAGGTCCAGGTGCTGCATATCGTCAAAGGTGAAACTATCGACGAAACGCTGATCAATGCGCCAGGTTAATGCATGTACCGTGCTTGAATCGTCTGCACCCTCGCTATCTTCATCGCCTTTCTGCTTCGAGACGGCTTTGACTGCAGCCTTGAGATCAGCTACGCTCCAGGGAGAACCTCTCCTGGTTTCTGCGACTTTGCGTAGAGCCCGGCTCAGCAGATACTGCTGCTTCTCTGTCATCTCGGGCAAAAGATGGCGCATATCGCCCATAGTCAGCGTGGAGATGCGCACCTTGACTTGCTCAGGCTTATAGACTCTGACCTGAGGCCGGTAAGCGCCACTCCTGCCAGCGCTGTTCTCACTGAACTCATCGTGGTTGGCAATCTGGTCCAGTGTGCTGTATTCCCCATGAGGATCGATAATCAGGACACAGGCCTTGTTATGAGGCTGCATCAGTTCTTCGATGATGACGCTTGCGAGGTAGCTTTTGCCAGCGCCAGTACTGGCGATGATGGCGAGGTGTGTGCTGACGAAGTCCTTGACGCTGAGGACGATGGGCACTGCGCTATGCGCACGTGTGAGCAGCGAGCCAATTGTCGCGGAACCGGGCTGCGACGCTTGTTTGCGGCTGAGGATACGAGTTAGCATTTCGTCATCCGCCAGGTAAATTTGTTTCCCCGATTGTGGGGGAATCCAGGGGTTGATGAATGAGCCAGTCGCTTCCTCGTAGTAGCCCATGATGGCGACGTGCAGTTCAAACAGTTCGTTGGCACGCGCATCGTAGCCCACCATAGCGGCTACTTCAGTAGGTGATATTTCGGGCTCGGCCAGAAAGGTGTCCGGGTAAAGCTGCAAAGGCACACGTTTGATGATGCGACCAAGTACCCGGCGTGAGAAGGCACGTTGGGATGGCTCCCATGTTTCTGAGAGTCCGTCGTCGCCGGATTCGGAGAGTTCGTAATAGACGTATTCGCCGTTTTTGAGAACCTGCTCGTCGTCACGGGAGACGAAGGTATACTCATGCGTGGTTTCGCCCGGCCCTTTCGTAATGCCTACGGGCCTGAACCTGGTGCGCGCGCGAGCATTTGGATCAATCATGCTGAGACCTCGTGAAGTTATCCAGTTGTTTCTACCTTCAGCCGCCAGGCAAAATTGCGTTTTACAATCGAGAGCAGCGGGAGATTCTGCGGGAAGAGACGTTCTAACTGATCAATAATACGCAACGTGACCATTGGCAGCAGGCTGTTACGCTGGGCAATGATATGTGGCAGGTAGCCCATGTGTAGATATTCCCGCTTGCTGGGTTCAGGCTGGTCGCTAAAGAAATGGAAGGCACGGACTTCCGCGTCGGTCATGGTTTCGATTTCGCTTCCTAGTTCTAGTGATAGTAATGGTACACCATGCATTGTCGAGAGAAATTCAGCCTCGCCGCCGGGATTCATACGCTGTTCTATGATACCGAGGACCATCACATAAATCAGGACTGCTTTCTCTGAGATGTAATCGGGCGAGAAGAGTTCCACTTGTGTCTCGTTAGAGAGGCGTGGCCCAAGCGAGCCGAAGGCTGGGTTGAGCAGGATAGTATCATAGATCACGCCAATGGCATAGGTTTTAGGTTCATGGCTGATACCCAGGGCCAGGTTCAGATCGGAGTGGGGATCATCGGGCTGCTCGGAACGAAGCGCTACACGTACGAAACGGCCAAAGGCGTAATCCGCCGGGCCGGGTTCGATTTCTACCTCGCGAGGTCCATAGATCTGGCAGACGTAGTTGATGTGTGAGTCAGATTTGACGATCTTGCCAATAAACATCTCATGCCCCCAATATGATAGGTTTAGCACTTGCAGGGGTGCCACTACGCTCGACCCACGCACTCCGTTATCAGGAAGCTATCTATTTCCAGGTGTTCTTATTTCATAATACGGCAATCGCCATGATTTGCAGAAATTTGTGGTACTAATTGCTTTGTACAAAAACAAACGGGTTCCAGGCGGTTTTTTCCCTTTCTCACCCGTGTCCTGGTGTTTATTGTTTGAAGTATAGCATGCATGTTCTACTGAAGCAACTGAAGCATTATGTACTCTACTTCCTAATAAGTTATAATAGAAGTGAGCGCGATCTAGCAAACAGGAGTAATGGGGGAATATGTCCAGGGTACTTGTCATACGCAGCCCACATACAGGCCGGGCAGATAAGTTATCAGCAGCTCTCGACTACTTGAAACAGGCGGGCATAGATGTCGTCGATGTTATTTCTATAGCAAGCCTGGATGGTTTACCAGACCAGGGGCAAACCTGGATGGAGAGGGGCATTGATATAGCAATAGCTGCCGGGGGAGATGGTGTAGTAGGAGGAGTGATTACACATATCGCCGAATGTGGTCTCCCGCTAGGCATACTCGCGCTTGGGACAGCAAATGATGTAGCACGCTCGTTGGATATTCCGCAAGATGTACAAAAGGCGGCGGAAATTATTGCCCAGGGCAGGCAGGTAGAGGTGGATATCGGTATAGCACAACCTGCTGAACAGGCCCTGCACAGTGCCAGTCCCGAGCAAGGCAAACCTGTACCAATAAGCGTAACATCAGAAAAACATGGATATTTTGCCCATGCGCTGACTATAGGAATGAACGTCCAGTTTGCTCGCCTGGCAACCAATGTGGCTACGCGGCAGCGTTTCGGGAAGCTGACTTATCCTGTTGCCGCCATCGACGTATTGAAGCACCATATGGCACTGGATATGGAACTGCGCTTTGAGGGGCTAGCGCTGCAGCCGACAGCAGTTGCAGCGGGATGGACAGCACCGGCACTCAGCTATGAAATGCCTACGCAACGTGCCAGGGCGCTCCAGGTAACGGTTATCAACGCTCCTATTTTTGGTGGGCCGCGGCAACTGGCAATTCCAAGAGCGAGCCTGTGGGACCGCTTACTGGACATCGTTGTCATAGATGATATTGATCTGGGTATGTTGAGGGCAGCGATCGGACGTATTTTCAACCACGAGGTAGGGCACTCAACAGGTCCGGCAGATTGGCATAAGCAGTACCCAGCGCTGAATCAGGCAGAGTTGTCGTACATTCCTGGCATCCATCACGTCCAGGCGCGCGGCGTGATTATAGCGACGAATGTTGATCCACAAGATATGACGCTAGATGGAGAGGTTCGTGGACAGACACCAGGGTATGCACGTATGGCCAATCAGAGATTACGGGTTGTAGTTCCTGCATAGTGTGAGCCATCAGCCACAGAACTCTTCAGCGCTTGCAACCAGCACCTCGACGCAGCGTTGCACCTGCTCAAGGTCAACCCACTCGACAACAGCATGCGCTCCTTCGCCTCCAGGTCCGAAGATGACGGTTGGAATGCCAGCAGCGCTGAGGATGGCAGAATCCATCCATGCCGTCGCACCAATAATGCCTGGTTCTTGACCAGGTATAGCAGCTACATGGCGGCGCACGGCCTGCACGATGGGTTCATCCTGGGATACTTCAAATGCCTCGCGCAGCAGGGTTGTTCTCAGCGCTGCGTTGAAAGCGGTATCGGACGCTGCCAATTGGTCGAGGATCTGGCGTACCTGTGACTCGACATCCTGTGCTGTTTCGCCGGGAACGGTACGGCGTTCTACGCTCAAGATGCAGCGCTCTGGATAACTTGAGAGTTCCTGGCCGCCCGAAATCAAGGAAGCATGAAGAGAACCACTGCCCAGGAGGCGATGAGAAGGAGCCGAGCGCAGCGAGCGATCCAGTTCTTCCAGGCCCACGAGGACTTTGCCCATCTTCACAATGGCATCGACACCAAGGTCGGGCAGCGAGCCATGAGCAGCGATGCCTCTGGTCTCTATCTCTAGCCAGATAAAGCCCTTGTGTGCAATACAAATCTCTAGCCCGGTGGGTTCAGTCACGATAGCAGCATCCGCGTGCCAGCGTTTAACAATAGAAGCGGTGCCCATGCTGGCATATTCTTCATCTGAGACGGCGGTGAGGATTACATCGCCACGTAGTTGCTGGTTCTTTGCCGTGGCGGCAGCGAACATGATGGCAGCGAGACCGCCCTTCATGTCGAATGCTCCCCGCCCATACAGGCGGCTGCCTTGCACAACAGGATCATGTGGGCGCTCCATACCGGCAACGCCGACGGTATCCATGTGAGCATTGAGCATGAGGCCGCCCGGCACCAGGTCGGGATTAATGGAGTCGATTGCGACAAGCTCTCCTAAGAGCGAGGCAATTTCATTCATTACATCAACACCTTATAAATCCTGTGTTATGATCGTGTCACGGCGCTTCTTCTCAAAGCGAGTTCTTAGCTGGCCGCAGGCGGCGGCGATATCATCACCGCGCTCGGCGCGCACGCTGTTGCTTACGCCATGCTCGAAGAGGAGGTCGCGAAAGGCGCGAATGGCCTCGGGGCCGGGAGGCCTGTAGTCGGCAGAGGTGACATTGACCGGAATACAATTGACATGGGCGAGCTGCTGCAACGGAGCAAGAAGCTCTCCCAACTGGTGGGCATGTTGAGGGGTATCATTCACTCCGGCAAGCAGCACGTACTCAAAGGTGACCTGTCGCCTGGTAGCGGCAATATACTCTTTGCAGGCGGCAAGTAGTTCTTCAAGAGGGTATTTACGATTGATAGGCATGGTCTGGCCGCGCAGCTCATCGGTCGGCGCGTGCAAGGAGATGGCGAGATTGACCTGCAGCGGCTCGCGACTGAGCTTGCGAATGGCGGGAACAAGCCCGACGGTAGAAACGGTCATGTGCCGGGCGCCCAGGTTGAAACCCTGCGGGCTGTTCAAGATGCGCAGGGCTCGCAAGACATTATCGTAGTTATGGAGGGGTTCTCCCATACCCATCAAGACGATGTTAGTGACATGATCGATGGGTTTACTGCCTGGGAGGCCTGCTGCCGTCCAGGGGGCGGAACGTAGTTCACGAGCAAAATACAACACCTGGGCCACAATCTCGCCCGCGCTCAAGTGACGATCAAAGCCCATTTGCCCGGTAGCGCAGAAAGTACAACCGAAGGCACAGCCTGCCTGTGTGGAGACGCAGACGGTGGCACGTGGTCCGCTCTCGCTGCTGGGGGGATAGAGCATCAGCACGGACTCGATCAATTTGCCATCAGCGAGTTCCAGTAGTATCTTACGTGTGCGGTCATCTTTAGAATGTAGCTCGCTGCGCACAACCATCGGGCCGATGCAGGCCTCTCCTGCGAGCTGAGCGCGCAACGCTTGAGGCAGATTGGTCATTTCTGCAAAATCGGTGCTAAGGCGCTGGTATAGCCAGCCAAAGACCTGTTTGGCGCGAAACGCTGGCTCACCTCGCTCAACGAACCATTGTTGTAGTTCCGGCAACGTGAATGCAAGCAGATCGGTTTTGTGTCTGGCATAGTTTGATGTTGTTGGTGTTACGATCATGGATTTCATTATAGCACGAAGCGTTCCATTGAGATGGAGGTTAGCTTTCCTGTTCCTCGTCTAGCGCGAGCATGTACTGCCTGGCTTCTTCTAGTGTTTGAGCAAGACTGAGGTTTAGGATCAGGGTTTCCAATGTTGCTGGATCGTGAATTTCAGCAGTTCGTTTAGTCGCCAACTGTACGATCCCAGGGAAACGTGCCTGAATGACCGTAAGTAACGTCCGGTGTAATGCTTGTAATTCTCCCTCTTGTTTAATCCTCTGATAAGCCCTGGATTCCTGGAGCACATCGTAGAGCATGGCAAACCTCCTATCTAGCCAGAGAAGATCATTGTCATTCTCACACACGAGTTCTGCTAACAGATATGTCAACGAGAGCAGGTCGGGAACTGCTTCTCCTCCATCTTTCTGTACTCGTACTATCGCTTCTTCAACGACTTCGGGTCGAATACCCGCCTGGGTGAGTGGCAGGAGCGGGAACAGTCCCACCAGCCCTCCATGCCTTAAAACATCGGGATCGACCTCCCACAATTTAATGTTCTGAAAGTGAAAACGATGAATCTCCTGGCTGATGGACAAAGCCCAGACGACAGGCGATTCGGCAATCTTGCTGTCCTTTTTCAAGTAGATTACGAACGAGAGCGTTGGAAGTTCATACGCAAGAGTCACCAGTACATTATACTCCCAGACGCGCCATGCCATCTTGAGTTCGGAACGCCGTTGAAATTCGATATGTAACAACAATTCCTGGCCATTCAGGCGTATCCTGCACAACTTGTCGGTCTCAATATCCCGGCTATGTAGTTCCTCCGGCAATTCGTGGATGAGTTCGGCTTCGGGCACCAGCCACGACACAAAGTCTTGCGGTTTGATGCCAAAGAGCTGCTTCATCGTGCGGTCCCAGCGCCCCATACGATCTCCTACCGTATAAGCAGTGTAGCATAGCGAATATGCTCTGTCGAGGGTGTATCCGCTATGTTCGACCTTTCATACGTAATAGATACCGGGCGGCTCAACGAAAGCGGAAATTTTGCCATGCAGCATTCAGGGCGCATATGTGATGGTATGTTCGCCGTTCGGGGCAAGATTCGCGTTACCTGCCTGATCGTACACGTCGAAGCTGATGCGCAGTGGACCGGCAACAGCACTCAGCAGGCTGAGGTCTGCATTGCAGGAGAAGACGTCGTTTGGGGCAGGCGGCATAGCAGTGCAGGCAATTTTCCATTCGCGAGGATCGACTCCTTGCCACGATGCCGTGAAATTTACACGGTCGATGAGCGGTTCGTTTGGATGTGTGGGGAAGGCATACGCGGCGAAATGAACAACTTTGCCGACTACCTGTCCATTCAACGGGCTGATCCATTCACCTCCGGGTTTAATGTGCCTGAAAGCACTAAAGTACGCGTTAATACCGGCAAAGCTGATCAGCATAGCCAAAACAACTAGCGCCCCCAGGGCCACTCTACGCGTATGCTGCGAGCGCGAGGTGTTTTGTTGGGGTGGCCGGGATTTGTCAAATTCGGATGATGTAGTCTTTATAATCTATTGGCGTTTTTTGAGATTCACCGGGCGGTGTTTCCCCAGGATGATGCGGCAGAGACAGGACATCTTCCCCGATCAAGCCAAGTTCCTCAGCATTCTTCCCGAAGATTTCGCAGAGCGGCTGGCGATGGTATGGACGGGGGATGCTATCACCACTTTCCCACCGGCCTACGGTTTTTGTATCGCATCCCACCTTCTCAGCGAGATCAGCCTGCGACCAACCTCTTAGTTCGCGCTCACGCTTCAAGCGCAAGTTGGGTATAGGCTTATCATGGACATCAGGGTTTTTCATGGCCTTGGATATCCTTTCTACGTTGCTTCTGTCTACCCCAGGGCTTTCCAATGCTCGCCAGCTTCCCTCTGCGAAGGCCGCCCCACCCCAGAAAATGGGGGAGTGTGCCGTGTCGGGCGGAGCCCGACACGGCACACTCCCAAAAAAAGGGGTGGGGTGGGGCCTCACAGAGAGCATTGGAAAGCCCTGTGTCTACCCCTGGACTTGAGATAGCTCCGCCTATGCGAATAAACGGTCAGAGCTTGAGTGTATAGCGCAAAAACGATTGATGTGATCCATCTAACATTCTCATCGTTACATCCAATTGTTTTACAACGTCTTTGGATATGAGATAATAGGCTCATCTATCAATAAGCTTACCTGTCCGCTCTCCTGGGCATGTTGTAGATGGTGTTCTGAAAGGTAGTAAAACAGAGATTCTGCTTGCTTTTAATGGCTTTCGTAATGGTGCTGTTGTCAGCCTCATCAACCTGCTGACGATCCCGATCGGTTTCGCAGTGGCGTATGTGTTTGGACCGCCATTTACGCGGTTCCTTGCCCAGAATGGCCTTTCTGGGACGCCACTCATCTCGTATATTGTGCTGTTCTTTACTACTGTTCTGGTCATACACATCATTGCGACCATGGTGCGCGGAGTTTTACGTAAGGTGCCAGTGATTGGCTTTGGAGACGAGTTGCTCGGGGCGGTGCTTGGGTTTGTAGAGGCCTGGCTATTGTGGGTGGTTTTGCTGGCAGTCCTGGGCTCCTTTTTAGGCGGCATTCAGGATACCATTACGAAGACGACGCATATTATCCCTGGTGTTGGCATCAACGTGCCACAGTTTAAGCAATGGCACGATTTCTACAATCAAGCGGTGACAAATAGCCTTTTTGCGCGAGTGAATAGCTTCATTATCAAAACCTTGCCAGCGCTAAAAACGATTGTTCCCGGACCTACCCATTGAACACCAAGGCCTCAGGCATCAAATGATAGTTGCTTACATTGACCTTTCTAGGGATACAAGACATGGCTCGGACACAAACATGCAAGCGCTGGGCCACACAAAAACTGCCAGGGCTTGCATTCTCTCGTTCTGATGCTACAATACGCCTATACCAGTGAGCGGCAGAAAAAGGAGATAAGCGGAGGTATATACGGCAAAGCGGGATCGTCTAAGCGAAACGAGCATCCATGGCGAGCTCGAGCGCGCCTATCTTGTGGCTGTTGAAAGCGAGGAAAATGAAGGGCTATGGAGCGCTGAAGACTCATTGAGTGAACTGGGTACGCTGGCAAATACTGCAGGTGCAGAGGTTGTGGGAAAGATGATACAGCGACTGCGCCATCCCGATGTCGCGACATATCTCGGCAAGGGGCGCACACAAGAACTCAGCGATCTCAGGAAACACCTGGGGCTCGACCTGGTGATTTTTGACGATGAACTCTCGCCTTCGCAGCAGCGAAACCTGGAGAAGCTGCTGGATGCGCGCGTAATAGACCGCACAGCACTTATTCTCGATATCTTTGCGCAGCATGCCCACACCCGTGAAGGGCGCTTGCAGGTAGAACTGGCCCAGCTAGAGTATCGCCTGCCCCGATTAAGCGGGCGGGGCATAGAACTCTCACGGTTGGGTGGCGGCTCGCGCAGTGCAGGGGCGGGAGGTGTCGGGGGGGCCATCGGCGTACGCGGAACGGGTGAAACAAAGCTGGAGATTGACCGCCGCCGCATTCGCAGTCGTATTGCAGAGCTACAGGAAGAGATCGAGGGGGTGCGCGAGCAGCGTACGCTGCATCGTGAGCAGCGTGCCTCGCAGTCCATCTCGGTGGTGGCGGTCGTTGGCTATACCAATGCTGGCAAATCAACCCTCTTCAATGCACTTACCCAGGCGGAGGTATTGGTGGAGGACAAGCTTTTCGCCACACTTGATCCGACTACCCGCCATTTGCTCTTACCGGGGAATCAAGAAGTACTGCTCACAGACACGGTGGGTTTCATTCAGAAGCTGCCAACAAGGCTGATTGCAGCTTTTCGGGCGACGCTTGAAGAGGTGACTGATGCCGACCTGCTGCTGGAGGTAGTGGATATCAGCCATGAAAACGCTATCGAGCAGAGTGAGACGGTTAACGATATCCTGCAAGAGCTGGGGGTGAATGAGAAACCACGGGTTACAGCGCTTAACAAGAGCGATCTCCTCGACGACGCGGCGGAGATTGATACTTCACTTTATGCAAACGCAGTGACAGTATCAGCCCTCAGGGAGTCCGGGCTGGATACTTTGCGCGGGAAAATTGCCCAGGTCCTGGCTGACAGGATGGAGAAGGTAGAGGTTACTATTCCCTATACCAAGGGTGAATTGGTAGAGCTCTTTCACCGGCGGGGGCACGTGGAGCAGGAGGAGCACCAGCCACAAGGAACTTACCTCGCTGGTCGCATCCCACGCACATTGCGAGGATATTATGCGCAATATCGAGTTTAAGGAAGTAGGCCAATGTCAGAGCAGAAGTCGCAAAGCTGGTCAGTTCCCCTGCGCGTGCGTTTTCGCCCTGCCACCGAGCGGCTGCAAGGCGTACATGAACACGGCGAACCATCCCCGGCTGTGGATAGCCAGGCGTTGCAGTTACCGGCTGTAGGGCTGACTGCTGAAGCCGAACACGAGTCACGCAGGCGCGCCCAGCAGATCAAAGAACTGATCCGCCTGGGCAATCTCTTGCGGGCTGAGATGGGCCTGAATGAAGTGCTCCAGCAGATTGTTACTTCCATCAGCGCTTGCACCGGTTTTCGTATTCTGGTGATCAATTTAGTTGAGGAGGGAAGTGATTATGTATTGCCTGTCGCTCTTGCGGGGGCCTCTGCTGAAGCAGAGCGCATAGTACGAGAGTCGCGGATGACGGTTGAGCAGTTGCTGGGGCTCATGCGCCCAAATTTTCGTATCAGCCAGAGCTATTTTATTTCACATGAACACGCTTATGTCTATGGGAACATTGTGACAGCTATAGATAAGACCGTTGATGACTATGCGCCGGGAGGTTGGCATCCAGAAGATTCCTTACTTGTGCCATTATTTAGTCCACGTGACAGGAAAAAACTACTGGGCTTTCTCTCCCTGGATGATCCAGAGGATGGCAAAGTACCGACGCTGGAGAGCATCGAGGTGGTGGAACTTTTTGCAAACCAGGCTGCGCTTGCTATAGACGATGCACGTATCTTTCAAGAACGCGAAGCCGAGCGGCTGGCGCTGGAAGAGGCAATCGTTGTACTAAGACGAGACCTGGAACGGATACAACAGGGAGACCTGCGTGTGCGTGTGCGTTCCTCGCACGAGAAGTTACAGCCGGTCGCGTATGCCATCAACGAGATGGTAAGTGAAATCAGTGAGATCCTCGGGGATGTGCAGGTGGTGACGCAGGCGGTTGATGAGCATGCCACCGAGGTGCAACAGAGTTCCGATGTGCTGGTACACGATGCCAGCCAGCAGGAGCAGCAAGTACACAATATTTCCCACGTGATCGACGAGATGGCGGCTACGATGCACTCCATATCAGAGCGGGCCGGGAAGATTTCGCAGGTAGCAGTGGAAGCAATGGATGTATCGCTAGAGGGCCAGAGTGCAGTGGACCGTGCGGTTGATGGTATGGGACAGGTACGCGAGGTGACGATGCAATCCGCTCGCGTAATGAAGCGACTGGGCGAAAGTGGGCAAGAAATCAACGATACCGTACTCACCATCAGCGATTTGACAGCGCGCATGAACTTACTGGCATTAAATGCAGCGATTGAAGCAGTACGGGCAGGCGAGCAAGGTCAAGGCTTTGCCCTGATAGCGCAGGAGATTCGTACACTGGCAGTGCATAGCGCGGAGGCGGCACGCAAGGTGGCAGCGCGCATACGCACTATCCAGCAAGAGACCTCTACCGTTGCATTGAGCGTGGAACAGAACACACGACAGGTGGTGATGCAGACAGAACTGGTCACTCAAACGGGCGTCGCGCTAGAGGCGATCAGTGTCGTGACGGAACAAATGGCGAATCTTGTACAGGACATTTGCGTGGCCGCCGAGAGCCAGGCGCAAGGCTCACAAGTGATTGCCAGGTCAGTTGAGGGTATTTCACGCATGACCAGCGAAATCACACATCATATGCGTCAGATGCAGCAATCGCTGGCCTCGCTCGTGGAGCTAACCAATTCGCTGCACTCACGAGTGTCAGTGTTTCGCATTAGTGCGTCAGATCTCCATCCTTCCGAAGGAAGGGAGAGGAGAAATGGGGACACCCCATAAGGGGCACGGTAAACCTGCCTCTACGAACCCTGCTTACAGGCAGGATAGGTATGAGACCAGGGACGGCCATCACACAATCCAATGCCCGGTTAAAAACTGCAGGAGCATGAAAGACTGCACGGACAGTGAGAGCACGAGGTAGTAGAGATGAAACTGCTGTTTTTTACCAAAGATGGCAAGTACTATAAACGCGGGAAAAACCTCTAATGCCAGGCGCGAGAAGGACTCCAGGGGATGATCTCCTGTAGATGGGACAAGTAGGAAGAACAGATAGGTTGTGGCAGCATATATGCTATATGCCCACAGGTGACGAGGAAACTTCCAAAAGCAGAGTATTACCAGGATGAGCATCAGCATGACCGCGCTTAAATCGATCATATTGTGTATTGAGCTGAAGCTCAGCACGCTATGGGTAGTAATGAAGGTGATCGCTTCTTTAGCGCCATGCCAGGGAAAGCGTAGTGAGCGCCTCCAGACGCCCTGCGCATGGACAAAGGCAAGCGGGTCATAAAACTGGAACGCGCAGTAGCCCGCGAAGATGCCGATACCTGCCGGAATAAGCAGAGCGCTGATGGCATCAAGGCGTATCTTTTCCAGCTTGAAATAGTGCTGGCGCAGGTATTCATAACAAAACGGCACAAGAAGCAGGAGTCCTGCCGAGCGAGTCAAACTGGCGAACAAACCGAACAGGCCAGCGAGCCACCAGCGACCATGGCGCATGTGGTAGAAGCTGAGCAGGACAAGGCACAGAAAAAGAGACTCGTTGTAGCCAGCCGCAAAAAAGAAAGCGGTGGGGAAGACCGAGAGGTAGAGCACCGTACGAGACGCGCATTCCTGGTCAAAGTCTTCCTCTACCAGCCGGTACAGCACAGCCAGCATTACCAGTCCCACTGCATTTGAAACGATCAGCCCGGCGACGAAAGGATCACCGATGAGTAGCGCTCCTGCTCTTTCCAGCAAGGGATAGAGAGGGAAAAAGGCCGTCTCCCACCAGGGTGTGTAGCCCTGGGTAGCAATGAGCACAAAATGCCCACTGTCCCAACGATACCAGGAGTGCACTAAGGTATAGAGCCTCAAGGATTGTGGCGAGAAATTCGGGAGGGTAAAGAGCGTTGCGAGGTAGGTGAGGATAAGAAAAGCCAGGTGAACAGCAATATAAACAGGTAAAACGCGCTTGAGC
>WNGH01001091.1_pt1 | contig 24806 bp, 19 predicted proteins | sample 5400631 | NCBI WGS metagenome assembly WNGH01 (sample SAMN13153373, study PRJNA577476) | soil metagenome | isolation source: 115 cm soil or saprolite under Garry oak tree replicate 1 | place: USA:California | collected 2016-06-15
TCGGCGTCGGCAACATTCAGAAAGATCCAACTGTGGGGATTCGTCCAGTGGAACTCTTTGACCGTGCCTTCTAGAGTCACCGTTTTGCTGGCATCGAACATGGCAAAGGAATGATGTGCGATTGCAGGAAGCGCAAACATCAAAAACGCTAGTGTCGCGATGGCGAATACGTTAAATTTCATTGCCGCCTCCTGTGAACTTGAAAACGAGGATCGCATAGCTTGCTCAAAGCTGCAACAAATGATATGTGGTAGGGGATATGGCCACAAAAAGGCACAAAAGAGCACAACGAGTTCAAATACCTTTTGTGTTTTTTGGGCTTTTTTGTGGCTATTCCCTTCTTTTCGGGCAAGCCAAAACGCCGGATCTTTCCGGAATCTACTGGACAACGCAATACAACGCCAAAATTCAACTAGTTGGGGGCGGCGATGTGCCGCTCACTCCAGCGGGCCGGACAGCATACGAGAAGAATATGGCGGACCTGAAGGACGGCTCCGTCGTCGATGGGGCCCGCAAGTACTGCGTGCCTGATGGTCTGCCTCGCGTGTTAGCCACGCCCTATCCATTCGAAATCGTCCAAGGCCCTCCGGGAGTGATCACGATCATTTACGAACTCAACCACCAGATTCGGACGATTCAGATGGACAAACCGCTGCCCAACGAGAAAGAACTGATTTCCTTTCCTTGGTATAACGGCCACTCCGCCGGCCATTTTGAAGGTGATACATTGGTGGTCGAGTCCGCCGGCTTCAATGAAAAGACATTCATCGATGCTACCGGCGCGCCGCATACGGACCAGTTGCGCACGGTAGAGCGGATTCGCAAGGTGAATCCCAATCAGCTCGAGATCGTCATTACAATTCACGATCCCGAATATTATTCACGGGATTGGCAGGCGCGCTTCCTTTACGCGCAGCGGAATGATATCCGTATCGAGGATTATCTTTGCGGGGAACGGCATCGCGACATTTCATCCGTGCGAGGAGTGCGCCGGCCATAGGGAGACAAGAACATGTCGAATCGTGCAGTACTTTGTATCGGTCTCGGCTTTTGGGCGATCGGTGGTCTCGTGTTCGCGCAAGCTCCCGCAAAGGACAAGATTCCCAATCTCGCATCGAGCAGTTTTGCGTGGCTTTCCGCGGGCGCCGACTGGATCAGCCCGCCGGCAGGAATCCGCGGGCCGATCCAGAACGACCCCGATCATCCGTTCCACGGCAATACTGCAGGCCCGGGTCAGGTGACGCTGAGAATCGGAAACTATAAAGACACGGTGTTGAAGCCGTGGGCGGCGGAGCAGATGCGCGCCTCGAATGAAGAGGTCCTGAGCGGGAAGCGCGGTCTTCCGTTCGCGGCGCAGTCGAGATGTTATCCCGGCGGTGTTCCCGGACAATTACTGTTTCCCGCGGAGCCTTTCTATTTCATCCAAACGCCGAAGCAGGTGTGGATGATCTGGCAGCGCGATCACATGGTCCGGCGGGTCTACCTTACCGACAAGCATTCAGCAAACGTAAAGCCTTCATGGTTCGGGGAATCCATCGGCCACTACGAAAACGGCGATACGCTGGTCGTCGATACGCTCGGACTTTCGACCAAGAATAGTTACATCGATAACTTCCGCACTCCGCACACGGAGAAGTTGCACGTCGTCGAGCGGTTCAAGCTTTCGGCTGACGAAAGGACGCTGGAAGCAACCGTTACCGTCGAGGATCCGGATACGTTCAATGAACCGCTGCACATGGTGCAGCGATGGCGCAAGGTGAACAACCCGCTAATGGAAACAGTCTGCGCCGAAGACAACTTCGATTATTTTCACCAGAACTTGTTTCCGATACCCGAAGCGGACAAACCGGACTTCTGAAGTATTGCTGCCGCGAATTGCCCAACTGTAGGCGCGGCCTGTGACCGCGCGCATTCCAATTGATTCCAGAAAAAAGCGCGCTCATAGAGCGCGCCTACAAGAAAACAATCACTTTTCCGGCGTGCCGGACTTCGCGCCTTTTTCGACCAGGAAGGCAGCGACAGAATCCCACTTCAGTCTTCTTGCGGAATCGAGTGCCGTACTGCCGTTGACGCTCTTCGCGTTCACATCGACGCCAAGTTCAACGGCAATCTTAACAGCTTCGAGAGCGAGCTTCTCGCGCTGGCTGCGTTCGATTTCAGTCCACGGAGATCCGCCTCCGCCCATTCCGGCTGCAGCCATGACCGCGGTCGTGGCCTCTTTCCGCTGTTCCCATGCAACGCCTCGGCCTTCCACCATTCTTTCGGAACGAAGCACGAACAATGGATCGGCGCCGTGTTTCACGAGAAGGCGCATGACTTCCGGTTCGGTGAATCGAGCCGCAAGCCAGAATGGCGTGGCTCCGATCAGTTCCGGCGGGAAATTGAAATCACGCGATGAGCGGCGCGTTGGGGTCCATGAGCGTACCGGCAAGTTCGCGTCTGCGCCGTGATCGAGAAGGACCTTCACCAAGTTTTCGTCACGGCGCATGACCGCTTCATGCAGCGCAGTAAAACCGGCCCTGTCCGAGTTGGCATTCGCGCCTTTTTCGAGCAGAAACTCCACGACGTCCGTGAATCCGGAATGAGCCGCGAGCACTACCGCGCTCACGCCCCAGGCATCTTCGTCGTTGACGTTGGCGCCGGCAGCCACAAGCAGCTTGGCCGAAGCCAGATCGTCCACCCGCGCCGCAAATATCAATGCCGTGTCGCTGCCGTGAGGAATCGCGCGGTTGTATTCGAGGTAGCCGTGCGGCGGCACAGCCATCACCTCAGTCCACGAATCCGAACGGGCGTGAATATCGGCGCCATTGGCGAGCAGGACCTTGACGACTTCCGGATGCTTCTGGGCCACGGCCCACATCAGCGCCGTCTGGCCTCGCGCTGCGCGGGCATTGACGTTGGCGCCTTGCGCGGCCAGCAATTCCACGACGGCAGGACTGCCCGATCGCGCGGCCACCATCACGGGTGTTTCGCCCAACAGAAGCGCGGCATTCGGATTAGCGCCCGCCGTTAATAGACGGCCAACCATCGATTCGCTGCCGTTCTGGCAGGCGGCCCAGAGCGGCGTCGCGCCGAGATCGTTTCGCGCATTGACGTTGGCGCCGTTGCGGATGAGCAGGTCCGCGCTTTCCAGATCATCATTATAGCTGGCCCAGTGAAGCGCGGTCGCGCCGTCGGCTTGGGTCGCATTGACGTTGGCCCCCTGTTTGAGCAGCGAGCGCACGGCCTCCCGATCCACGTTCTTTACCGCATCGATCAGCGGCAGCGGACCAGTCGCCAACAGGAATATGGTAAGGGCGAGAAACATGCTAGATCTCCGGCAAAGTGTCGATATTCAGCTTGCCGTTGCTGCCGCCGACTCTCTCCACCGGGACCCCCATCTTGTCCATGAGACTCACAAGCAGATTGGCATTCGACGGTCTATCCTTATACAGAAGGTGACGGCCGCCCTTCAGGGTTCCTGCTCCGCCTCCCACCAACATCAGCGGCAGATTGACGCCGGCATGCTGCTGGCTATTGGAAATGCCCGAGCCGTAAAGGATCATCATGTGATCGAGGAGCGATCCGTCGCCGTCCGTGGTTCCGCGCAGCTTCGCCAGATATTTCGAGAACAGCTCGACATGGTAGCGGTTGATCTTCGACATGTGCGCGATCAAGTCCGGAACATTGTCGTGATGCGATAACGGGTGATGCGCCTCGGGCACGCCAATTTGCGGATATGGCCGGGCGCTCTGTTCCTTTCCGATCATGAACGAGATCACCCGCGTCAAATCCGATTGGAACGCGAGAAGCTGCAAATCGAGCATTAGCGCCAGGTGATCTTCGAATACCGGAGGTACACCCTGTGGCTGCTCGAGGGAGGGCAGTTCGATGCTGCTCTGTTCCTCGGCTCTTTGGATCCGGCGCTCGACATCGCGTACGGCATCCGTATATTCGTTCACTTTCGATTGGTCTTGCGCTCCGAGTTCTCGCTTGAGAGCCGTCAGCTTTTCCGCAACCGAGTCGAGAATGCTCTTGTGCTGCTTCATGCGGGCTTCCCGCGTGGTCCAATCGGTTCGGCCGGTATCGCCGAAGAGCCGTTCGAATACGGCCCGCGGGTTGTATTCCATCGGCAACGGTTGCGTCGCGCTTCGCCAGGAGAGTGTGTGCGTGTATGCGCAGCTCAGGATGCCGGTGCAGGCGCCGGCATTCGCGGGCGCATCCATGGAGAGTTCCAGCGAGCCAACCTGCGTTTCGCTGCTGAAATGACGGGCGAGCAACTGATCGATCGAGACATCCGCAATGATCTCGATCTCGGTCTTGCCGCCACGCGGCGTGCCCGTAAGAAACGATCCGGAAGCGCCTGCGTGAATGTAATTCCAACTCGCTCGCAGACCGGACAGCACAAGCATCTGGTTCCTGTACGGCGCCATCGGTTGGAGAATCGAGGAAAGCTCGAAGTTGGCGCCTTCGCCCTTCGGCGTCCAATACTCCATCGCCATTCCGTTCGGGACGTAGAAGGCCATGAACCGGTTGACCGGTTTACCTGCCGCTCTTGCGCTTGGGACCATCGCATCGAGAAAGGGCAGCGCGATCGTTGCTCCGATTCCCCGCAGCACCGTTCGCCGTGACAATGACTTCGCGGTAAGAAAATTCATATTCACCCTCGTGAACGCATCAGGAAACTAGAACTCTTTACGATTCCAATTATCAATGATGACCAGCTGTAATTTTGCGCCGCCGCGTCGTGGACGATCTTTCGTACTGCAGGCCGGTCATAGTACTCCACGCGCCTACCGAGCGCGTAAGCCATCAGTTTCTCGGTCACCGTGCGCGGGAATTGTTCGTGATCGTCGAGCAGCAGCGCACGGAGTCCTCGAAGCCCTTCAATCTTAGCACCCGCTAATGTCTCCCCCGTGGCATCGACGGGCCGGCCCGCTTCATCCACGGTTCGCCAGCCGCCAATCACATCAAAATTCTCCAAAGTGAATCCCAACGGGTCGATTACCGAATGACAACCGTTGCAGGTGGGATTCGTGCGGTGCTGCGCGAGTTTCTCGCGAATCGTTTTTGGCATGGCGCCGGGTTTATCCGTCAGATTCGTATCCACACCGGCCGGCGGCGGAGGAACAGGAAGACCCAGAATATTGTTGAGCAGAAATTTCCCGCGTAGGACCGGCGATGTTCGATCGGGGTACGATGTGGTCGCCAACAGCGCGCCTTGCGCAAGCAACCCGCCGCGCTGATCGTGGTTCGGCAGCGTCACGCGCCGGAAGCGGCTGCCATAAACTCCGGGTATGCCGTAATGTCGTGCGAGCCGCTCGTTAACGAACGTGTAGTCCGCATTTAAGAGGTCCGTTACGCTCCGGTCCTCACGGATCGTGCTGCCGATAAACAGTTCGGTTTCGCGTTGAAATCCTTGAAGCAGACTTTCGTCATAATTCGGATAACGCCCCGGATCGACTACAGTCTCCTCGACACGCCGCAAATTCAACCATTGCCCCGCAAAGGTCGTTACGAGCGAATCGATTGCGCGCGGATCCGCGAGCATCCGCCGGGTTTCTCTTTCGAGAGTTTGCGGATTGCTGAGCTGGCCGCGCTCGGCGAAGTCGAGCAACCGCTCGTCCGGGATGCTGCTCCATAGGAAGAACGACAATCGCGACGCAATCTCGAGATCGCTGAGGCGATAGATCGATTCACTCTGCTTCGAGTCTCGATGGACGCGGAGCAGAAAATCGGGATCGACCAGCAGGCGCTCGAGCGCGAACTGAATACCGGCGTCAAACGTTCCGCCGTCACGCCGTCCCTTGTTGAAGAACTCCAACAGCGTTTGCACATCCTGTTGTGTGACGGGCCGGCGGTAGGCCAGGCGCGCTATACGTGAAAGAATCCGGTTAGCGCATGCGCCTTCTTCGGCCGGCTGCTTCGGGTAGCAGACGAAAATCGCGCGGCGGCCCGGTGTATCGTTCGCGGTTCCCGTGGAGGTGAAGGGTCCGCCGATGAGGACTGCGCCGACATTAGCGTAGTCCATATAAACCTGGTCATCCGTAATAACACGGCCTCTTTGTAGCGGTTGGGGCAGCCCTTCCGGCTCCCACAGTTCTCTGACGAAGTACACGCCGACCAGGTGCGGTCCCGCCTCGATCGGAACACGAACTTCCAATCCGGCGTCGGCTCCGATTTGCATGTATTTTTCCCAGGAGTCGTCTCCCGCAAATCCCGGCTCGCCATCGCCGGCATAGCTGGATGCGGCCGGGCGGCCCTTTCCTTCGCCGCCCACGGTGAAGCGTTTCAGGAGCGATCCATCAAGGCGAATATCGAGTTGCTGATGCCATCCCATTCCCTTGATATAGTCCTGATATTGCCGCTGGAGGCGAATCTTGATCAGGTATTCGCCGTCAATCGGGAAGTCATATTTAACGGCAATTCCGCCGCGGGATCCGAATGGCAGGTCTTCGCTTTGCCGTTCGTCTTGTAAGACGTGCAGCGGGATTTCGAACCGATCCATCGTCGGGCTGGTTGGCGGGAGCCCTGTTGCAAGGCGCGTCACCTGACGAGCAACGGAGAGATACCGCTCCAAATGCGCAGTCGAGATGGAGAGCGAATCGGCAAAATTGTCGAAGCTGCCGTCTGCCGTTTCGTCTCCGGGAAGCTGCGATCTCACATCAACATTAATGCCGAGCAGGTCGCGAATTGCATTGCTGTATTCCGTGCGATTGAGCCGGTGCACCGCACCAATCCTGCCTGGATTGGGAGTTGCTGTCCAGGCGCGATCGATCTCATTCTCCAGCCACGTCGCGAGCGCACGATAGGTTGCCGTATCGGGCCTCGGTCTTCCCGGTGGCGGCATCGAACCCGCCCGAAGCTTTTCAATGACGTGTTCCCAGACTTCCGCATTCGAGTTGGGGTGCATCACATCCAGCTTGTCCAGAGCCAGCCCAGCCGTGCGAAGCTTTTCGTTGTGGCAGGTGACGCAATACTGATCGAGAACGCCTCGCGCCGGATCCTTTTGCGGAGCGGCGGTTTCCAGGTTCGATAAGGCGAGAACGATCGAGACAGCAGCAACCGCCGCCACGATTGGTGCGCGCCTCATTCGCTTCCTCCCAACAGAAAAGTGTAGAATCCTGCGTCGACATTGTACCTGCAAAAACGACAAACACACAAAGAAAGGGCGCGTATGACGATGCGAAACAAAGCTGTCTTGGCGGCATTCGGGATCTTATTGATGGCGGGAACACTTTCGGCGCAGGCGGTTCAGCCTCCCCCGGCTCCATGGCGGGGAGCCGGACCAACGCCCTGCGTCGGATCCGACGGTGGCGTGATCAAATGCGCTCCGTCTGCTCAAGTGATCGCCGTTCGGGCAGGCCGATTGTTCGACAGCAAAAGCGGCCAGATGCTGACGAAACAGGTCGTCGTTCTTCAGGGTGAACGAATCACGGAAGTCGGGACCGAAGCGCAAATCAAAATTCCAGCCGGAGCTCAGGTCATTGATCTCAGCGGGGCAACGGTGTTGCCCGGTTTGATCGATGCGCACACGCATATGTTCAACACGCCGAAACCCGGCATGTCGCGCGAGACGTCGACGCTCATTGCCATCCACAACTTGCAAGCGGATCTCCGCGCGGGCTTCACTGCGGCGCGCGACATGAGCTCGCACGGAAACGGATACGCGGATGTGGACATCCGCACCGCGATTAACGAAGGCCGCATCGATGGTCCGAGGTACCAGGTTTCAGGTCGCGGAATCGCCTGGGGAGGCGGGCGGCAATCGGAATCGGAGGATCCCCTCGGCAACATCTTCGTCCGCTCGGTTGAGGAAGCACGAAAGGCGGTTCAGGAGCATATTCAACACGGCGTCGACTGGATCAAGCTCTTTCCGACAGGCGGCTATTCATTCACGCCCACCGGCGAGCCGAAATTTGTCTTGATGTACCCCAAGCCAGTGCTGGAGGCATTGATCGACGAAACTCACAAGCTCGGACACAAGGCCGGCTGTCACGTCCTGGGTGGAGAAGGAAAGCACAACGCAATCCTGGCGGGGTGCGACACGATTGAGCACGCCTATGACCTCAATCAGGAAGAGGCCAATATGATCGTGCAAAAAGGACTCTATTACGATCCCACCTTCACCCGATATATCGAGCCCTACATGGACGATGTCGATAACAAAAACACCGGCGGCAAGTACCGCATGATCCCCATTTTTGAACGGGCCGTGACAATGGCCGCCGACACCAACGGTTTAAAACTGATGGTAGGTAGCGGAGTTGATGGCTCCACTTTCCCGCACGGGACGCAAGCGCTCGAATTCGAGTCGCTGGTGAAGCATGCGGGTCTGAAGCCGGCAAGGGCAATTCAGTCAGGAACGATCATCAATGCTGAGATTCTGGGATGGGCCGACCGTCTTGGTTCCATCGAGAAAGGCAAATACGCAGACCTCGTGGCTGTTTCCGGTGACCCATTGGCCGACATCACCGAACTTCAACGCGTGAAATTCGTGATGAAGGGCGGCAAGGTGATTGTGCCGTACAAATGAAAAATGACAATTGACCATGGGCAATGAACATTTCCCCCAAGACTCTTTGATGTTCATTGTTCACTGTTCAATGATCACTTGAGCGAACACAACCCTCGCTGGAGGTCGCGGATTCTACCTGAGACCGCGATTCTCTGGATAGTGGTCCCGACAGAGACCAGAAGGTCGTGGCTTTAGTGGACGAAGAGATTCTACTTCAGGCCGAACGTTCCGCTTCCCACTACGCTCCCACCGATCGATATGGATACCGCATACGTGTCCCATTTGTCTCCTCGTCCTGGGGCTCGGTACCTTGATGAGCCTACATGTTCTCGCCCCGACCCGAATCGTGTACGGTGTATTCAGCGCTGGGCGTTGGCAATCGAAGACACTCCGAAGATGAGCGGACTTGCCCGCCTGGACTCCTGGCCTGCGGACATTTGCGCTAGCTCCTCAAGAACGGTTACGACCCTTATTCACCGCAATCGAAAAAAATGGATTTGATGACTGGAATGGACCATAACGGTGTCTGACAGCTATGCTTGGCAGGAACGTGCGTGGCTTAGAACAACGCCCCGTCTGCACCGTCAAAGGTAGCTTGCGCAGTATTTATTTGATGGCGCAGTCACCCTCCCAAACTTGAGGAGGGTGGTTTTGGTAATCCGGTTTCGATTTCTGCGGGTGGCTATAATGAGGATGCGTAAGGCGGTGAAGGTGAGGAACCGGAACTGTGTCAGGCTCGCGTACATCGTCTGCCTTGCGGCGGTCTGGGGATGTATTTTCCGTACCTCGTCGCATGGAGTGCCACTTCCTCAAACGGCATCCCGACCACCGGAACCCGTAAATGTTCCGCCGCCGCCTTCCCAGCCGCCGCCTCCATCGCCAACAGCAAGGTTTCCTGCTGAAAGCTCCGTCGACTGCGGGTTGATTTCTGAACCAGGTGAACCCGTGGCCACCGTGGGGCTCGGGGAACGAATCGATCCAGCCAATGCACCACATCCATCGAACGAGAGCGAGCGATTGCTTTTCCGGCAGTTGTACGAGACCCTCGTCCGAGTTGACTGTAACGGACGTGTGGGGCCGGGACTGGCGGCCTCCTGGCGGTTAGACGCTAACCGGAATACGTGGATCGTGACATTGCGCGACAAGGCCCGGTTCTCCGACGGCACACCGGTAACAGCCGCCGATGTGGTGTCGGATTGGAGCATCGGTAGCAGCGGAGGCGAGTTGCGACCGGAAGTCCGCCGCCTGGTCCGATCGGTCTCTGCTCTCGACGATCGAACGCTCGAGATCGCCTTGCGAAGCGAACGCGGAGATGCCCCACTCGCGCTCGCCCATACGGATCTGGCCATCGCCAGGCGCGTACCCGGTTCGCTCTGGCCGCTCGGAACGCGACCGGTCAGGATCGCACCGGACGGCGATACACCGGCCTCCACCGGCCGGTCAGTAATAACACTGATCCGGCTCCCGGTGGACTCGACACTTTTGGAGAAACCAGAAAATCTCTTGTCCGTCCGATTCATCATTGCGCCCGGCCGTGATCCACGTGATCTTCTCGACGAGGGGGTAGACCTGCTGCTGACGCGGCAATCACCGGCGCTCGATTACGCTGCCACGCTGCCACAGTTTGTCTCGACGCCGCTGGAATGGCAGCGAACCCACGTGCTTCTTATACCCGGCCGTGCTCGCACATCATCCCCCCTCTCGGCGGAAGCGCGGGAGGCCCTTGCCCATGACGCGGTTCGCGGAGAGGCGCGAGGAGCCCTTGGCCCGTTCTGGTGGCAGGCATTGCCCGGCTCCGGCTGTGAGGTCGCCTATTCTCAACCTCGGAGCCAGGCTCCGTCCACGACCGGACGCATCGTATACGACAGGAGCGACGGCGCGGCCCGCGATCTGGCCGAGCGCCTCGTCGGCCTTGTCCGAGCCTCCGGCCCCGGCGCAGCCGCAATTCTCGACGCATTGCTCCCGGATCGCCCGAGTCGGACGTATCAAATCGCTGCCGGACTGACAGGGGAAGCGCTCGTTATGGCGCGGCGGCGTGGGAATGACGCCGGTTATATCATGGTGTTCGACCGTCGTCCGCTCGACCCGTGCCGGGAAATACAGGCCATCGTCGATAACGTTGGATGGGTGGACCCCGAGACTATCGTTCCCCTGGTTGACACACGGCTGCAGGCGGTTGTGCGCCGTGGGCGTTCCGGCGTAACCAAGGAATGGGACGGGGGATTGTTGATTGTGGAGGGCGGGAGATGAGGAGTGATCGATGAGTCTGCGCACTCGCATGCTCCTGGCCTTTGGCGTTATGGTGCTGATCCCGCTTGCTCTGCTCGCAATCGGACTGCGGCAGGAAATGACGAGACGCCTCTCCGAGGAGTACCAGGTCCGGGTCGATAGGGTGGTCGAGGTCATTCGCGAGGATCTCCATCGCGAGAGTACCGGAATTAGCCAACGGATCGGCTCTCTAAAGAGTGCACTCCTCAACGATAACCGGTTCCGTCTGGCCGCGGTAGCCGGCGTGGAGTCGGAACGGAACTATCTGCTTGACTACGCCGGTGAGGCGATGCGTCTTACCGGTCTTTCGATGCTGCAGATCCAGGATAGTGATGGCCGGATCATCAGCTCTGGTCATTTCAGGAATGAGCACGGACGCCTGGAACCTGCGCTGGCGGCCGCACTGGCCGATGCACGCAGTGGTCCGGTATTACTGACGACCCGCACGCCCGCGGGGGATTTTCTTTCGCTTGCGCGTAGCGAGTCGTTTCGCATCGGTGGCAGGACGTTCACGCTCGTTGGTGGTGTCGCCGTCGACAAGGCTTTTCTTGCACGCCTGGCCCGTGATCGAGCGATCACTGTGTCCCTGCTCTATCCCGGAGGCGGACTTTCCTCGGATCCCGCCGAGGAAACCGCGTCAACCGAGACCGGTCACGCCGACGCCGCAGTCGGCGCGTTCCACGTTCCCGTAATCCGAACCGGAGCAGAGACGCCGCTGGATGTGGTGCAGGCTCGGCTGCAGGTGACTCAGTCGCTGGCCCCGCTTCGAATGCTGCAGCGCCGCGTGGATTCCTGGTTCCTGATCACGGCCGTAGGTACCGGAGTCACTGCCCTGCTGTTGGCCCTGTGGCAGTCGTCCCGGATCAGCAGACCACTGGCTGCCCTTGCCCAGAAGACGGCGGTGCTCGATCTCGATCGTCTGGATGTGCGCTTCGACGAGGGCCGGACTGACGAAGTCGGTTCTCTGTCCCGGCTACTTGGTGATCTTGCATCCCGGCTACGGACGAGCACAGCGCGAGTGCGCGAGGCGGAAAGGCGGGCAACGGTTGGCGACCTGGCTCGCCAGATCAACCACGACATTAAAAACGGCCTCATCCCGCTGCGCAACGTGATGCGGCATCTGGAGCAGGTCCAACGTGATGAGCCCTCCGCTCTTGCATCGGTGTTCGCCGAACGGCGTCCGACGGTTGATTCCAGCATCGCGTATCTCGAAACACTTGTGACCAGCTACCAGCGGCTGTCACCGAGTCCGAACCGGCGCGATTGCGATTTGAACGCGCTGATCACAGAAGTGGTTCGCGCGCAGCGGCACGATCAAGTCGAGTTCACGATGCACCTGAGGGCGAATCTTCCGCCGGTGATCGGAGACCCAATCGCTTTCCGGCGCATCCTGGAAAATCTGACGGCCAATGCAGTAGAGAGTCTGCAATCAAAGCCGGGACGCGTCAGTGTTTCGACCGAGGTGGTTGAGCGGGACGAGGAGCCACCGTCAATCCGCGTGACCGTCGCGGACACCGGCCGTGGGATGTCCAAAGAGGAGACCGGCCGGATTTTCAACGATTTCTATACTACGAAGGAGGGCGGTACCGGCCTGGGGCTTTCTATCGTGCGCCGGTTGGTGATGGACCTTCAGGGTTCGCTGGCCGTCGAGAGCGAGCCCGGTAAAGGGACCCGCATCATCATCGACATTCCCTCCGGAAGTCTGGAGCGCAAATGACGATCCAGGTTCTGGTGGTGGATGATGTTCAGGCGATGGCCGAACAATACGCCTACGATCTGAAGCGCGTGGGGAAATACGACACCATCGTTGCCGCGGGTGGCGGGGAGGCTCTCGACCTTCTAGGCCGGGAGCCGATCGACTGCGTCGTCCTTGATCTCGAGATGCCGGGCAAGGACGGCTTCGACGTACTCCGTGGGCTCCAACAGCGCGGGATCGACACGCCCGTAATCGTGTACACAGGCACCGGCAGCTACGACCGCTGCGTACAGGCCGTGCGGCTTGGCGCTTACGGCTTCGTCGACAAAGCAGAACCGATCGAACGCGTGGTCCAGGAGATCGAAAACGCCGTCTCTCGCGGGCGCATGGCCAAAGAGCTTCGGTCGCTACGATCGCGGTTCGACGGAGAAACGTCGCTTATCGGCGGCAGCGTGCCCATGCGGGCGCTCTGTTCGGCCATTGAGCGTGTTTCACGGATTCCAAGCAGCGTCCTGATCGTCGGAGAAAGCGGCTCGGGTAAAGAACTGGTGGCGCGCGAACTGCACCGGCTGGGACCCGGCGCGAAGACGCCGCTCGTCGCGGTGAACAGCGCGGCCTTGCCCGAGCAGCTCGTGGAGAGCGAACTGTTCGGCCATGAGCGCGGCGCGTTTACCGGCGCTGACCGCCTTCGCAGAGGCGCGTTCGAGGCTGCTGGAAACGGAACGCTGTTCCTCGATGAGGTAGGAGAGCTTCCTCTCCAGGCCCAGGCCAAGCTGCTCCGCGTGCTCGAAGACCGGCAAGTGATGCGGCTGGGCGGCAGCCGCGCCATCCCGGTCACTGCGCGCGTTGTCGCTGCGACGAACCGAGACCTGGAGCGGGAGGTCGCAGCGGGGCGTTTTCGGCAGGATCTCTACTACCGGCTTAACGTGCACACGCTCGTAGTTCCGCCGCTCCGCGAGCGGTTAGCGGACATCCCCGTTCTCGTCGATCATCTCCTTCGCTCGATCGCTTCGCATCTCCGCGTCCGGCCCAAGACCATTTCTCCGGAGGCTCTCGCACTGCTCGCGGCTTACGATTGGCGAAAGAATAACGTTCGCGAACTGCGAAACTGTCTCGAGCGGATGATGATTGCGTCGGACGCTGCCATCATCGACGTCCCTGATGTTCCACCGAAGATTCAGGTAGAGGAACTCGACGACGTCTCGGATCCGACAGCTGCTCCTGGCACCTTGAAGGCCTTGAAGGCTCAAGCCGAACGTCAAATCGTTCTCACCGCACTCGACAAACACGGCTGGCAGGTCACACGCACGGCCGAGGCGCTCGGTCTTGCAGATCACTCGAGCCTGTTGAAGATCATGCGACGACATGGACTGAGTAAGGGCATACGCCGCGACACGTGATTTCATAACGCCTGCCCACCCAACTGCCTCCGTGTCCAGAGGCACACGCGCGGTCGAAACAACGTGTCCGCTCGAACACGATGCGCGACACAAGCCTCCTTCCCGACACTTGACACTTAGCCATAACTGGTGACGTTTCGTTCAGTTAGCGACGTCTCTTGTCCCATCGGCAGTGTGGTCGCCTGGTTGCATTTATAGCCGGCGAACGCTCGGCCGCTGAGCGCGGCCGAATAAAAGAGGAGGACATATGAGACGCAATGAACAGATGACAGCGGCGCTGCTCGTGGCGGCACTTGCTGCCTTCGGTTGTTCCAAAACTGACAAAACGTCACAGACCCAGACTCAGTCGCAACACACCGAGCAAGCGACCCCTGTTTCGATGACAAACGATACGACCGGCGACAAAGGACTCAACACGGCGGCGACGAAGGTCGTTGGCCCGGTGTCGTTCGCCGATGCAGAAGCGGCATACCAGGCTGGGAATTTCAGCGAAGCAACGAAGCTATTCGAACAGTACACGGGCGAAAAACCCGGCAACGTTTGGGGGCATTTCATGCTCGGGCTATCCGCGTGGAAGTGCGGTGATCTTGCGAAAGCCGAGACGGCATTCGAGGAAGCACTGCGCATCGACCCGGATCACATCAAGAGCCTCGTGAACCTGAGTCGCGTGCTGATCGAGCAAAGGCGTTTTGACGACGCCTTAGGCAAGCTCGCGCACGCGGGCGATATCGATCCCAACTCTGCGGAAGTCCATCGGTTGTTGGGGCGTACATATGCGACACAGGGGAGGATCGACGAGTCCATCGAGGCCTATCGTGCCGCCATCGCGCTGAACAACAAGGATGCCTGGTCGATGAATAACCTCGGCCTGATATTCCTTGAACGAGGGCGCGTCAACGACGCTCTGCCGCTCCTGGCCAGGGCGGTGGAGTTGCGGAAGGACACGGCGACATTCCACAACAACCTGGGCATGGCGCTCGAGCATACAGGACGTTTCGCGGCCGCGGCCTCGGAATACAAGGGTGCCATCAACGCCGACCCCGGTTTCGAAAAGGCGAAACGGAATCTGGCGCGCGTCGAAGCTGTTAAGGTGGATTCTGAAGAACCGTTCAACCTCGAGGAGACGGCAAAAGGTTTCATCGAGCAGCCACAGATTCCCGTCCCGGACACGAATGCAAGCCGTTAGACAATACATGGTGCGCGGCTTCAGGTAGAACTGCCCTCCAAATCAGGAGGGCAGTCTCTCTTCTAAATCTTGTCCGTTCTCTACGCCGCAAACCGTTCTTTCTTTGCTTCAGCCGGACGCCTCAGGTGTTGTGTCAGTGCACGATCCACCGACGAGGAAGGCTCGTCGGCGTAGCTCCACTTGTCGTGCGTTCTGGATGCCTCGGAAAGATTCCGCTCACGCGCGTCGAGTTCGCTACGCACGATGCATATTCCGGCGAGTTTTTCAGGGCAAGCAAGACAATAAGACAAAGCTTGCTACGTTCGACGCGGAGCTACTTCAGACCTTTCCTGATATTGCGAAGCCTCCATCCGCATTCTTTTAGAGTGGATAACCTGGCCGCATTCGCCATGCCTCGTGGAAAAACCATTTGCGTTATTGAAGGGTAATATTGAATTTGTGAAAATCATTGCCGCATGCGCGTGCTGACCCCCTATGTTGCGGCCATACTCATGCTTTCCGGCTCGATGATGCTTTTCGCCGCGCAAGAGGAGATCCCGAAAGCGGAGGCTCAGGTCCAAAAGGACACCTCTGAAAAACCGCCGCCTGAGGCCGCTCCCACTGAAGAAAGCGACGGGCGAAACCGCGCGGGCGAGAACCTTCTTGGCCAGGCCGATACCTCCAAGGGCGAGGCGCGTCGCAACGAAAACGTACAAATCAACCTGTTGGATACGAACGCTGTTCGCGAGCTCAACGTGCGGGTGGGCACCACAGCAACCATCGTTGAGGAGTTTGTGGCGGAACGCGGTTACTGGGCCACCGAGTATGGAACGGCCCCCCGCAACCCTATCCGCGCTCAACGGCAGCAAGGTTCCGGCGTTCACGGGAGTCTGTTCTGGAATCACAACAACAGTGTCTTTAGCGCGCGATCCTTCTTTCAGGTCGGCGCGGTCAAGCCGGCCCGCGACAACCAGTACGGCGCAACCCTGGGGATGCAACTCTGGGACGGCGGGTACTTCACCTTCAGCGGGTCTCAAGACAAGAACCGTGGCTATGTGAACGGCAACGTCCTGATCCCTCTGCCCGAGGAGCGGACACCGCTGGCCAGGGATCCGGCGACTCGCGCCATCGTTCAAACTTTCCTCGATGCCTATCCCAACGTGCCTCCCAATCGCACAGACCAGGCCGCTCGCGCGCTGAATACCAACAGCCTCCAGTCGGTGAACACGAATTTGGCCAACGGCCAACTGAGTCAGAAGCTGGGCACGCGGGATGCGATCATGTTTCGCTACAACTTCACGGCACAGCAGGTGGATGCGTTCCAATTCATCAAGGGACAGAACCCGAACACGGACAACAAGAGCCATGGAGCGCGGATCACCTGGAATCGGGTCTTGAGCCCCGCAACGGTGCTGGACTTTTCCGCGGCGTTCGACCGCCAGGGCACTCTGCTGACGGCTACGAGTGACGCCGTTGGGCCTATATATATGAACGGACTGACGGTGCTTGGGCCCCAATCGAGCAGCATCCCCATCGATCGGGCGATCAACCGGTTCCACTACAACGCTTCGATGCAGCAGAGCCGGGGAGCGCACGTCTTCAGCGCGGGTTTCGGAGTCACCCGGCAGCAGTACAACGGCTACGAGGCTGAGGAGGTCCGCCGGACGTTAAATTTCAGCAACGACTTTGGACGTGACGCGATCACGAACCTGCGCCTGGGGACTCCGTCCAGTTATTCGGTCGGCCTCGGGGACATCTATCGCGCCTTCCGCAACTGGGAACTGCCCGCCTATGCCGGAGATCATTGGCGGCTTTCCAGCAAACTGACGCTCAGCTACGCCGTCCGCTGGGAACCCTGGACACGTCCGGTGGAGGTCAGGAATCGAAGCCGCTTGCGCTTCGATTCCGATTGGAACAACATCGGCGGAAGCTTCGGCTTCGCTTACCGTCTGGGCCCCGGTGTGGTGCGCAGCGCGTTTGGCGTTCTGCACGGCCAGCTCTATCCAGTCGGCTATGGTCAAGACCGGTTCAACGGCACGGATCATGTATTTGTCAGCGTGGATGCTCCAGATCTGGTCAACCCATTAAGCGGAGTGAGCGCGGTGGACCTGACGGGCGGCGGGCGCACGATGCGATTCGATATTGATCCGAATCTTGCCACGCCTTATTCCTACCAATACAACCTCAGTTGGGAGAACGAATTCGCCGGCGGCTGGAAAATGCAGTTGGGCTACGTCGGCAGCCGCACGGTGAAGCTCTACACAGTGTACCAACTGAACCGTGCCGGGCCGGTGGATGGGATTCCCTTCAGCACGGCGACCATTAATGAACGGCGGCCCGACCCGTCTGAATACCGCCGGTTCTACACGAGCAATGGCTCACGCGCTTACTTTGACGCGGCTCGCATCACCCTCACAACGCCGCGATGGCAGGGAGGCACGGTAACGACTTCGTACTGGTTCAGCAAGTCAATCGATCAAGGAACCGACTATGCCGTCACGGGAGGCGGACAGGAACGCTGGCGATCGTCCCAAACGGAATGGGACTATGCAAAGGACCAGAAGGGCTTAAGCAATTTCGACCAGCCTCATGCGTTCCTGCTCCAGGGCGCCTGGAGCACGGGACGTGGAGGAGTCGGCCGGCTGGGCCGATTGTTGCGTAACTGGGATATGACCTCAGTATTGCTGCTGAAGAGCGGCACGCCTTTTACTGTCGAAGCCGGTTCAGATGGCCCCGGTTTTGGCAACGTCGATGGAAGCTCGGGCGACCGCCCATACGTAATCGATCCCTCCGTGCTGGGACGGACCATCGGGAATCCCGATACTTCAGTCCGGATGCTGCCGCGTTCGGCCTTTCGCTTCATCCGGGCGCCCGTGGAAATGGCGGGCAACCTGGGCCGCAACACTTTTCGGAAGGGCAAGATCGCGAACTTGAACGCCTCGTTAGGCCGCACCTGGACCCTGCGGCGGGATTGGAACATGACCATCCGGGCAGAGGCGATCAATCTTTCCAACACTCCACAATTCGCCGAACCGGGCCTGAACCTGACTGCGCCGAATTTCGGACAGATTACCAATACACTGAACGACGGGCGCACCTTCCGCTTCCTTCTGCGGTTGGGATTTTGATCCGTGCGTAGAATGTGTCGCATAGTTTGGGGGACCATTTGTCCGGACTCGCTACTGTTTCCTACCCGCGGATCGACTGCCGCGCTTCGCCGCTCTCCGCTTCTTCGTGTGCCGTTTGACCGATGCCTCCAAGCTCGGCACCAGCCTGGCTTCGAGGCTTCGCCGGATCTCATCACCCCATTTCTCGTACCACCGTTTCGCGGTCGCATAAGTGACGCCCGCCGCTTGCGCGGCTTGGCCGGGAGTCATCGCATCTTCGGTAAAGACTTTCTTGAGCATGGCGAGCTTTTCGGACGAGAGGCGTGCCATGATGGACGGTTCTGATCATTTCGAGCGTGCGGCGGATGTCTGCGCCGCTGGACGCAAGATCAATTTTTGCACGCGCCAGTTCGAGGTCTCCGCGGCGTATATCTCCGTTTCCGAAGGGCATGCCAGTTGGTGGACTCCCGAGAACTGCTTGAGTTGACGGCCGGAACGGCCGATGACGCCAAGTACCTTGCCGTCGAGTGAGACCTTGAACAGCCGTCCGGGATACGTCGATTCGCCCACGAACATCACCTGGCTCGGTCCAGGCGGGATGCAGATGGAGTTGGGCGCTCCAATCATCCCGGCCAGGCGTGCCCCCGTAGGCGTGTCGCCGTTGACTGGAGGGATGCCGGGCGGCGGAGGTACATCAATCGTGAACATTCGGAGAAAGTTGCCCTCGGTGTCGAAGATCTGAATGCGGCGGTTCGACCGGTCGCCCACATAGATGTTGTTGTTACGATCGATGGCAATCGCGTGCGGAAGATTGAACTGCCCCGGTCCCGTGCCGCGAGTGCCCCAGGATTTCACCCAATCGCCATTCTTGTCGTATTTCGCGACACGCGAATTGATGTAGCCATCAGTGATGTAGATGTTCCCTTCGGAATCCCACGCCACATCGGTCGGCTGGCGGAAAAGCCCGTTCACTGCCGGCAAGGGCGGATTGACGTGCTCCCATGGTTTGCTGTCCTCGTCGGCTGATTCCTTCCGGCGTCCGAAAACCATCTTCACACGGCCTGCTTGATTGAACATGATGATCATGTCCGAGCCTTTGTCGATAGCCCAGATGTTGTCGTTCTTGTCTATCCGGACCGTGTGGGCTTCCGACCACCCATAAAGGCCCTTGCCGATTTCGCGGAGGAAGTCGCCCTTGGGATTGAACTCGAGCAACTGCGCCGCTGCCGGAGCGTAGGCGGGACCGGTGGCCGTATTCGAGCGCGTAAAGATATAAATATTTCCCTTCGAATCCACGGCCACACCAGGAACCTCGCCGAAATTCATGCCGGACGGAAGCTTGAAAAAGTCAGGCACGGAATCGAAAGAAATCTCAGGCACGCTCTGCTGCGCGAACAACGGCAGCGCCAACAATATGACGATCGAAACGCATAGACACAATTTCATTGGAGGCCTCCCGGCTGAATTCTCGAGCACTCTTGGTAGCAACTTATTCCTTGAATCGCGGAAACAACCGCTCTGCGTTTTTACGCTCGAGCATTTCCAAAACATCACGAGAGATTCCCAGGTTCGGAATCTCATTCACCGTGCTTTCGATCGGTTCGGCTGAATAGTCCGTACCGAAAAAGGTACTGCGTCGGCGGAACCAGGGCCGTCAATGCCGCCCACGGCATTTGTCCATCTGCTCGATCGATTGCCCGGGAGTCCACGGACCCTGCCCACCGCCTCGCGGACCTCTCGCGCCTGTGAAGGCGCCGCCGGGCCGCCACCGCCCCCAAGCGGGAAACCCGGCGGTTGATGATGGTGGTGGACGCCCTTCGAGAGGCACCGGTCATGCTTCGTCCTTTTTGACGATCGTATTTTAGGCATCCAGTACAGCAAAGGAAAGAACATACCTCATAGACCGCTGCTACAGTTGAAACGGACCCGCTACCTGTGATTTCCCTGGTTTGACATCCTTTTGGTCGAGTGGAAAAATAACTTCGCACAGGAGGCTCATCATGAAACTCTTCGGCAGAACACTAGCGATTCTGGCGATTTCAGCCGCCGCTCTTTTTACTCCTTCCGGGTTGGCGTTAGCACATCACGGCGCCGCTGCCTTCGATACTGACAAAATGGTCACGGTAAAGGGAGCCGTCACCGAACTTGTCTATATGAATCCGCACGTTCAGGTCTATTGGGAGACGAAAAACGAACAAGGCGTTTCGGAAAAATGGCAAGGCGAGCTGACAGCTCCCAACAAGCTGACCAGGGCCGGGTGGAACAAAAATACGTTGAAGCCCGGCGATCAAATCACAGTCAGCGGAAATCCCAACAAGAATAATCCGCATACGCTGTGGATTCGCAAGCTTGTTGGTCCGGAGGGAAACTCCTTACCGCTCTTTGAAGACTAGGAGGTCTAATGGCGCGAACGCTGACCCTTGCTACTGCCGTCACATGGCTGGTGTGGGCGACGTCCATATCCGCGCAGGCACCGGCTTCTTCTGCCGCATCCGCTGCGGCCGCAGCGCCAAAGCGTGATCTCACGGGCGTTTGGATGATTCGAAATCCTGCGGGGATGCGCGGCTACGCCGGCGCGACATTCACCAAAGAGGAACCGGAAATGACGCCCTGGGCGATTGCAAAATACAAGGAAGCGAAGAACACCAACGGCGGGCAATACGATCTAGAAACAACGAATGACCCCGTGGTTACGAAATGCTATCCGCCGGGAACACCCCGAGTTTACTTCCATCCTTATCCCTTTGAGTTCATCCACACGCCGAAATACGAGTTGATGCTTTATGAATACGACCACACGATGCGGCGGATTTATACCGACGGCCGGCCGCTGCCGCCGGATCCGGATCTGACCTGGATGGGCACGTCTGTCGGCCGGTGGGAGAACGACACCACATTTGTGGTGGACACCGTTGGCTTTAATGAAAAAACCTGGATCGACAGATTGGGACATCCGCACAGCTCCGAAATGCACGTCACCGAGCGGTTCCGGCGCACGGATCGCGATCACCTGCAGATCGACTTCATTATCACGGATCCCAAGGCCCTGCTCAAGCCGTGGACTTCCACTTTTTACGCCGAACTGCGCCCTCAGTGGGAGTTGGGTGAAATCTCCTGCTCCGGCGATTATCTGGAATTCAAGGCGTTCGAGAAGTAGACATTTATAAATCCCTCTTCCTTTGGGAGAGGGCGGCGCATTCTTGACACCGAAGGGGTTCACATATACGATCGGCCTAACTATTCCGATTGTTGCGAATGATTAAAGAGTTCGTGATTGCGAACGTGTTCTTTTGTTTGGAAAGAACTTAGAAGGAAAGGAGCCCATATATGAGCCAACGCTTACTTGCGTTAGCTGTTGCGTTCGCCGGCGTCATCCTGGTGGCACTGCTTGCGCTTCAAGCAACCGCGCAGACCCAATCATCCGCCGCGAAAGCACCGGCAGCTGCAAAAGCCTGGACGCCGCCACGCACGCCCGATGGCAAGCCGGACCTGCAGGGAATATGGTCTGACAATACGCTCACGCCTCTGCAACGGCCGAAGGGAGTCGGCACGAAAGAGTTCTATACGGACCAGGAAATTGCCGAATTCTCTAAGAAGGCTCGCACGGGAAATGTAGGCGAGGAGGGGGAGCTTGGAGCCGCCCGCCAGCAGGCTGTGCGTTATGATCTCGAACTGTACGGTTTTGATGCAGGCAAACTCCGGTACACCTCCAAACGTACATCGCTCATCGTTGGGCCGGAAGGCACCATCCCCCCCATGTTGCCGTCGGCGAGGGAAAGAAACGCGGAAATCGCCGCGAAAAACAAAGGGCACGAATTCGACAGCTATCTGAACCGGCCGTTAAGTGAGCGTTGCATCATAGGGAACGGGGGAAGAATTCCGATGCTGCCCGGAGCCAATGAAGGCAACCTGCTGCAGATTGTGCAGGGGCCGGGATACGTGACGTTGCTTCACGAGACGGACCACTCCACCCGCGTCATCCCCACCGACGGCCGTCCCCACGTTCCGCAAAACATCCGGCTGTGGCAAGGGGACTCGGTAGGACATTGGGAAGGTGATACGTTGGTGGTCGACACCACGAATTTCACGAATCGCACCAATTTCCGAGGATCCAGCGAAAAGCTGCATCTCATCGAACGCTTCTCGCGCACAGCGGACAACACATTGACGTATACATTCACGGTTGATGATCCCACGACGTGGGCCAAGCCGTGGACCGCGGAAATTCCGTGGATGAAAACAAAAGGGCCCCTGTATGAGTCGGCGTGTCACGAGGGAAACAACATGATCGTTAATATCCTCCGCGGGGCCCGTGTCGCCGAAGCGGAAGCGGCCAAGAAAGGGAAATGAATCAAGGCATGGGGGGACCGGCCGGAAGTAAATATAAGGCCGCCGCGAAGCGCAAGCGCGACAGCGCGCAGCCTCAGGAAATGATCGGGACGGTGGGCCCGTGCTGACTGAAGAGAAAGGGGAACACACATGAGAGCGACGCTAGTCTTTATCGTTATTGCTGGCTTACTTGTGGCGGCGGTTCCGGCGTGGGCGCATCACGCGTTTGCGGCCGAATTCGATCAGAACAAACCGATTAAAGTGCAGGGATCGGTCGTGAAGTGGGAACTGACCAATCCGCACTCCTGGATTCACATCGACGTTAAGGGCGCCGACGGCAAGACCGTGACCTGGATGATTGAAGGCGCCAGCCCGAACAACTTGTACAGACTCGGCTTGACGAAAGAGTCCCTGCCTCCGGGATCGGTGATTTCAGTCGAGGGCTACCAGGCGAAGGACGGGTCCACTCGTGCGGTTGGCAGAAACATTGTATTTGCTAACGGCAAGAAGTTCTTCCTCGGCTTGTCCGAAGCGGAAAGCGGTCCGGCCAAGCCGTAAAGACCGAGCTTAGGGACCACAAAGGCACAAAGAAACGCCGTATCAGGGGCTTCTTATAGCGGCGTTTCTTTGTGCCTTTGTGTCTTTGTAATCTCCATGGCCGTGCTTGACACTGAAGGGGTTCGCATATACGATCGGGCTAATTATTTTAGGAAGGAAAGGATCCCACATATGAGCCATCGCTTGCCTGCTTTAGCTGTTGCGCTTGCAGTTATGATCGTGGTGGCGCTCGTTGCGCAGCTTCCGGTCACTGCACAGACTCAATCATCCGCCGCGAAAGCACCGGCAGCCGCAAAGGCCTGGACACCGCCACGCACGCCCGACGGCAAGCCGGACCTTCAGGGAATATGGACCAATAATACGTTGACCCCTCTGCAGCGGCCGAAGGGAGTCGGCACGAAAGAGTTTTATACCGACCAGGAATTAGTCGAAATCTCTAAGAAGGCTCGCACGGGAGACGTGGGTGAGGAAGGAGATCTTGGAGCCGCTCGCCCCGGCGCTGTGCGTTATGATTTCGAATTGTACGGTTTTGATCCAAGCAAACTCCGGTACTCCTCAAAACGAACGTCGCTCATCGTCGGGCCGGAAGGCACCATTCCCCCTATGTTGCCGTCGGCGAGGGAAAGAAACGCGGAAATCGCCGCGAAAAACAAAGGGCACGAATTCGACAGCTATCTGAACCGGCCGTTAAGCGAGCGTTGCATCGTGATGAACGGGTCCGGAATTCCGATGCTGCCCGGAGCCAATGAAGGCAACCTGCTGCAGATTGTGCAGGGGCCGGGATACGTGACGTTGCTTCACGAAACGGACCACGCCACGCGCGTCATCCCCACCGATGGCCGTCCGCATGTTCCGCAAAACATCCGGCTGTTGCGAGGGGACTCGGTAGGACATTGGGAGGGTGATACGTTGGTGATCGACACCACGAATTTCACGAATCGCACCAATTTCCGAGGGTCCAGCGAAAGGCTGCATCTCATCGAACGCTTCTCGCGCACAGCGGACAACACATTGACGTATACATTTACAGTTGAAGATCCCACGACGTGGGCCAAGCCGTGGACCGCGGAGATTCCATGGACGAAAACAAAAGGGCCCCTGTATGAGTCGGCGTGTCACGAGGGCAACAACATGATCGTTAATATCCTCCGCGGGGCCCGTGTCGCCGAAGCGGAAGCGCAGAACAAAGGGAAATGAATTAAGGCATGGGGGGACCGGCCGGAAGTAATAAGGCCGCGTAGCGGTGTACCGAAGCGATCCGGACGGTGGGCCCGATGCTAACTGAACAGAAAGGGGAAGACATGAGAACAAAGCTGGTCGTCATCGTTACTGCTCTGGGTTTGCTTGTGGCGGCGGTTCCGGCGTGGGCGCATCACGCGTTTGCGGCCGAATTCGACCAGAACAAGCCGATTAAGGTGCAGGGATCGGTCGTGAAGTGGGAACTGACCAATCCGCACTCCTGGATTCACATCGACGTTAAAGGCGCCGACGGCAAGACCGTGACCTGGATGATTGAAGGCGCCAGCCCGAACAACCTGTACAGACTCGGCCTGACGAAGGAATCCCTGCCTCCGGGATCGGTGATTTCAGTCGAGGGCTACCAGGCGAAGGACGGGTCCACTCGTGCGGTTGGCAGAAACATTGTATTTGCCAACGGCAAGAAGTTCTTCCTCGGCTTGTCCGAAGCGGAAAGCGGTCCGGCCAAGCCGTAAAGACCGGGCTTAGGGACCACAAAGGCACAAAATTCGGGGGACAGACACCGAATTTCTTGTACTTCAGAAATTCG
>WNGH01006252.1_pt1 | contig 24789 bp, 21 predicted proteins | sample 5400631 | NCBI WGS metagenome assembly WNGH01 (sample SAMN13153373, study PRJNA577476) | soil metagenome | isolation source: 115 cm soil or saprolite under Garry oak tree replicate 1 | place: USA:California | collected 2016-06-15
GCCTGACGATGATTCGTTCTACCGCGGCACTTACCGCGCGGGTGCGGTGTGGAATCAGCTCGAAGCCGCGGGTGTGCCGGAGGTGAAAGGCGTCTGGGCGCATCCAGCCGGCGGCAGCCGGCTGTGGCTCACCGTCGCCATCAAGCAGCAATATGCCGGTCATGCCAAACAAGCGGGACTTATCGCCTCGCAATGCCATGCCGGCGCCTATGCCAATCGTTTCGTCGTCGTGGTCGATGACGACATCGATCCATCCGACATGGACAAGGTGGTGTGGGCAATGTGCACGCGGTTCGATCCGCGTGAGGGCATGGAGACGCTGCGCGGCTGCTGGTCGACGGCGCTCGATCCGATGGCCTACGGCGCCGACGATCCGCGCAACGCCCGCGTCGTGATCGACGCCTGCAGGCCGTTCAAGCGGCGCGACAGCCTGCAAACCGTTCAAGCGGCGCGACAGCTTCCCGGTCGTGGTGCGCGCCAGCAAAGAGGTCGAGGACCTGGTGCGGAGCAAATTTTCCGATGTGCTGCCGCGCTAAGCATTCACCGCAGTGGCCATGAACGAAAAATTCGATATCACGCTCAACATCAACGGCCGCGATTATCCGATCCGCGTCGAGGCGCGCAAAACGCTGGTCGACGCGATCCGCGACGATTGCGGGCAGACCGGCACGCATATCGGCTGTGAGCACGGCATCTGCGGCACGTGCACGGTGATTGTCGACGAGGAAGCGGTGCGTTCCTGCCTGATGTTCGCGGTGCAGGCACAAGGCAAGAAGATCCGCACAGTCGAGGGGCTCGCCAATGGCGACGAGCTGCACCCGCTGCAGCGCGCCTTTATCGAGAACCATGGCTTGCAATGCGGCTATTGCACGCCGGGTTTTCTAATGCTCGCCACCAATGTGCTGGAGAAAGATCCGAATATCGGCGACGAAGAGCTGCTCGACGTGCTCGCCTCGAATCTGTGCCGCTGCACTGGTTATCAGAACATCATCAAGGCGGTGCAGGCGGCCCGCGATGAGATGCGCGGCGCCCGGTAAATCGTCCGCTCATTCCCGCGCACGCGGGAATCCAGAGGAATTGCACAAACGGCGTGATATGAAACGCTGGGTCCCCGCTTTCGCGGGGATGAGCGGTAAGAAGGCATTACAATTGCAGCGCCGCCAGCGCCGCCTTCGCCACTTCGACGTCCTGCTCGATCTTGGCGCCGCCGGCCGCCACCGCGCCAATCACCTCGCCATTGACCTCGATCGGGAAACCGCCCGGCACGTTGGTGAAGTCGCCCATGCGCACTGACATGGACAGCGCGTTTTCCTCTGGCGCATAGCCGGTCGGCAAGCGCTGCGAGGCGGCGGTGATCGCCTTGCGCTGGGTGGTGATGATCGAGAAATGTCGCGCGCCATCCATCATCACAAAGGCGATCAGGCGGCAGCTTTGGTCGACGACGGCAAGCGAAACTTTGCAGCCGAGCGCCTCGGCCCTAGCTATGCCGGCCTCGATCATCTTCAGGCTCGCTTTATGGGTGAGCCGGTGGGTGGTAACAAAATCCGCCATGCGGCATTCCTCGGGGATCGATCATTGCGCTCAATCCAAATGACACAAAACTGGCGATGCTGTCAGTCTTTTTGCCCAATTTTGGCTGGCGTAGGTTGAGAGACCCTCGCCGTGGATGAACGCCAGCCGCACTGGGACCGCGAAGCCGACGTGGTCGTGATCGGATCCGGCGCCACCGGCCTGCCGGCGGCGATCGTCGCCCGCGAAGCCGGCGCTTCGGTCGTCATCGTCGAGGCGCAGCCGCATATCGGCGGCCATGCCATCACCAGCGGCGGCAACCTGCCGCTCGGCGGCGGCACCAGCTATCAGAAGAAATACGGCGTCGAGGATTCGCCCGATCTGTTCTTCCGAGACTTGACCGATTGGTCGGTGGTCGAGACCAACGGCTTCCCGCCCTACCGCTACAACGATCGCGAGATCATCCGCGCCTTTGCCGACAACAGCGTGGCGTCGTTCGAATTTCTGCTCGCCCATGGGGTGAGAGTCATCGACCGGCCGCCAAATAGTATCGGACATGAGATCGGAGTTTCGGTGCCGCGCACCGTGCAGATCGACGTCGGCAATTGGCCGATGGTCCATACCGGTAAGCCGGCCGAGCCGCACGATCCGGAAATCAGGGCCGGCGCCGGCCTGATTCGGCCGCTGGAAACCGCCGCGCGCAAGGCCGGCGTCGAGATCCTGCTCGAACACCGCATGACTGGGATTCATCGCGAAGCGCCGAGATCCGGCCGCGTGCTCGGCATCGCCGTGGATCATAGAGGCGCCGTTCGCAATCTTCGCGCCCGCAAAGCGGTCGTCATCGCGACCGGCGGCTCAACCGGCAAGGTCAACTTCCGCCGCATGTTCGATCCGCGGCTCACCGAGGAATATTGCGGGCTCGCCGGCATGCCGTGGTCCGATCAGGACGCCAGCGGCGAGCTGGCCGCCATGGACATCGGCGCCGCGCTGTGGGGGCTGTTCAACTACACCGGCGAATTTGGTTCGGGCATCACCAAGCCAGGCGCCATCGGCTGCCAGTACGGCTATGTCAACGTGCGCTGGCATCCCGGCAGCGCGGTGTTCGACAAAGCTCGCGCCATCGGGCTCCCGGTCAGAGACTGGCAGGACGTCATTTTGGTCAACATGCTCGGGAAGCGTTTCTACGACGAGACCGCCGGCCACTTTAACTACAACACCTATATGAGCGTGAATCCGTATGAGCCGCACAGCTATCTCAACGCCAAGAACGTCAAATTCAATCCGAACAACTTCATCAATGCGGCGCTCGCCGGGATCGGCGATGGTCATAATGGCGGCGGGCCGATCTGGGCGATTTTTGACGCCGATGCGGTGCCGCGCGAGCAATGGCAGCCGACGTCGCCGCATGTTGATTACGACGCTGGCTTCTACTTCGCCGCGGATACGCTGGAACAACTCGCGCGCAAAATCGTGATGAAACATCAGCGAGTGCCGATGCCATCGCAAAACCTGGTCGCGACGGTTGCGCGTTACAACGCGTTCGTCGATGCCGGCAAGGATTCCGATTTCGGCAGGCCGAACCCGCGCTATAAGATCGCCAAGCCGCCGTTCTATGCCGCCTGGGCGACGCCCGTCGTCCACGACACCCGCGCGGGATTGCGCATCAACGCCCTCTGCCAGGTGGTCGATATGAATGGCGCGGTAATCCCCGGCCTTTATTGCGGCGGCGAATCGGCGGGCGGGTTTTCCATGCACGGCCTGCCGCGCGCCATTTGCCAGGGCTTTATCGCGGGACGGAATGCGGCGGCGGAAAACGTATGACGGGGATTAAACCGTCGTCTGTGCAACGCCGCGCTCGGCGTGCAGCGCTTCCTTGGCGCCCTCTTTGAATGGCACCTCCGGCGGCAGAACCACCGAGCAAGAACGGACCTTGTGGTGCGCCGGATCGATGCCGGGCGGCGTGACGCCCTTCTCGATCAGCGCCTTGGCCGCGCGCATCAGGCGATGCCGCGCCATGATGATGCCGTTGTCGGTCGAGACTAAATTCTCCTTGGTGCGATCGCAGACCGGCCCCATGCTTTCCTGCAACGATGCATCCTGCATCGCGAAGCCCGAGACGCCGCTGAAAGTCCTGCCGGCCTTTTGCGCCGCGCGATCGATCAGATAATCATTGTCCTTGTTGGCGAGCGGCCGATACGTGCCCGGCATGTATTTGCAATGCACCCCGGCGCCATCCTTCATGGCATCGACCTCGGCCTTGGTCAGCGCCCGCACCGGGTGGAAATCGTACGACCAGGCCCAGCAGTTCTCGTCGTCGATCGGCACCCAGAAATGGCCGTGGATCGGATGATCGCCGCGCGGCGGAATCATTGTGAAGCACGGCATCACCCATGGCGTAATGCGCCAATAATATTTTCCGTTCTCGGTATTGCGCCGCGCGCCGATGAAAAGCCCGCCGGGCTGCTCGACCACTTCGAAATACGGCTGCATGTCGGAAAGGTTGTACTGATTGCCTTTGGCGCCTTTAAACAGCGGATCGGAACCCAAGTCGCCGCGATGCAAGAATGAGACGTGACTGGAATCGATGCCGCCTTCCAGAGCTTGCAGCCAATTGCATTCCTGCAAGCGCTTCGAAACGAAAGTCTGCTCTGGCGGCACTAGCGTGAATTCCCATTCCGGCAGCGGCGGTTTTTTGTCGGGCGGACCCATATAGGTCCACAGCACGTCGCCGCGCTTCATCAACGGATAGGACGTGAGCTTGATCTTGTTGCAGAAGCCGCTCTCCACCGGCTCGGATGGAACCTCGATGCACTGGCCGGTCACGTCGTATTTCCAGCCGTGATAGGGGCAGCGCAGTCCGCCTTCCTCGTTACGGCCGAACCACAGCGAGACGCCACGATGCGCGCAGAACTCGTCGATCAAGCCGTAGCGGCCCTCCGAATCGCGGAAAGCAATCAGCCGCTCCGACAGCACTTTCACCCGCACCGGCGGGCAATCATTGCCTGGCAGTTCCTCAGCCAGCAGCGCCGGCAGCCAATAGCAGCGAAACAGCTTGCCCATCGGGGTGCCGGGGCCGGTCTGGGTCAGAAGGTCATTTTGTTCTTTTCGCAGCATGCGCGTGATTGGGTGTTGGTTTCTGCGCGACTTTGTCTATTAAAGAGTAGGGATTTGGGTGTGCGCGGGCAAGCTGCGGCGCTGCCATGCGACGACACACGGGCCGGCAAAATTGTGCAAACAGACGTGGTTGCCCTGCCAGCGCAATTACGCTAAGTCCGCCGCAATCTGCTGCCGTTTGGAGAGATGGGAATGGCCGAGCACGCCGAGGTCGAATATACGACCGCAACGGGCAATGATTATCCCGCTCACGAACATACCTATCGCAACTTCGTGACCTTGGTGAAGGTCACGCTGGCGATCGTGGTCGTCACTCTCATCCTGATGGCATTTTTCCTGACGTGATCTGATTGCATTACCGGTTGCATGTACCGGCGGCGGCGCCAAGCCAAGCCGTGCGGTCGGAGGGTCCATGAAGGTTGCGGTGATTGCCGAGACCGATGCGGGCGAGGCGCGCGTCGCCGCAACACCCGAAACCGTCAAAAAGATGATCGGGCTCGGCGCCACGGTCGCGGTAGAACCGGGCGCCGGGATCAAATCCGGCATTCTCGATGCGGATTATGCGGCCGCGGGCGCTGCGCTTAGCAGCGACGCCATAAACGGTGCGGATATCGTCCTACAGGTGCGGCGACCGGAAGTTGCTGAACTGTCGCGTCTGAAAAAAGGCGCCATCGTCGTCGGCATGATGGATCCGTACGGCCACGACAACGCAGTGCGGGCGATGGCGGAGGCGGGCATTACCGCCTTCGCGCTGGAGCTCTTGCCGCGCATCACCCGCGCGCAAGTCATGGATGTGCTGTCGAGCCAAGCCAATCTGGCGGGCTATCGCGCGGTGATCGACGCCGCCGCCGAGTTCGGCCGCGCTTTGCCGATGATGATGACCGCCGCCGGTACGGTTCCCGCCACCAGGGTCTTCATCATGGGCGCGGGCGTCGCCGGCCTGCAGGCAATTGCCACTGCGCGCCGGCTCGGCGCCATTGTCACTGCGACCGACGTGCGGCCGGCGGCCAAGGAGCAAGTGGAAAGCCTTGGCGCGAAATTCGTCGCGGTCGAGGACGAGGAGTTCAAAGCCGCCGAGACGGCCGGCGGTTACGCCAAGGAAATGTCAAAAGAGTATCAGGCGAAGCAGGCCGCCTTGGTGGCCGAACACATAAAAAAGCAGGATATCGTGATCACGACCGCGCTCATCCCGGGCCGACCGGCGCCGCGTCTTGTCGGCAAGGAAATGGTGGCCTCGATGCGGCCCGGCTCAGTGGTGGTCGATCTCGCCGTCGAACGGGGCGGCAATGTCGAGGGCGTGAGCCCTGACGTCGTGACCGAAATCAACGGCGTCAAGATCGTCGGCTACCGCAACGTGCCGGGGCGGCTCGCCGCGACCGCTTCAAGCCTCTATGCCAAGAACGTTTTTGCTTTCCTGGAAATTTTGATCGACAAGAAAACCAAGGCGCTTGCGGTTAATTGGGACGACGAAATCGTCAAAGCCACGGCGCTGACCCGCGACGGCGCGATCGTGCATCCGAGCTTTAGACCCAAAAGCGCGGCATGAAACGCACAATGCGCAGCAGGAAACAAACGAGCGGCACTTCGCCATGATCACGCTTTCGATTCTCGGCCAGCTTGATCTGATTGGCGCCGCGACCGGCAATGTGCCGGCGGCGGGAAGCGAACTTGCCGATCCGTTCGTGTTCCGCTTGTCGATTTTCGTCCTCGCCGTGTTCGTCGGTTATTACGTTGTCTGGTCGGTCACGCCGGCGCTGCATACGCCGCTGATGTCGGTGACCAATGCGATTTCCTCGGTCATCGTCGTTGGCGCGCTGCTCGCGGTCGGCGTGGCGCTCGTTGCCGACGATGCCGGTCCGCTCTGGGCGCGGGCGCTCGGCTTCGTCGCTCTGACTTTCGCGTCGGTCAATATTTTCGGCGGCTTTCTAGTGACGCAGCGCATGCTCGGCATGTTCCATAGAAGGCAGAAGTGACAGCATGAGCGCCGATCTCGCCGCGCTTTGCTATCTGGTTGCTGGCGCGCTCTTCATCCTGGCGCTGCGCGGCCTGTCAAATCCGGAAACAAGCCGGCGCGGGAATTTGTTCGGCATGATCGGCATGGCGATCGCGGTCGCCACGACGCTCGCGTCGCATCCGCCAGCAAGCTACGCCGCCTGGGGTCTGGTCGCACTCGGCATGGCCCTGGGCGGCGGCACCGGCGCGGTGATCGCGCGGCGCGTGCCGATGACCTCGATGCCGGAATTGGTGGCGGCCTTTCACTCGCTGGTCGGTATGGCGGCGGTTCTGGTCGCCGCCGGGGCGCTCTACGCCCCCGCCGCGTTTGGCATCGGCAGCGAAGGCGCGATCCACGGCCAGAGTCTCATTGAAATGTCGCTTGGGGCCGCTATCGGCGCCGTCACCTTCACCGGTTCGGTGATCGCCTTTCTCAAGCTGTCGGGCCGCATGAGCGGGGCGCCTATCATCCTGCCGGCGCGGCACGCGATCAATATCGGGCTCGCGCTCGGACTGGTCGCTCTGATCGTCTGGTTTTTCGAAGCGCAGCACCATCTCGCCTTTTGGCTGATCGCGGCGGTGTCGTTTCTGCTCGGTGTGCTGATCATCGTTCCGATTGGCGGCGCCGACATGCCGGTTGTGATTTCGATGCTCAATTCCTATTCCGGTTGGGCAGCCGCCGGCATCGGCTTCACGCTGGGCAATTCGGCACTGATCATCACCGGCGCGCTGGTCGGTTCGTCGGGCGCGATCCTGTCCTACATCATGTGCAAGGGCATGAACCGCTCGTTCATTTCGGTGATTCTCGGCGGCTTCGGCGGCGAGGTCGCGGGCCCTGCCGCGCATGCCGGCGACCGGCCGGTCAAGATCGGATCGGCGGAGGACGCAGCCTTCATTCTCAAAAACGCCGGCAAAGTCATTATCGTGCCGGGCTACGGTATGGCGGTGGCGCAGGCGCAGCACGCGCTGCGTGAAATGGCGGACAAGCTCAAGGCCGAAGGCGTCGAGGTGAAGTACGCCATTCATCCGGTGGCCGGGCGCATGCCGGGCCACATGAACGTGCTGCTCGCCGAGGCCAATGTTCCCTACGACGAAGTATTCGAGCTGGAAAATATAAATTCAGAATTCCCGCAAGCCGACGTCGCCTATGTGATCGGCGCCAACGACGTCACCAATCCGGCCGCGGAAGACGATCCGAAATCGCCGATCTATGGCATGCCGGTGCTGCAGGTCTGGAAGGCCGCCACCGTGATGTTCAACAAGCGCTCGCTGGCGTCCGGCTATGCCGGAATCGACAATCCGTTGTTTTATCGCGACAACACGATGATGCTGCTCGGCGACGCCAAGAAGATGACGGAAGAGATCGTCAAGGCGATCTGAAGCATGATCGCCGCTAAAATCTTCCCCTCCTATTCGGCGCTGTGACGAATGACGGAATTGCCGCCACGAGCCAAGTCCCGTCGCTTGGCGTTACGGCTAATCGCCGTGCCGCTCATCGTTATATATCACGGCCTGCGCGATCGCTTTTTTCTGCCGGAATGCGATTCGGAACGCGCCAAGCAAACGCTTGCGGACGTGCTCAAGCAGCTCAAGCTCGAACCGGTGCGCTATGAGCCGATCACGATGGTATCGAGCAGTAAAACGCAAGTCGTATGCAACGCGACCTTACCGCTGCCGGACGGCGGCAGCGTCGCGGTCGACTACAGCTTTTATTGGCAGGGCAGCCAGGCCAACATGAAATATTCGGTGGCGCGGAAGTAAAACAAACGCAAAGGCGGCGCCAACGATGGAACTAAGCGCGCTCTTCGGCGCGCGCAGGCGTCGGAAAAGTCGAGTCAAAGCCGCGCATCATGAAGGCGGCTTGCCATAACCTCCCGCGGTCGGCGTCTGGATTATGATCGCCTCACCGGCGTCGATCACGGTGGCGTCGCAGCCCTGCAGCTTTTCCATCCGGCCGTCCTTGCGCCGCACCCAATTCTCGCCGATCTGTCCATCGCCGCCGCCGGCCAAGCCGAACGGCGGGACACGGCGATGGCCTGACAGAATGGTGCATTCCATCTTTTCCAGAAAGCGGATGGTGCGGCGGACACCGTCGCCGGCCTTCCATCGCCCGCGCCCGCCGGAATCTTTGCGGATGTGGAAGTCTTCGAGCAGGACCGGATAACGAAATTCCAGAACTTCAGGATCGGTGAGACGCGTATTGGTCATATGGGTGTGTACGGCGTCGGTGCCGGGAAAGCCGGGACCCGCCGGCGAGCCCGAGCAGATCGTTTCGTAATACTGATATCGCGCATTACCGAAATTGAGATTGTTCATCGTACCCTGCGCCGCCGCCATGGCGTCGAGCGCGCCGAACAGGCAGTTGGTGACCTCTTGCGAGGTCTCGACATTGCCGGCGACGACCGCGGCAGGAAATTCCGGCGACAGCAGCGATTTTTTCGGAATGACAATACGGATCGGGCGCAAGCAGCCGGCATTCATCGGGATGTCGTCATCGACCATGACGCGGAATACGTAGAGCACGGCCGCGCGCGTTACCGGCTCGGGCGCATTGAAGTTGCTTGGCTGCTGGGGGCTCGTGCCGGTGAAATCGACCGTGGCTTCGCGGCGCTCTTTATCGACCGCGATCCGCACCCTGATCGTGTTGCCTTGATCGGTCTCGACTGCAAACGCACTGTCGTGTAGCCGGTCGATGACGCGGCGCACGCTCTCCGCGGCATTATCCTGCACATGCCGCATGTAAGCGCGAACGACCGGCAGCGTGAAATAGCGCACCATTTTGCGCAGTTCGCGCACACCCATCTCGTTGGCCGCGATTTGCGCCTTGGTATCGTTGACGTTCTGCAATGGATTGCGCGCCGGAAATTCCCCGCCGGTGAGCAGCGCGTATAATTCTTTCTCGCGGAAGCGGCCGCGCTCGACCAGCTTGAAATTGTCGATGTAAATTCCCTCTTGTTCGATCGTCGTGGCGTTCGGCGACATCGACCCTGGCGAAATCCCGCCGACATCGGCATGGTGCCCGCGCGAGGCGACCCAGAACAGAATTTTGGCGCCATCGAAGACCGGCGTGCAGACGGTGATGTCCGGCAAATGCGTGCCGCCGTTATACGGTGCGTTGATCGCATAAGCGTCGCCCGGCCGAATCTTTCCCCTGTTCTCGCGAATAACGGTCTCGACCGCGCGATCCATCGAGCCGAGGTGCACCGGCATATGCGGTGCATTGGCGACCAACGAACCGCCGCCGTCGAAGACGGCGCAGGAGAAATCGAGCCGCTCCTTGATGTTGACCGAGTAAGCGGTGTTTTGCAGGGCGACGCCCATCTGCTCGGCAATCGACATGAACAGATTATTAAACACTTCGAGCATCACCGGGTCGGCATGGGTGCCGATAGCGCGGGCGCGGGCAAGCTTCACCACCCGCCGCAGCACCAGATGATCGCGGACGGTGAGCTCGGCCTGCCAGCCGTGCTCGACCACGACGGTCTGGTGCGGCTCGATGATGATCGCGGGTCCTTTGATCTTGTGGCCCGGCGCCAGTGCCTTGCGCAGATAAACGCACGCGCGCTGCCATTTGCCGGCGGAAAAGAAGCGCATGCGTCGTACCGGCGCTGGAAGTTTACGCCGGGTCGTTCTGCGCAGCTTTTCCTTAAATCGCGCGCCGCCGCCGATTGCCTCAACGGATATTGCTTCGATCATCAGGCCCTTGCTGCGGTCGACGAACCCAAATTGCGCTTTATGGGCGCGTTCAAAGGCCGATTTTATCTTGGCAAGCGAGGCCAGCGATGCGGTTTCGCCGCGACGGGCCGTAAAGCTTCCGGCGTCGACGATCAGCGGCGTGTCAGTTCCGGCATAGCGAATATGCGCGCGGACATGCAGCTTGATCTTCTCCGCAGCAACGCCTTGCCCCGCAACTTCCGCAATCACCTGCTTCGCGAGCAGCCTCGCCACCTTGCCGACGGTGGCGAGCGCCTTGTCCCCGAGCGGCTCTTCGATTGCCTGCTGGCGCACACTGCGGATATCGGCCAAGCCCATGCCATAGGCGGACAACAGCGAGGACAACGGGTGGATCAGCACTCTCGTCATGCCCAGCGCGTCGGCGACCAGACAGGCGTGCTGGCCGCCGGCGCCGCCGAAGCAATTGAGTGCATAGCGGGTCACGTCATAGCCGCGTTGCACCGATATTTTTTTGATCGCGTTCGCCATGTTTTCGACGGCAATCTTGATGAAGCCGTCGGCGGTTTGCTCGGCGGTCCGCCCGTCGCCGATCTCCTTTGCCAGCATACTAAAAGCATCGCGAACCGCATCGGCATCCAGCGGCAAGTTCTGTTGCGATCCGAATATTTGCGGAAAAAAATCCGGAATGAGCTTGCCGACCATCACGTTGGCGTCGGTTACCGCCAACGGACCGCCGCGGCGATAGCATTTCGGTCCGGGATTGGCGCCCGCCGAATCCGGTCCGACGCGAAAGCGCGCGCCGTCATAGTGGAGGATCGATCCGCCGCCCGCGGCAACCGTGTGGATTAACATCATCGGCGCGCGCATGCGCACGCCGGCGACTTCGGTTTCGAAGGCCCGCTCGTATTCGCCGGCAAAATGCGACACATCGGTCGAGGTGCCGCCCATGTCGAAGCCGATTACCCGCGAAAAGCCGGCCGAGCATGCGGTCTCGGCCATGCCGACTACGCCTGCCGCCGGGCCTGAGAGGATTGCATCCTTGCCGCGGAATAGGTCGGCCGCGGTGAGGCCGCCGGATGACATCATGAACATCAGGCGCGTCGATGCTTCGGCCGCGTTTTTGCCTTCCAACTCGCTCGCGACTTGCGCCACGTAGCGACGCAGAATCGGTGAGAGATAACTGTCGACGACTGTCGTATCGCCCCGGCCAACGAGCTTGATCAGCGGCGATACTTCATAGCTGGCCGACACCTGAGGAAAACCGAGTTCGCGCGCCAATGCCGCCAGTTGCTGTTCGTGAGCGTTGCAGCGATAGGCGTGCATCAGCACGATGGCGACTGCGCGAATGCCATCGGCTTGGGCGCGCTGCAGCTCCCCACGAACCGCATCGAGATCCATCGCGCGTTCCACGGTGCCGTCGGCGCGCACGCGCTCGTCGACCTCCACCACGCGCTCGTACAACATGTCCGGCTTGATGATGTGACGGGCAAAGATTTTCGGCCGCGCCTGGTAGCCGATGCGCAGCGCGTCGCGAAATCCCTTGGTGATCAGAAGCACCGTCCGCTCGCCCTTGCGCTCGAGCAGGGCGTTGGTCGCGACCGTTGTGCCCATCTTTACGGCGCTGATGCGCGCGCTCGGGATCGCGGTGCCCTGAGGCAATCCGAGCAGATGGCGGATGCCTTGCACCGCCGCGTCGCTATAGGCCTCGGGGTTCTCGGAAAGGAGCTTATGGGTGACGAGGCCGCCGTCGGGCCGTCGGCCGATCACGTCGGTAAAGGTGCCGCCACGATCGATCCAGAATTCCCAAGTCCCTGATTCCCGAGTCCCTGATTTCCAAGTCCCTGATTCCCAAGTCCCAGGCATATGCGCTGATATGCTCCCAGACATGCTAGGGCTTCCGTGCTCGATCCCAACGCACTTTTATGGCACATTGGGCGGCGACGAAGCCGACAAGCCGATCAACAAAGACAATCGCAAGACGACTAGTTGAGGACGCAACGATGCACAAGATCGCGATCTCCCCTGCCGCACTCGACCGCATGACCACACGAATGGGCAAGTTGCATCCTTTCGACGCCATCGAGCCACGCAAGACCGCCATGCTGGTGATCGATATGCAGAACTATTTCGTCAAGCCGGGTCACCAAGGCGAGATTCCGCTGGCACGCGAGATCGTGCCGAACATCAATCGCCTGGCCGCCGGTTTGCGGCGGCGCGGCGGCCATGTCGTATGGATTCGCAACGGGACCATGGACACGCGGGAAAACTGGTCGACCTTTCACGAATGCCTCATGACGCCCGATCGGATGCAACGGCGCTACGCCGAAATGGATATCGATGGGGACGGCTACGCCTACTGGCATCTCAATGACATCCGTCCGGAAGATGCGCAGATAACCAAGACCCGCTACAGCGCCTTCATCCAGGGCTCCTCGAATGTCGAGCAGCACCTCCGCAGCCGCGGCATCGACACGCTCCTGGTCGCGGGCACCGCTACCAATGTGTGCTGCGAAAGTTCGGCGCGGGACGCCATGATGCTCAATTTCAAGGTCGTGATGGTCTCGGACGCGCTCGCGACCCATACGGACGACGAGCACAATGCGACGCTTTCGGCATTCTACGGGCAATTCGGCGACGTGCAGTCTACCGATGAGGTGCTGCAATCGCTGGAGCGGGGCGATAAGGCGCGCGCAGCGGCATAATTGCCGCGGACTTCACGACGCCGCTTTCATGTCCTCCGGCGTCGCGATGTATTTTTCCATCTTCGGAGTCGCCCCGTTCCGGCGCATCTCTTCGAGCCAGATGCGGTGGATGCGCGGGTCCTGATCCTCATATTCGATCTGATCGCCGCCTTCCTTGACGCTTTTCGAAACCGCCGGCGTGTCGCCTTCGACGGCGCCGAGCAGTGAAACTCGCTGCGCGCGCATCGTCGGATAGCGCAAGCCGCCGACCGCGGTGGCGAGATAACGCGCCGGCTGCGGCCCGGTATTGAAGTGCTGATGAAATTGCCGGTCGGCCGGCACCAGCACCATGCCGTGTTGCCAGTCGATGCGGCGGAAATCCCTCTCGTGCTCGTACCACAGCAATGAGAAGCCCTGGCCGATCACGCACATGACGTGAAAGCTCGGTCCATGCCGATGCGCCTTCTTGTACGTGCCGACCGGCATTTCCGAAATGTGTGCGTGCATCGTTCCGTCGGCGAGCACGAACATGATATTGGTGCCGCCGCCGCCGCGATCGCCCCAGCTTTTCAGCTCGATCGCGGTCAGGTCCGGCACAAAATTGGTTTCCCACATGTGGTTGCCGGGCCGCACCGTGATGAGATCGCCCTCTCCGGCGAAGTATTCCTGCTTGCCGGCGCGGTCGCTGAACTCGAAATCAGCGGAATAGCGAACAGACTCTTGGCGCCCCATTCGAAGCTGCGGCGGCTGCCGTCGGCGAATTCCAGCTGCGTCGAGCCGTGGCCCTCCAGCACGTAGATGACCTCTTCGTAAAGGTGCCGCTGCGGCGCGGTCGACTTGCCGGGAGCAATGTCGAAAACAAACATATTGGCGAAGTCGCCGCGGCCCTTGAGATGCACCGCCGCGCCGTTGACGCCATACCGCGGCCATGACGCGGTTTCGACGCCGAACAGGTAGACGCCGTAGTCCTCGGTTACCGGGATGCCTTCACGGGCAAGCCAGTCCATATAGGGATCGATGCCGTAGCGCGGCTTGGTTCGCGGCGTCTCACGGACGTTCATTTCGTTTCCTCCGCCGTCAGGGCGCAAGATCATAGTCGATTACACAGACTTGTCATTCCAGCTTGTCATTCCGCAATCGCCCGAACCGAGGAAGCTCGGTACCGAACTGCTTTGGCACGAGGCTCGAGAACGTAGAGCGGCCGATTATGCGAACAGCAGCGACTTGATCACGACCGGAACGACGCCGGGCGGCGCGATCAACTCGCCGACGTCGATATAGTCCAGCTCGTGCAGTTCCACCCCGTCGATGCAGACAACTTTGCCAGGCCACTGCAATTCGCGATGCAGAAGCCGGCCGAATGTCTTGCCGATATCGCCGTCGATCGCCAATAGCAGAAGCTTAATGCTGTCCTGCAGCGGCCGCAGTGCAGTGAGGATAGCTGCACCGGCTGCGCTCAGCCGCGCATGTTCCGGATCGCCGGGCCAGATAAATGCGATGGCGACGTGGCCGAAGTCGTCGAGACCGATTTCCTCGATTCCGCTGTGCAGCTCGGTCGCAATTCGTTCACGATCGAGGTGCCCGGCATCCATCGTGACATGCACGACCGGTACATTGCGGACGGGCAGCACGTAAGGATCGGGTAGGTAAATGGTCTTGCCGCTGACCTGCACCGTAAACTGCGACGCGCCAATTGCGGTGGCGCGGATCCGCTGGCCGGGATCGATCAGCGGCAGGCCACTGCGCCGGCTTAGTTCGCCTGCCAATTCGTCCGCCAGCGGTTTGGCGATATCGCCGAACGCAGCGCGCTCGTGGCCAAATATATATTCGGCAACGCCGCCCGAAAATGTCAGCGCCGCCGGCACGGCCTTGCGCGGCAGCCGCCCCGTCAGGAGAAGCGATTGCGCGAGCGCGTCGAGCGGCGCATCGAGGATTATGTCGGCCGCCGTCACAGCGAGCCGCTGCACGATCCGCCGGCGCATGGCTTCATCGGCGAGCGTCGACGGCGATAGTTTCAACGACAAATCATCGGCAATGCGTCGCGCCGATTCATCAATGCGAGTCCAGGCGCCGCTGCCGTCGGTTGCGATCAACCGCCCGCCGACAGCAAAGGCTGCGAGCCCGACGATGGTCCCGCGGTCGATCAAAGCGAGTTTGGTCGTGCCGCCGCCGACATCGACGTGAAGTACGCACATGCCACGGCTTTTCGACAGCGCCACGGCGCCCGAGCCGTGCGCGGCGAGGCGGGCCTCGAGCTTATGGCCGGCGCTAGCGCAGACGAATTTGCCCGCTTGCGCAGCAAACAGCTCATCGATCGCGCGCGCGTTCTTACGCTTGATCGCCTCGCCGGTGAGGATCACTGCGCCGCTGTCGATTGCAGCTTGGGTGAAACCGGCATTGCGGTAGCAGCGCGCGATGAATTCGCTGAGCGCGGCGGCGTCGATCAATCCGTCGGCCAGAAATGGCGTCAGCATGATTGGCGAGCGATACACGATCTCGCGGCCGGTAACGACAAAACGGCTCGATAGCGCTTGCGATTGGCGCTGCAAGACCAGCTTGGCGAACAACAGATGTGAGGTCGAACTGCCAATGTCGATGCCGACGGTCGTGAAGACCAGATTGTCCTGGGCCCAGATCATCTGCGCGATGGCAGCGCGGTCGGCTGCGGTCTCGGCGTGTTCGTGGGAGAAATCCGTCTCGTGCATCGAGGAGGAAACTTTCGCGCGGAGCAGCTCGCTCGCGCCAGCGAACAAGGCTAATTGCTCTGCAAAAGGCTTGCGACGGTTTTGATCTCGTTGCGGGCGTATTTGGGCAGGCCGGCGCTGATCGAAGCGCCGGAATTAAACGATGATTGGCCCATGAGCACTTGGGCTGGCACGAGGTTGCGCAGAACCGGGACCTTCTCGAATGCACGCCTCTCGTCGAGTACGCTGGCTTTGATCGCTAGCGCCATGAATGCGGTCACGACAGTCTTTTCGGCATTCGACGGATGCGCCTGAAAAACCGCAAAAAATTTCCCAAACTTCATGATCTGATTGACGTAAAAGATATTCTGCTCGAGTACGCCGCTCACCGCGGTGCCGAGACCGGTCAATTCCTGCAGGCCGTTCTGATCGAGATCGGACGGTGCAAGTGCGGCCAATTCGCTCTGGAAGTCGATGTGGTCGGCGACTTTTTTCGTGTCGCGCAATTTATTCACCAGCATGATGCCGATCGGAATCTTGCCTTCGAGCTTGTAGGTAGATTGTATGCAGATCAAATTTGCGATGCCAGTGCACCATTTGCGATCGGGATTATCGTTGCCGGTTCCGGCTTTGTCCTTAAAGGTCGCCACGTCGCTCGCGGCAATCGTCTTGTGCTGTATGGCGGGATCGATCTTTTGCAGAAATGCAAGCGTGACGTAATGCGGTAGATCGATCGCTGTGGGCGATTTGGCCAGTGTGAAGCGCGCCTGCGCAACATACATGTAAAGCTTCTCGGTGTAAGGTTTCTGCGCCGATTCGGTCTGGCCGTTTTCGCCGTTCACGACCGGTTCGACATAACTTGGAAACAGCGTAAGAAATTTTTTCTCAATGGGATGCCGGCTTGCCCATTCATCGAAGGGCATCAATGCGGTCTCGCTGTTGAGGCCGGCGGCGCTGGTCTGATCGCTGAATTCGATTGCTCCCGGCGCAAGCCGAGCGGCGTCAGCTTTACGCGCCGAGCTCACGTCGTCGATGCGATAGTCCTGCGCCAGAACAATAGAAACAAACGCTGGCGCGCCGAACAGCGCGCCACCAAGCAAGGCGAGGACCAGGACCGCCGCGCGCTGCATCCGAGCTTCTTTCAAGGCATTTCCGTCAGTTCACGCGCCCGCCCCAGAAGAATTCGCGGAACGGCGATGGGTTGTCGCTCCAACGCCATGGCTGAAAAAGGCCGCGGGCTGCGGGCGGGGGTTGTGGCGGCAGCGATCGCCAATTGGGGTAATAAGATCGTCCGATCCATTGTCCATTGCGATTGTATCCGCCCCAGGAAAAGCCTTGGTCGTTATTGCCCCATTGGTCGCCCTGATAATAGGCGCCCTCGCGCGACACTAACTGATACTGGGTATCCTCGGCGTCACGGCGGAAATGCTCGATGAAGCCGCCGCTGGCGACACGCTCACCGGTCATGTAGTCGATCGGGGCGTCGACAAGGAGCCGCTTCGCCTCAGGCGACGGCCCGCTTAGAAGTGTTTTCGGCGCGATGTGTTCGGCCCATATCGCCTCGATAATCGGCTGGAAGATCGGCAGCGCCAGGCGCGCGCCGGTTTCGTTCGAGCCGAGCGAGCGGCGCTTGCGGTCGGCATTGTCGTAGCCGACCCATACTGCAACGGTTACATCATTGGTAAAGCCGATGAACCAGCCGTCCACGGCATTCTCGGTGGTACCGGTTTTGCCGGCGACATAGGGAGACAGCCCGCTGATAGCGCGGGCGGTGCCGCGTGCTACCACGCCCTGCAGCATGGTCTTGAGCTGATAAAACGAGGCGCGGTCCGCTGCGCCGATCCACGGCAGCGGCGTCTTCGGATATTCGTATACCGTCTGGCCGTTCTCCTCGATGGAGTCGATGCCGTGCGGCTGCGGCAGCGCGCCTTCATTGGCGACGGCGGCATAAAACGCGGCGAGATCGATCATGCGCACCGGCTCCGCGCCGAGCACAAACGGGTAATACCGTACGCATTCCGAATAGATTTTTGCGGCGACGGCGGTCGCGCAAACCGCGTCGAGGCTCTTTTCCGGACTTTGGCTGATCCCGCCGTCGAGCAGATGAGCGGTCACCACATTGATCGAATTCTCAAGCCCGCGACGCATCGTGAACACGCCGCCTTGATTGTAATCGGCATTGCGCGGCGACCAAAAATCCTGCGGACGTGCATAGCCGCCGTAGTCGCGGCTGATCGTATCGCGGTTGTCAATGCCACTGCCGATCGGCGGCAGCGTGATCGGTTCATTGGTCACGAGCGTGTTCGGCTGCAGGCCGTGCTGTAATGCCGTGAGATACGTCAACGGCTTTATTGCCGAGCCGGGCTGGCGCTGTGTCTGCGCCGCACGATTGAGTTGGCTCAGCGGATAAGAAAAGCTGCCGGCCATGGCGAGGATTCGGCCGGTCTTGTTCTCGAGCACAAGCGCCGCGCCTTGCACCGTCGGCCGCACTCGCAGCTGTGCCTGCGCGGTCGTCTGCAACGTGCCGCTTGATCTACCTTTCGACCTGGTCTCGACGCTTCTGCCCTCGACGACATGGACGTAGACCACGTCGTAAAGCGAAAGACCGCGCCGAATTGCGCCGCTCCATACGGCTAACGGCAGGATGCGCCCATCAGGCAAGCCGACGCGGATCGCATCATCGCCTTTTTTGCCGCCGCCCTTCGATACCACGACCGCCGGCGTCCAGTGCACATCGTAGAGCGGCAGGCGCACGGCTTGCAGCGCCTGCTGCCAAGCCGGCATGCCGCTCCGATTGTCGACATCGAGCTTGCGGACGGCGTCGGCGATGTTCGCTTCCGGTCCGCGGAACTGCATCCGCCCGGTTGATAATTCGTATCGCGCGAGACCTTCCTGCAGCGCCGCTTCAGTATCGCGCTGCAGTTGGGCGTCGATTGTGGAGTGTACCGCGTAGGAGCGCGCGGTTAGGCTGGCAACGCCGTCCGCTTTCGCCTCGCGGCCAAGAAAATCGGTGAAATGAAAGCCAGTGTCCCGCCGGGGACGCTGGTAGGCGGCAAGCTTCGGGGCGGCCGCGACCGCCTCATCCTTCTGCGCCGTGCTGATCGTCCCGTCTTCCTGCATCCGCTGCAGTACATAACCGAGGCGTTCTTTGGCGCGATCCGGATGGCGGTCCGGATTGTAGTAGTTTGGTCCCTTCAGCAGGCCCGCCAGCATAGCGCCCTCGGGCAGCGAAAGATCCTTGGCGGATTTGCCAAAATAGCTGCGTGCCGCCATTTCTATGCCCCAGGAACCGCGGCCGAGATAAGCGGAATTGAGATAGAGTTCGAGAATTTCGTTCTTGCTCAGCGTGCCTTCGAGCCGAGACGCCACGATCATTTCGCGAATTTTGCGCTCATAGGTGACGTCCTCGCCCACCAGAAGGTTTTTCACCACCTGCTGTGTAATGGTCGATCCGCCCTGCGGCCGCCGCGGGTCGGCGAGATTGCCGATAAAGGCGCGGATGATGCCGCGCTCGTCGACACCATGATGTTGATAGAAGCGGCGGTCTTCAGCGGCGACGAACGCCTTTTGCACAACCTCGGGAATGTCAGCGAGCGATATCCAAACGCGCCGATTGCCGGGCTCGAACACGTCGGCGAAATTCCGCCCATTGCCGTCCAGGACAACGCTCATGCTCGGCAATCGTCTGCCTTTGAGGACATTTTGATCGGGCAAGTCGGCCACCGCAGTGTTGAAGAAGTCGATGACCTGTCGCATGTCGACGACTGGATTCGCGATTGGCTCGTTCTTGCAGAACTGGTGATAGGCAGTGTTGAGATCAGTGAAATTGAGACCGCGAAACGGCTTTATCTCGGCGCCCACTGCCTTGGGATCGTCCAGCGCAGTAGTAATCAGCTCGTCGAGATTGATCGATTCGATATCGAAGGCTTGCTTCATATGCGCGCAGCCGTTGCGCAAGATCTGCACGACTTCGTCCTGATCCTTGGCTGGATCGAATTGCGTCTTGATGGCTTGCGGCTGGGTCGTGACCTGGCTCAGTGCGAGCGCCGTCGCAAAAATTTTAACCAGGATCAGGTCCATGGGAGCGGGGCAGGCTGGCCGGATTCGAGTGACGCAACGAGACAACGGTGATTATAGCGATCTGATCCCTACAAACAGACTTTTTTGCGAGCGCGCGAAGCCGTCGCGCCGCCGCAACGATGCCATGAAGTGCCAGGAATGCCGCAATTTATGGCGCTCAAGTTTTGCCGGGCGCCAAGCCCTCGAAATGGCCGCGATGCTGCAGCAGGGCGAGTAGAGCGAGCGCCGGGAGGCCGGCGGCGGCGCATATTGCGAAGAACCATGCCCATCCGGTCGCCGCTGCGATAAAGCCGGCGCCGGAAGAAAGATAGGTTCGGCCGAACGCCGCCAGTGCGGTGAGGAGAGCGTATTGGGTCGCGGTATGCAGCGGATTGCGGCATAGCGCCGACAGATAGGCAACGAAGATGACGGTGCCGATGGCGCTGGTGAAATTCTCGGCAATAATCGCAAAGGTGAGCCAGGCCGCGTCGTGGCCCAGCACGGCTTGCCAGGAAAAAGCGAGATTGGCGAGGCCTTGCGCCAGTCCGCCGATCCAAAGGCTCGTCGGAATCGAATATACGCGCGCCAGCGAACCGCCGGCAAAACCTCCGATCAGCGTCGCCGCCAGTCCTACGCCTTTTATGATCGCTGCATATTCGTTGCGCGAGAAGCCGAGATCGATCACGAACGGCGCGGTCATCGCCCCTGACAGCGCATCGGTGAATTTGAACAGCACCACAAAGGCCAGCGCGACAAAAGCCATGTCGCGCGTCAAAAACTCGGAAAAAGCGCCAGTCGCGGCTTCGACTATACGTTGCAGCGTGTTTTCCTGCGCACGTGCTGCCGTGGCGCTGGCCGATTTTACCGGCTCCTTGGCAGCGAGCGTCGTTGCCACGCCGATGAGCACCAGAACCGCCATGACTGCGTAGCCTGCGCTCCACGCGGCGTCATGAGCGAGGCCGAAACCTTGAAAGCCGCTGACAATAAACAGCGCGCCCGCGGTCGAGACCAGCATGCCGATGCGGTAGGCGGCGACATAGGACGCCATGCCGGCCGCCTGTTCGCTTTCGTCCAGGCTTTCGACGCGGAAGGCGTCGACCACGATGTCCTGCGTCGCCGAGGCGGTTGCGACCAGAAGCGCTCCGATCGCCACCAGCAAGGGTGAAACCGACGGATTGCACAAACCGAGAAGAACGATCGCAGCCATCAGCAAAAACTGCGACAGCAACAACCAGCTGCGCCGTCGCCCGAAGCGGCGCGCCAACAGCGGGACATTGACGGCATCGATCAACGGCGCCCAGAGGAATTTGATCGTGTAAGGCGTGCCGACCAGCGCGAACAGGCCGATCGTGCCGAGATTGACGCCCGCCTCGGTCATCCAGACCAACAGCGTCGAACCCGACAGTGCTAGCGGCAGGCCCGACGAGAAGCCGAGGAACATGATCACGAGCACGCGCGGCTTGAGATAAACCGCGAGCGTCTCGGTCAAAGACGGGTGCGCGCCTGCGACGCTGCCCGGGACATCAGACCGCACGGCCATGCGCCGCTACTCGCCCGCTTGCAATGTCAATGCCGGTGGCGCAATGGCATTTTCGGCTTCGGCCCGCAGCTCTACCTGCGCAATCCGTTCGCCATGCGCCTCGATTTTGCCGACGGAGACGATTGCCTGCCGAATATCTTCGCTCGCCTGATTGAAATGGGTTTGCAATTTGCGCACGCGCTCGCCCAATAGGCCCACGTCCTTCACCAGACGCCCGACCTCATCGCGAATTTGATCGGCCGCCTCGCGCATGCGGGCGTCTTTCTGCATTTGCTGCACCATCTGAATCGCCAGCGAAAGCAGTGCCGGCGACACGATGACGACCCGCGCGCGGTAGGCGCGCTGAAACAAGTCGTCAAAGCCGTCGTAAAGCTCGGCGTAAACCGATTCCGATGGCACGAACATCAGCGCCACTTCATAGGTCTCGCCCGGAATCAAATATTTGTCGGCAATGTCAGCAATATGCTTATTGACGTCGGTGCGCAGACGCTGCGCCGCAGCTTTGCGCTCTTCCTCGGATTTAGCGTCGCGGTAGGCCGTGACGGCTTCGAGCGGAAATTTGGCATCGATCGCCATTGGCCGCTTATCGGGAAGGAAGACGCAGCAATCGGGCCGCGTGCGATTCGATAAAGTATGTTGAAATTCGTAGGCGCCTTTGGGCAGCCCGTCCTGGATGATCGCTTCCATGCGCAATTGACCGAAAGCGCCGCGCGATTGCTTGTTGGCGAGAACGCCTTGGAGCGAGGTCACTTCAGTCGCGAGCGCCGTGATGTTCTTCTGTGCGTTGTCGATGACGGCAAGGCGCTCGTGCAGCTTCTGCAAGTTCTCGGCCGTGTGCTGGGTAGTCTTGTGCAGCGAATCGCCGAGCCGGTGCGTCACCGAATCGAGCCGCTCGTTCACCGCGTGCTGAACTTGCGATTGCCGGTCGGCCAGCATCTTGATCATCGCTTCAAGACGCGCCGCGCTATCGCGCTGCGCCTGTAGCAATTCCGCAACCATCATGGCCTTGGCGTCCGCGGGACGGCGCGACCGCCACAATGCGACGCCGACCGCGGCAAGGGCGGCGATGACGATTGCGATAACCACAAGGATCGGCAGGCTGTCGGTCATGCTCCGCTCGGCAGTTCGAATTTCGCGATTCGGCTCGGGAACGAAGGGCGAACGGTCATAGCCGCTTGTCGCCGGATGCGCAAACAAAACCGGCGCATTGACCCCGCTTTAAGCACCGCTTACATCGCCGGCCATGGCGGTGCGCGAGATAATCAAGCTTCCGGACAAGCGTCTGCGGCTAAAGTCCGAGCCGGTGAAACAGATCGACGCCAATATCCGCAAACTCGTCGATGACATGTTCGAGACGATGTACAAGGCGCCGGGCATCGGGCTGGCCGCGATCCAAATTGGCGTCCCCAAGCGCGTCATTACGCTGGATTTGTCGAAGAAAGAGCAGGATCACGAGCCGCGGGTGTTCATCAATCCGGAAATCACCTGGCACTCAGAGGAGCGAGCCAAGTTCGAGGAAGGCTGCTTGTCAATTCCCGAATACTATGAGGAAGTCGAGCGGCCAACCGCGGTGAAGGTCAGGTATCTCGACCTCGGCGGCAAGAAGCACGAGATCGATGCCAAAGGCCTGCTGGCGACCTGCCTGCAGCATGAAATTGATCACACCAATGGCGTGCTCTTTATCGATCACCTTTCCAAGCTCAAGCGCGACCGCGTCATCAAAAAATTCGTCAAAGCAGCCAAGGAGAGTGCGACAAAGACGGTGGAGGCGTGATTGACGCTCCGCCTGGTTTTCATGGGCACGCCTGAATTCGCGGTGCCCACATTCGCCGCGATTGTCGGCGACCGATACAAGGTAGTCGCGGTCTATACTCGTCCGCCGCGACCCGCCGGTCGCGGCATGTCGGTGCAGGCTTCGCCGATTGCACACGAAGCCGAGCGTTTCGGATTGCCGGTTTTTTCACCCAAGACACTTCGGGAAACCAGCGCCGTTGATGCCATGCGGGCGCATCATGCCGACCTGGCCGTAGTGGTCGCCTATGGCTTGATCCTGCCGAAGCCGATTTTAGATCTGTTTCCGCTTGGTTGTTTCAATCTCCACGCTTCGCTCTTGCCGCGCTGGCGCGGCGCTGCGCCGATCCATCGCGCGATCCTCGCCGGCGATCGCGAGACCGGCGTCATGGTCATGAAGATGGACGAAGGCCTCGACACTGGACCGATCGCGATGACCGAGCGCGTCAGCATCGGTCCGGACGCGACCGCCGGCGATCTCCACGATGAACTGGCGCGGCTTGGCGCCGGTCTCATGCTGCGCGCCCTCGCGGCGCTCGAAAAAGGCGATCTGCACTTGACGCCGCAACCCGCGGCCGGCGCGACTTACGCCAATAAAATCGAGAAGAGCGAGACGCGGATCGACTGGAGCAGGTCGTGGAACAAGGTTCACGACCATTGCCGCGGACTGTCTCCGTTTCCTGGCGCCTGGTTCGAATATCCCAATGCCGGCCGGATCAAGGTTCTGCGCACCACGAAGGCCAGCGGCGCTGGCGAGCCCGGCCGCGTGCTCGATGACGATTTGACCATCGCTTGCGGGGAAGGCGCGATCCGGCTGCTCGAATTACAACGTTCCGGGCGCCAACCGATGCGCGCCGACGAATTCCTGCGCGGCACGCCGATCCCGCGTGCCAGCATCTTGCACTGACACTCAAGGCGACGCGGCGATGCCTCGCTATAAGCTCACGATCGAATATGACGGCACGCCTTTTGTTGGCTGGCAGGCACAAGACAATGGCATCTCGGTGCAGGCTGTTCTCACCGAGGCGATTGCTGCCTTCGCCGGCGAGCGGGTTACGGTCGGCGCTGCCGGACGGACCGACGCCGGCGTGCATGCGCTGGGCCAGGTGGCGCATGTCGATCTCGCCAAGGACTGGGAATGCGAGACCGTGCGCGACGCCATCAATTTCCACTTGCGCCCGCAGCCGGTCGTGGTGCTGGCCGCCGAACGCGCAGCGACGGACTTCAACGCCCGGTTCTCTGCCGTCAAACGGCATTACCTTTATCGCATCGTCAACCGCCGCGCCGACCTTGCACTCGACCAAAATCGCGCTTGGCGCGTGCCCCGCCCGCTCAATGCCGATGCGATGCATGCCGCCGCACAGCGGCTTGTCGGCCATCACGACTTCACCACCTTCCGCTCAGCCGAGTGCCAGGCCAAATCGCCGGTAAAGACGCTCGATCACCTCGATGTCGCGCGGACTGGCGAAGAGATCCGCATTAACGCCTCGGCGCGCTCTTTTCTGCAGCACCAGGTGCGGTCGATGGCCGGTTCGCTGGTGCATGTCGGGGAAGGCAAGTGGAGCGCCGATGATCTCGCCGCGGCGCTCGCCGCGCGCGACCGCACCGCGTGCGGTCAAGTTGCCCCGCCGCAAGGGCTATATCTGGTGCGAGTCGATTACTGATCGGTCGCCGCGCCGGCGAGCGATCCGTCGAAATAGCGTTCGACGATGCGTCGATAGATCGCAGTAAGTGTCAGCAGGTC
>WNGH01001136.1_pt1 | contig 24778 bp, 25 predicted proteins | sample 5400631 | NCBI WGS metagenome assembly WNGH01 (sample SAMN13153373, study PRJNA577476) | soil metagenome | isolation source: 115 cm soil or saprolite under Garry oak tree replicate 1 | place: USA:California | collected 2016-06-15
CCCGCCGGTACGGGACGGTCGCGTCGTCCTCTTTGATCCGGCCGAGCATCTCCGCGTAGAGCGCCTTCTGGAATGGTTCGGTCGGCTTCATCACCTCGTCGGCGTAGGCGTTCTCGGCCCTGAGGTACGCGAGGACCTCAGGATCGTCCTTCTGCCGGAGCCAGGCGTAGTCGTCCTGACGACGGTCGCCGTGGACGACGTCCACCTTCGGGATCCGCTTGGCGACGGGAGGCCTCACGGGGCTCCCATCTTACGCCACTTCCGTTTGGCGTATCAATGTGTAAGAGTATGTGTAAGATTGAGCGAGAGGAGGCCAGCCGTGCCGACGAATCTCGCGATTGACGACAGGCTCTTGGCGAAGGCCCTGCGTGTTGGGGGGCACCGGACAAAGCGAGCGACCGTCAACGAGGCGCTCGAGGAGTACATCCGACGGCGGAAACGCCTGAAAGCCGTCGAGGCCTTCGGGACGATCGAGTTTGACCGCACCTTTAGCTACAAGCGCGCGCGCAGGCGGCGGTGATCGTTCTCGACACGTCCGTCCTGTCGGCGGCGTTCCGCCGCCGAAGGCAGTCCGGTGCTGAGGCCCGGGCCGTCGAAGCGCTGCGGCGATTATTGTCAGCCGACGCACCGCTTGCTGTCCCGGGCATCGTGCTGCAAGAACTCCTGGCGGGAGTGCGCACAGAAGAACAGTTTGTCCGCCTGCGTACGCTCCTCGAACCGTTTCCGCTCATCCTGGCCGAGCGACATCACCACGTGCGAGCCGCCAGGATCGCCAACACGTGTCGTCGGTCGGGGATCTCGACCTCGACAATCGACTGTCTCATTGCAGCGATCGCGACCGAGCATGACGCGCCGCTCTTCACCCTCGACCGCGACTTCGCGCGCATCGCGCCACATTGCAGCCTGAAGCTCTGGAGGCCCCAAGACGGGCGAGCGTAACGCCCGTGCGATCTCGCGCGCTCAGCAGTCAAGCTTCTCGGCGAGGTCGATGAAGTCCTCGGCGACGACGTCCCAGTCGCGCGTCGGCCGGAGGTCGGTGGTCTGCGTCGGGCCGTGCTCGGTCCGGCGGTGCACGAAGGCGGTGTGGAAACCGAGGGCGCCGGCCGCGGCGAGGTCGCCGTTGTGCGCGGCCACCATCACGCACTGGGCGGGTACCAGCCCGAGCAGCTCCGCTGTCGTCAGATACGCTGCGGGCTGCGGCTTGTAGTGGCGCGCGACCTCGGCGCCGAGGATCGCGTCCCACGGGAGCCCGGCACGCTTGGCCATGTCCACCAGGAGCGCGACGTTGCCGTTCGAGAGCGTCGCGAGAATGAACTTCCGCTTGAGGCGCACGAGCCCCGGTACGGCATCGGGCCACGGGTCGAGGCGGTGCCAGGCGCGGTTCAGGTGGTCGATCTCCGCCTCGGTGAGTCCGGTCACGCCGAACCGGACGAGGAGCTGATCGAGCGCCATCCGGTGAAGATCGTCGAGCTTGGTCCACGGCATCGCGCCGCTCCGCACCTGCTCCAGCATGGGCTGGTAGAGGCCGCGCCACGCGTCAGCGAACGCTGTCCAGCTGACCTTCAGGCCCTTGGCGCGCCCGAGCGCCTCACCCTCGCGGATCAGGCTCGACCGCCAGTCAACGACGGTGCCGAAGACGTCGAAGGTCAGCGCCTTGATCGACGCGACGTCGATACTCATGCCGGCGCCAGGCGCAGGCCGAGCCCGGCCGCAGAAGCCCGAATTCGCGCGTCGAGACTGAGCAGGACGAGATCCTCGACCGCCGCGCTCGCGACGAGCGCGCTCGCCAGGTGAAGCGCGTCGAGCGTTCGCACGGGCTCCCCTGGGAACGGCCGCCGGGCACGCTCGATCACCTCACCGTTGAGCCTCAAGAGGCTCCAGTGCGTCGCCGTCCTGTTCAGCAAGGCGCGCAGCCTCTCAGCCTCAGACTCGGCGAGATCGTCGCCAATCGCCGCCCTGATCAAGACCCGGTCGCACTCGACCAGCGTAAGGTCGGACGCGACGACTACGTCGGCCCCTGCGAGCGCCCGACGCACGTCCGACGCACGGCGCTCGCCGAGGAGCCACGCGAGCACTGCGCTCGACTCGGCGTAGAGGTTCAGCGCGGTCCCCGCGCCTCGTCGAGCAGGCGGCGCAGTCGGCCTCGAGGCAGGCGTCGCGGCAGCGCGCGATAGAGTCCGGGCCCGTTGCGGGCGCCGACAGAGAGCGAGCCCCGTTGTACCAGCATCGCGAGCGTCCGGCGCCGCCGCGGGTCGGCGACGGCGGCGCGCGGAGGCAACAGCTCGGCGACGACCTGGCCCCGATCGGTGACAGCGAACCCGTGACCCGCGCGCACCCGTCGCACGTACTCGCTGAGACCGTTTTTCAGCTCCCGAATTCCAACCGTTCGCACGACCTCAATGTAGCCTCACGGGGCTACATTCGTCAATGTCCAATCTTGGAGACGGTCACTGCCTCGCCCAGTGAACGAGCTCGGTACAGGGAGGCGTCCACGCCTATAATGTCCCACATGCCGCGCCTCGTGCGAACCATGTGCCCGATGAACTGCCACCCCACCCTGTGCGGCATGCTCGTCGAGATCGAGGACGGGCGGCTCCTCGGCGTCCGGGGCGATCCCGACAATCCCGACAGCCGGGGCTTTCTGTGCATCCGCGGCCAGGCCTCGCGCGAGATCATCGGCAACCCGCGTCGCCTCCTCCACCCGCTCGTCCGCGCACGCCGGGGCGAGGACGCATGGCGGCGCGCCGAGTGGTCGGAGGTCCTGGACCGGATCGTGGAGGGGATGCGCGCCGTCGGGCGCGAGGCCGTCGGCACGTGGTCGGGCCACGGGCTCTTCGCCAACAATTACGGCACGCGGATCGCGTCGCACCTCCTGCGCCGCTTCTCGAACCTCTACGGCTGTCAGTGGTGGAACCCGACGATGATCTGCTGGGGCCTCGGCGCCTGGGGCCTCGGCCTCACGGGCGCGCTCGAGACCAACACCAAGGAGGACATGGGGGCGCACGCGAACCTGATCCTCCTCTGGGGAGCGAACCTCGCCTCACAGCCGAACACGGCGCGCTACGTCGCGGCGGCGAAGCGCCGCGGCGCCTACGTCGTCACGCTCGACGTGCGCGAGACCGAGGCCGCCGCGCAGTCGGACGAGACGCTCCTGATCCGCCCCGGCACGGACGCGGCCCTCGCCCTTGCGCTGATGCACGTCATCGTCGGCGAAAGGCTGTACGACCGTGAGTTCGTCGCCCGCCACACGCTCGGCTTCGACGAGCTGCGGGGCCTTGTCGCGAACTACCCGCCCGCCTGGGCCGCGCGCGTCACGGGGATCGCCGCGGAGCGCATCGCCACGCTCGCGCGCCGCTACGCGACAACGCGACCGGCGATGATCGTGCTCGGCGGCAGCTCCATGCACAAGGGCGCCAACGGCTGGACGGGCGGGCGGGCGATCGGGTGCCTGCCGGCGCTCACAGGCAACCTCGGCATACCCGGCGGCGGCTTCGGCCCGCGTCACGGCAGCGCCGTCCACGGCCAGGGGCTCGCCAGCATCGTCGCCGAGGACCGACGCCCGCCGGGACGCTACGTCCCCAACCAGATGGTGCGCATCACCGAGGCGCTCCTCGACGGCAGGGTCCGCGCGCTGTTGCTCTTCGGCACCGACATGCTCTCCTCATACGCCGACGCCGGCCGCGTGGCCGAGGGACTCGCGCGGGCCGATCTCGTCGTGAGCTACGACCTGTTCATGAACGACACCGCGCGGCGCGTTGCCGACGTCGTGCTCCCGGCGACGGCGTGGCTCGAGGAGCTCGGCTGCAAGTCGACGAACACGCACCTCTACCTGATGCCCAAGGTCCTCGAGCCGCCGGGCGAGACGCGCCCCGTCGCGTGGGTGCTGAAGGAGCTGGCGAGCCGCCTCGGCGTGGACGACTTCTACCCGTGGGAGAGCGACGAGGGACCGATCGACGCGATCCTCGACCATCCGGCGACGGGCCACGCGACCGTCGCGGCGCTCCGCGCCGAGGACGGGATTCGCGCGCTCAGGATCTCCCACGTCGCCTATTCCGACCGCACGTTCCATACTCCGTCGGGCAAGGTGGAGTTCTCTTCCGACCGCGCGCGGTCCTTCGGGCTCCCCGCGCTCCCGGTCTACGTCGAGCCGCCCGCGTCCCCCTACCCGCTCGCCTTCCGCCAGGGCCGGACGCTCACCCAATTCCACGGCTTCTACGACCACGGCCGCGCACTGCCGACGCTCGCCAACGCGGACCCTGAGCCCTATCTCTGGATCGCTCCCGCCGATGCCGCGGCGCGCGCGATCGCCGACGGCGCAGCGATCAAGATCCACAACGAGCGCGGCGAGTTCCACGCCCGCGCGCGCGTGACCGAGAAGATCCCGGCGGGCACGGTGTGGATGCGCGACGGCTGGGAGGGCCTGAACCGGCTCACGTCCGGGGACGCTGCGATCCCTGACGAGGCCGTCGATCTCTTCGGGTTCTCGGGAGGCCAGGCCGCGTTCGACGCGATGGTGGACGTGGCCCCGGCGTGAGCTTATCGGCGGGGGCCTCGACGGCCCCCTCCGAGGGTCTAGCGCGTCGTCGGGGGCGACGCGAGGCCGATCGTCCGCCCGACCTGCGGCGGCCGCGGCAGCGCGTCGTGCGCTTTCTGGATGCGCGCGAGGCGCTCGAGGACCTCCGGGGCCATCGAGGTACTCCGCCGCGTCGCCTCGCTCACGTGGATCGACATCAGCTCGTTCGTCGCCGCCAGATAGCCTTCCGTGGCGTGGAACATCGCGTGGAAATAATGGATGCGCTTGGCGTCATGCTCGAGGAGCAGCGTGGTGAAGCGGAGCGGGTCGCCCGATCGCACCTCGCGGTGGTAGGTGACGTGCGCCTCCAGACAGAAGGTCGTCACGCGATGCTGGCGCCGGTGACCCTCGTCCAGCCCCACCCAGTCCAGGAACTCGTCGGTCGCGAAGTCGAAGACGACGAGGTAGTAGCCCATGTTCATGTGGCCGTTGTAGTCGATCCACTCGGGCCGGACGCGGTCGCGGTAGCGATCGAGCGGTGCGCTGAGGTCGGTCATGAGGCACAGTATACGCAGAATGCCGGAGCTGCCCGACGTCGTGGTCTACATCGAGGCGCTCGAGCGGCGCATCCGCGGCGCCCGGCTCGAGCGGGTGAGGGTCCTGAGCCCGTTCGTGCTCCGCTCCGTGGATCCGCCGCTCGCGGCGGCGGCCGGGCGGACGGTGAGCGGGCTCCGCCGTCTCGGCAAGCGCATCGTCGTCGGGCTGGAGAGCGACCTTTTCCTCGTCCTCCATCTGATGATCGCGGGACGGCTCCACTGGCGGCCGGCTGGCGCCCGGCCGCCGGGGAAGATCGGCCTCGCCGCGTTCGACTTCGCCACGGGTACCCTCGTGATGACCGAGGCGGGAACGAAGAAGCGCGCGGCGATCCACCTCGTGCGCGGCGAGGAGGCGCTCCGCGAGCACGATCCGGGCGGTCTGGAGGTGCTGGAGGCTGACCTGACCGCGTTTCGTGCGGCGCTGCTCGCCGAGAAGCACACGCTCAAGCGGGCGCTCACCGACGCGCGGCTCTTCAGCGGCATCGGCAACGCCTACTCCGACGAGATCCTCCACCGCGCGTGCCTCTCGCCCGTGAAGCTCTCGCAGCAGCTCGCGGACGAGGAGATCCGGCGCCTCTTCGAGGCGACGCGCGCGACGCTGCTGGACTGGTGCGAACGGTTGAGGCGTGAGGCGGGCGACGGCTTTCCCGAGGGCGTCACGGCGTTTCGCGAGGGGATGGCAGTCCACGGGCGCTACGGCAAGCCGTGCCCGGCGTGCGGCGCGCCCGTTCAGCGGATCGTCCACGCCGAGAACGCGACGAACTACTGCGCGCGCTGCCAGACGGGCGGCCGGCTCCTCGCCGACCGCGCGCTCTCACGGCTGCTCAAGGAGGACTGGCCGCGGACGCTCGAGCAGCTCGAAGAACGCCGCGGGACTAGCGGCGGGATGGGAGAACGATCGGCTGGCCGTGGGGCGTGGCGCGCGCGGCGTGATCCCACTCGTCCTTCCGTGTGACGAGCTCGTCCGCCCCGACGAGCCCTTTGGCGGCGACGATCTTCTCCAGGGCGGCGAGCCAGTAATGGTAGTAGCGGCTCCCGTCGTCCACTTCGCCGCGCGCGCGGGCCGCCGCGATCTCGTCGGCCAGGTACGTCGCCCACTCCTTCCACGTGAAGAGGCCGCGCGCGTGGAGCGCCACGGCCATGCCGAAGGCCTGCGCCTCCCACGGCTCCCTGAAGACGGGTCCTTCCTCATCCCGTGGGACCTGCGGCAGGGCAGAAAGATCAGGCGTCGTCATGCGCCAACCGATTTCACGCGGGATCGAGGTGATCGTCCCAGAGGTCCACGTAGACGGCGTCACGCGGCGAGGCCTCGGGCCCCCACAGCTCCCGCGCGGCGAAGCGGACGCTGTAGAGGTGCTGCGGCTTCTTGCCCTGCCCCATCGCGTGCGTATCGGGGAAGATGAAGACGCCGTAGTCGCGGTCGATGGCGCCCCGCTTACCGCGCACGTAGCGCGGCAGTCGCGTGTGGCCGACGGGATTGAGGTTGCGCGCGACGACGCGGTCGCCGGGCTTGAACCGGGGCGGGACGCTGTCCGGAAGTCGCGCCGGGCCGCCCTTGAGGAGCACCTTGCCGACGTCGGCAGCCTTGAGCACTCGCTTTGGTGACGCCATGCCGTGCCGCCGACCCGTCTCGATCTCGTCGCGTGTGACCAGGCCCGTTTCGAGCAGGAGCAGCTCGAGGCCCAGGAGCCACTTCTCGTAGTAGCTCGACGCGAGGTACCGGGCGGGCGGGATCCGCTCGCGCGCGTGGCGCGCCATGTCGATGTTCCACTCACCGCTGAAGCCCGCGGCGACTGTCAGCGCGAAGGCACGCCGCTCCCACTCGTGGTGGAAGACGGGCTCGCGCGCTTCGCGCGCGATCGGCCCCATCCCGTGCATGCCGCCCATGTCGTGGACGCCGTTCATCGCCGCGATCCCCTCGTCGGCGGCGTGACCGTGGCGACACCGATCATCGAGTCGCGCGTGACGAGCTGGGCCAGCGCCTCCTCGCTCAGACCCTCGGTCTCCTCGGGGCGCTCCGGCAGCACGAGGTAGCGCACCTCGGAGGTCGAGTCCCAGACGCGCACTTCGACGTCCTGGGGCAGCTCGAGGCCGCATTCGCGCAGGACGCCTCGCGGGTCGAGGACGGCGCGCGACCGGTACGGCGCCGACTTGTACCAGACGGGAGGCAGCCCCAGGACCGGCCACGGGTAGCAGGAGCAAAGCGTGCAGACGACGAGGTTGTGGACCTTGGGCGTGTTCTCGAGGACCACCATGTCCTCGCCCTGGCGGCCCATGTAGCCGAGCTCTGCGATCGCGGAGCTCGCGTCCTCGAGGAGCCGCGCTTTGTACGCGGGATCGACCCACGCGCGAGCCACGACCCGGGCGCCGTTGCGCGGTCCCACTTTAGTCTCGTACGTGTCGATCAGCGCGTCGAGGGCCGCCGGATCCACGAGCCCCTTCTCGACGAGGAGGGACTCGAGCGCCCGCACTCTGAGGTCGGTCTCCGGGAGCGGCGAGCCTGGCGCGCCCGCGTGGTCGTGATCGTGGTGGTCACTCATCGCGTGGATCCTCGCCCCTCGAAGATGGACATCCGCCGGTAAGCATAGCAGACTCGTGGAATGCCGCTCGCCGCGTTGCTGCTCGTGCTCGGCGCGGCCCTCTGCCACAGCGCCTGGAACCTGCTCGTGAAGACCGATGCCCGTCGGCTCGAGATCCAGTCGGGCGCGCTGATCGTCGGCGTCCTCCTCTGCTCCCCCGTCCTCTTGATCTACTCGCTCGCCGACGTGAGTCGCCTCGCGTGGGGAGTGATCTTCGTGTCCGGGCTTTTCGAGACGGCCTATGTCTTCGCGCTGACCGCGGCGTACGGGGCCGGCGACCTCTCGCTCGTCTATCCCGTCGCGCGCGGAACGCCGCCGATCTTCGTCGTCCCGCTCGCGATCATGCTCCTCGGTGAGCGCCCGCCATGGCAGGGCCTCGCCGGGATCGGCCTCATCGTCCTCGGCATCTACGCGAGCCACGCCGGGCTCGCGGGCAGCCGGGTCGGACGGGTGAACCGCCGCGCGCTGGCACTGGCGCTCCTCACGGGAGTCTTCACGGCTTGTTACTCGCTCGTAAACAAGCTCGGCGTCAGCCTGGTGCCGGTGCCACTCTACGCCTTCCTCGTCTTCGGGGTGGACGCAGCGCTGATCCACCTCGTGCGATGGGTGCGCGGGGGGCTCACGCTTCCGCTCGGGCGCGACGCGCCGTGGGGACGGACCGTCGCCGTGGGCGTGTTGATGATGGCCGCGTACCTCGCCGTTCTCGCGGCGATGGCGATGGCGCCCGTTAGCTACGTGGTCGCCGCGCGGGAGGTCAGCATCGTCGTCACGGCCGTCCTCGGCGTGCTGGTCCTGCGCGAGCGCCATTCGGCGACGCGGATCGCGGGCGCGGCGGTCATCTTCGCGGGCCTCGTCGCCATCGCGCTCGCCCGCTGACCGCGCCTCCGGCTAAACGCGGGCGCGACCGGTCGGCTCGCGCTATGTCTTGCCGGCCCAGCGCGCGAGGGCTATATTCGGCTGCGAATGACGCCCGCGCATCGCACGATCCTCGATCGGATGCGGTCGTCGGCCGACGTCGTGCGGCGCACCGTGAAGGCCGCGCCGCCAGGCCGGTTCACCCGGCCGCCTCGGGAAGGCGAGTGGTCGGCGCTGGAGACGCTGACCCACTTACGCGACGTCGTCGTCCACGTCTACGGGCTTCGGATCCGGCGGCTCCTCTACGAGGAGGCTCCCCTCCTTGCCGACTTCGACGAGGAGGGCTATCGCCGCGCCAGCCTCGCTCGCGGCGAGACGACCGGAGACCTCCTGGACACGATCGTCGCCGAGCACGAGCAGCTCGTGCGGCTGCTCCAGACCCTGCCCGACGCCGAGTGGTCGCGCCAAGGTCGCCATCCCTCGCTCGGCGTCATGTCCATCGAGTTTCTCGCCCGGCGCGTCGGCGAGCACGCCGAGGAACACGCGGCGCAGATCGCAGCGGCGGTGCACGCCTCGCCCGTGTGAGGCGATGAGCGGGAGGAGCCGAGCGATGCCGACGATCGAGCAGGAATACATCGAGACCCGCCCGAAGTCGCGCGCCCTCTACGAGCGCGCAGTCCGAAACATGCCGAGCGGCGTCGCCCACGACGGCCGCGTCTTCAGCCCCTTCCCCTTCTACGTCGAGCGGGCGGACAGCGCGCGCAAGTGGGACGTGGATGGTCACATCTACCTCGACTGCTGGAGCGGCCACGGCGCCTTGATCCTCGGCCACAACCACCCCGCGATCGTGGCGGCGATCACCGAGCAAGCGAAGCGCGGCCTCCACTACAGCGCCTGCCACGAGCTGGAGGTGCGCTGGGCGGAGCTGATCCGCTCCTGCGTACCCGGGGCGGAGAAGGTCCGATTCACGATGACGGGCACCGAGACCACGGCGCTCGCCGTGCGCGTCGCCCGCGTGGCGACAGGGCGGTCGAAGGTCGTGAAGTTCGAGGGTCACTTCCACGGCGTCCACGACGGGCTCGTGGCCGCGGTGAAAGACCCGTTCGAGATTCCGATGTCGGCGGGCGTCCCCAAGGCGACCCTCGCCTCCACGCTGGTCGCGCGCCACAACGACCTCGCCCTCGTGACGGAGCTCCTCAGCGATCCCGAGGTCGCGGCCGTCATCCTCGAGCCGGCGGGCGGTCGCTCGATGACCGTGCCCACGAACCCCGCTTTCCTTCGCGCGCTCCGCGAGCTCACGCGGGAGCGCGGCGTCGTCCTCATCTTCGACGAGGTCGTCACGGGCCTCCGCATGGCGCCGGGCGGCGCGCAGGAGTACTTCGGCGTGACCGCCGATCTCACCTGCCTCGCGAAGGCGGTCGCCGGGGGGCTGCCGGGAGCGGCGCTCGTCGGCCGCACTGACCTGATGGATACGATCGCCTTCGCCGGCGACCCGAAGCGCGACCGCACGCATCGCGTCGCCGACCAGGGCACCTACAGCGCGGCGCCGATCGTCGCCGCCGCGGGCGTGGCCGCGCTCGAGATCCTCAAGACCGGCGAGGTTCAGCGCGAGCTAAACAGGAAGGGCGACCGGCTGCGCGCGGGAATGAACCAGGTCCTCAAGACGCGTGGCATCCTGGGCGTCGTCTACGGCGCGTCCTCGATCTTCCGTATCCACCTGGGCGCCGACGCTCACGCCCTCGGGCTCGAGGACTGGACCTTTGATGCCGCGCGCCTGGATCGCGGCATGGGCCCGCTCGGCGCGAAGCTCCATCTCGCGATGCTGCTGAACGGCGTGGATTACAACCGCGGCTCGGCCAACGGCTGGCTCAACGCCGCGATGACCGACGCCGACATCGACCAGATGGTCGACGCATTCGACCGCTCGCTCGACCGCCTCCGCCGCGAAAACACCCTGCCCTAGCCTCGGCGCCGCCAGCATCCGAGCGGGAGCCGGGCACCCCTCGGAGACCCGTAGCTTCTGGGCGTCGTCTCGCAGCCGACCGCCTGAAGGGAACTCACGCTCAGAGTGCTAGCGTGGTCGACGAGGGGCGCCCGGCTCCCGCTCGGATGTTACGCGGACCGGCGTGGCAGGACGACGACGGCCTGGCCCTGCGCGATCGTCTCGTCGCGCTGGTTCACGGCGACGAGATCGAGCGTGACCTCCCCTCGCTCGTCGACGACCGCCTTCGCGGCGACGCGACCGCGACACCACGTAGTATCGCCGATCAGGTTGTGGCGCCGGACCTGGACGTTGAGCCGCGCGAGAAAGCCGTCGTCGCCCATCCAGTTGGTGACGAGGTGGCCGAGCCACGCCACGCGCTCGGGGCCGTAGTCATACGGCGCCGGCACACCGACCGCGCCGGCGAGCGCGGGATCCCAGTGGACGCGCTCGGGCGGCTCGGGCACGCCGAACTCGTTGGGGATCCCGAGGGCGGGGTGGCGCTCGAAGAGGTCGAAGGCGAGGCCGTGGGCGCGCACGTAGAGGCTCCCCCAGCCCTGGATGAAGGCGATGAGGGACGTCACCGTGAGCGGCCCCTTGACCACCGCCGGGAGCGGCTCGCCGACCTTCACGTCCTCCCAGTACCGCGGCGTGACGCCGCGGATCTCCTCCGCGGCGTAGGCTCGGCGGATCCTCTCGATCTCGTCAGGCGAGTAGCGATGCGGCTCGACCTTTCCATACTTCTTCAGCTCGCGCGCGGTGTCGCGCTCGGTCCTGAAACACCACGAATCCGCCTCGCAGACGATCGCCCCCGCGTCGTCCGCGAACGTCGTGCGGTAGGTTTGCTTGATCGCCCGGTGTGCGAACGTCGAGGCCTTCTCCTCGAGGTCGAGCAGGACGCTCTGGCCCGCGACACGGTCGCCCTCGCGGATCTGTCGCCGCCAGCGAAAATCCGTGCCCGCGTACATCGCGTGAATACCCGGGAGCCCGGTGACGTAGCCCGAGACGATCCGGTCCATCGCGAAGAGGATCGTCGGCGGCGCGATTCGTGCCGTGGCCCAGAGCGGGTTGCGGTCGCCGATCCCATGGGCCCAGTGGCGGATCGCGTCGCGCGTCGCGACCTCGATGTAGGGCTCGGGGCGTCGGATCTCCTTGCCGACCAGCGCCCGGAGCGCGGCGAGCGCCTCGACGGTGATCGTCGGGAAGCGGCTCACGTGCGCCCTCCCGCCCGCGCGCGAAGCGCCTGCCGATCGGTCTTCCCCGCCGGCGTCTTCGGCAGCTCCTCGACGAGCTCGACGGCGCGCGGGTACTCGTGCTGGCTCAGCCGCGCGCCCACCCACTCCTGGAGCTCGCGGGCGAACGCCGACCCGGTACGCTCCGAAACGACGTAGGCCTTCGGGATCTGGCCGCGCAGCTCGTCCGGCGCCGCGACGACCGCGGCCTCGCGGACGTCCGGGTGGCTCAAGAGCGCGTCCTCGATCTCGACCGCGCTCATCGTCCAGCCCGCCGAGATGATCACGTCGTCGGAGCGGCCCTCGTGGTGGAAGTAACCCTCCTCGTCCATCCACCCGCGGTCCTTCACGCGGAACCAGCCGTCCTTGCGGCGGACGGCGATCTCGCCCACGGTGCCGGAGGGGAGCGGCTCGCCGCGCGCGTCCACGACCGCGACCTCCCAGCCGGGCGCGGACCTGCCGAGCGCGCCGGGCTTCACGACATAGCCCGTGAAGCCCGGGTAGTTCACGATGATCACGCCGACCTCGGTCGAGCCGTACATGCTGCACGGCGTGACGCCAAAGGTCTTCTCGACCCACTCCCGCGTGCGCGAGTCCATCGGCTCGCCCGTGAACGAGAGCTTCTCGAGCGCGAGCCGCGCCCCCTCCGCGAGCCCGGACGCGCGCAGCATGCGGAAGACCGTCGGCGCGGCGGCGAGGTTGGTGACGCGGAACTCCTCGAGCGCTTCGAGCAGACGCCCGGCGTGGAACTTTCCCGAGTAGGCGCCGACGGCGATGCCGAGAGCGAGCGGCGCGATCGTGCCGTGCCAGAGCCCGTGGCCCCAGGCCGGCGAGGACGGGCAGAAGTAGTGGTCGCCCGGTTGGAGCCCGAGACCGTAGAGCGCGGCCACCATCAGCGTCACGACCGCGCGGTGAGTGTGGCGCACCGCCTCGGGCAGCCCGCGGGTCGTCCCCGACGTGTACTGGAGGATGGCGAGATCGTCGGCGCGCGTCGCCGGAGCATAGCGCGGGCTCTCGGCGGCGAGCCGACGCTGGAGCCGGTCGTCCACGGCGAGGACGCGCACGCGTGGAAAAATCTCCTGCCAGCGCTCGGCGTCGCGCGCGACGAGCAACAGACGAGGCTGGCAGTCGTCCACGCGGAGCCGGACGCCGTCGGGGCCGAGGAGCGTGAAGAGCGGAACCGCGACAGCGCCGCGCTTCACGGCCCCGAAGACGGCACCGTAGAAGGCGAGCGAGGGATCGAGCATCACGGCCACGCGGTCGCCCTTCGCGATGCTGTCGGTTTCGAGGAGGTTGGCGAAGCGGGAGGACCAGGCGGCGAGATCCTGGAAGCTCCACGCCTCGGTGCGGCCGTCGGCGCACTTCAGGCGAAGCGCGGTTCCCCGCCCGCCCCAGCGGTCCACGCACTCATGGGCGAGGTTGAGGCGCGCGGCATCGCCGTCGAAGAGGTCCCAGAGCGCGCTCCAGCGGAAGGTCTGAACCGCCTCCGGATAGCGCCGGACGTCGAGGATTCCCGCCACGACTCCGTCGTTACTTCACGATCTCCAGGAGGTCAACCTCGAAGACGAGCGTCGCGCCCGGCTTGATCGTCGGTGGCCGGCCCTGGTCGCCGTACGCCAGGTCGGAGGGGCACACGAGGCGGCTCTTGCCGCCAACCTTCATCAGCGGCACGCCCTCGCTCCAGCACTTGATGACACCGCCACCGAGGGCGATCGTCAGCGGCTCGCCGCGCTTGACCGAGCTGTCGAACACCGTGCCGTCGGTGAGCGTCCCGTGGTAGTGGACCTTCACGCGGTCGGTCGCGGCCGGCGAGGCGCCGTCGCCAGGCTTCAGGGTGGTGACGATGAGCCCCGAGGCGGTCTTGACCGCACCCTGCTCGGCGGCGGCCTTGTCGAGGAACGCCTGCGACGCCTTCTTCTCCGCGACGGCGGCGATCGCCGCGCGCGCGGTCGCGAGCACCTGGATCTTCGGGCCCCAGGTCTCGAGGTCGGCGGCCTTCGGCTCGGTCTTGAGGATGCCGTCGGCAATGCCGGCCTCCACGACCTTCAGATCCGCCGCGGTCAGATAGAAGCTGGCGAGGTTCCGGGCGATCACGAGCCCGAGGGCGTAGAGCGTCTTCTGCTCGTCGGTCTTCAGCTCGGGCCCTGCCGCTCCCGCGGCTCCGGCCAGGACGAGGACGAGGGCGATCGACGTGGCGACGGCTCTCAGCATGAGCAATCCTTTCATTCGGCGGTTTCGGGTACGATAAGCGATCATCTCACGGGAGGCACCGATGCCGGAATCGATTCCCGCGTCGCTCATCATCGACACGCTCAAGGACACATTCCGCGAAGCGCGCGCCTGGCTCGCCGCCGAGGTCGCCGCGCCGCCGCGCCACCCGCACCTCGGGTGGATCCTGAGCGTGCCGGACACGCACCAGAGGACGGTCCTGGCCGCGCTCGACAAGGAGCAGGCGATCCGCGTCCTCACCTGCGCGACCGAGGACGAGGCGACGACGACTGCGGCCGGCCTCTGGATGGGCGCCGAGCCGTGCGTGCTCATGATCCAGCACGCCGGCCTCTACGCGTCGGTGAACACCCTCCGTGGCGTCGCGATCGACGGGCGCGTGCCGGTCTTCTACATGATCGGTCTGCTCTCGCGCGAGAAGGACAAAGATCCGCGCGAGTCGCGCCACTCGATGGTCCGCTACTGCGAGCCGCTGCTCGATACCTTCGGCGTGCCGCACGCTCGGCTCGAGGGCCCCGACGACGTGCACCTGATCCCCGAGTACTTCCGTCTCGCCCGGGAGCGGCGTGGGCCGACCGCCGTGCTCGTGGGCCTGGAGACGATCTGATGCTGAAGCCCGAGGACGTGCTCGGCGCGATCGCCGCCGCGCGGGGCGACGCGATCTGCGTGCCGACGATGACCACCGCGCCCGCCTGGCGCACGCTGGCGCCGGACGACCTCTCGGTCACGTGCGTGGGCTTCATGGGCGGCGCTTCGGCGCTGGGCCTGGGGCTGGCGCTCGCGTGTCCCGACCGCCGCGTCGTCGTGTTCGACGGCGACGGCTCGCTCCTGATGCAGCTCGGGTCGCTGGCGACGATCGCGGGCGCCCGGCCGCGGAACCTCACCCACCTCGTCTTCAAGAACGGCGTCTACCACACCTCGGGCGCGCAGGACATTCCCGGCGGGCTCGACGTGGACTTCGTGGTGATGGCGAAGGGCGCCGGTTACCGCAACGCTTACGCGATCAAGGAGCCGAACGACTTCACGCGGCGCCTGCCCACGATGCTGACGGAAGAGGGGCCGGTGCTCGTCGAGCTCCACACGGGCCTTGCGGAGAAGACGCCGATGACCGACCGGGGCGGCCTGCCGTTCCACCGGCAGGCGGAGACGCTCAGGACGAAGCTCCGCGGGCCTCGTGGCTAAGGGCAGGCGGAAGCCCCGCACGAAGGCGGCGACGAAGACGCCGCTACGTGCCGCGATCCTTGCGTGGGAAGACGATCCGCGCTCCGGGGGCGAGCCGATCAGGCGCCCGGTGCCGCGACTCGGAACCGCGCCGCTCGCGCTGGCGATCAGGGGGGCGGCGGTCCCGGCGAGGCTCCACAGGCGCGGGACCCGGGAGTTCCGGTACTGGGCGGCCGCCGAGGCACTCCGCCGGGCCGCCGATTTCTGGAGTGCGCTCTTGCCGCAGGACACGTCCTGGCAGCCCGGGCCCACCCTCGGCGTCGTGCTCGACGCCGGCGTCGATCTCAACGCGTATTACGACCGACGCGAGCTCGCGTTCTTCCACGACACGGTCGCGAGGACCACGGTATACACGGGCGAGAGCCCCGACGTGCTGTGTCACGAGCTCGGGCACGCGGTGCTCGACGCGTTGCGGCCGGAGCTGTGGGACGCGATGAGCGTCGAGGTCGCCGCGTTTCACGAGGCATTCGGGGATATCAGCGCCTTGCTCGCGGGCCTTCAGCTCCCGTCCCTCCGCCGCGCGGTGCTGTCGGAGACTGGGGGTCGGACGGGCCGATCGTCGCGGCTCTCCCGCCTCGCCGAGCAGCTCGGGTGGGCTCTCCGGCAGACCCACCCGGGCTCGGCGGAGCCCGACTGCCTGCGCAACGCGGTGAACGCCTTCTTCTATCGGGCGCCGGAGACGCTGCCGCCGTCAGGCCCGTCCGCGTTGCTGACAGCCGAGCCGCACTCGTTCTCGCGCGTCTTCACCGGAGGGTGGTTCGAGGCCCTGGCGGGAATGCTCGCCAGCCGCACGACCTCGCCGACCGAGGCGGACCTCGTCGAAGTGAGCCTGGACGCCGGCCGGCTGCTCGTCGACGCGATCCCTGCCGCCCCCATCGTGGCGGACTACTACAGCCAGGTGGCCGCCCATCTCATCGAGTCCGACACGGTGCTTTTCCGGGGCCGGTACCGGGACGCGCTGAAGAGCGCCCTGGTGCGGCGCGGGATTCTGTCGCTTCGCGCCGCGAGCACGGTCACGCGACCCGGGGCAGCCACGCGGGCGCGACGGACGAGGGGGCCGGCCGCGGCCGGCGCCGATCAGACGCGCCGGCTCTCGCTCAGTGCCGACGAGTTCGGCCTGGAGGGTCGCGTCCTGATCGTGGAGGCCCCGAGCGAGGCGCGACGCTTCGAGGTGACCGCGGCGGCCGAGGACCTTGGCTCGCGGACCGCGTCCACCCCCGAGCAGGACGCTCGCCGCTTCCTCGAGTACCTGTTCAGGCGCGGGCGCGTGGACGTCGGCACGCACGGGCCAGTCGAGACGCGGATCGCCCACCCGTTCGCCCGCAAGACCCACGAGCTGGTGCTGCAGGCGCAGGACTTGACGCTGGTCCGGCGAACGTTCGACTGCGGCTTCGACCCGGTCTCGTGAAGGACCCCATCGCGGCCGGAAACCGAGTGGTGTAGCATGCCGCCATGAAGAAGCGGGCCAAGAAAGCCAAGTCCTACAAGCGAGCACGCGCTACCCGAGCACCGGCGAGCAGGACCGCGGTGAATCAGATCGCGAAGCCGGCTGCCGACCTGTTCGTCAAGGGCGTGCTGGTGCGAGGCGAGGCGGCGAAGGCGGTCAAGGGCAAGCTCCCTCCCGGCGCCACCCACGAGATCATCGGGAAGGGCGACGCAGGGCTGCCGATCATCAAGCGGCGCCGCTTCTCCGTCGCGTAGCGGAGTGCCGCTCGCCCAAATCCCGCTCGCGAACCTCAAGAAGGTCGGCGTCGGCCTCAGGCGCCCGGAGGACGTCGTCGTCGGGCGCGACGGGCGCGTCTGGGCCTCCGACCAGGCGAGCGCCTGCGCCGAGATTCTCTCCGACGGGACCCTGCGCCGCATCGGCAAGGCGGGCGGGGCGCCGAACGGGATCAACATGGACACGCGCGGGCGCATCGTCATCGCCAACTTCGGCCTGGGCACGGCGCCGACAGGCCCACTCCAGCGGCTCGACCCGGAGACGGGCGAGATCGAGATCCTCTGCGACGCGATCGACGGCAAGCCACTCGTGGCGTCGAACTATCCGATCGTGGATCGCGCGGGCAACATCTGGTGCTCTCACTCGACGTCCGACCGGGCGCGCTCCGAGCAGGGGCTCGCCGATGGCTTCGTCTATCGCGTCCGCCCGGACGGACGTGCCGAGGTGATGGCATCGGGCTTCACCTTCGCCAACGGCTTGGCACTCGACGCCGACGAGTCGCACCTCTACGTCTGCCAGACGATGGGCCGGAACGTCGTGCGCCTGCCGATCCGTGCCGACGGCGCGCTCGGCGCCTCCGAGCCCTACGGCCCCGTGCTCGGCGAGCCCGCGTTTCCTCGCGCGACTCCCGAGCAGCGCTCGCGGTTCGGCGCCACGGACGGCTGCGGCTTCGATGCGGAGGGGAATCTCTGGGTGACGCTCGTCCTCGCGAACACGGTTGTCGCGATCACGCCCGCGCGCGACGTCGTGACTGTCATCCACGATCCCACGGGCGAGCTGATGAGCTGGCCGACGAACGTCTCGTGGGGCGGCCGCGACATGCGCGACCTCTATATCGGCACGATCCGCCGCGACTACGTCCTGCACGCGCGGAGCCCCCTCCCGGGGCTCCCGCTCGTCCACCAGCGCTAGCCGCTAGCTCAGGACGGAGAGCTTGCCGCGCTCGACGAGGGCGAAGTCGATCGCCGCCCCCAGCCCCGGCCCCTCGGGCGCGTGCACGAAGCCCGCTCCGTCCACCTCGATGTCGTGGACCAGCCCGTACTTCTGGGCGCCGGCCGGCAGGAGCACCTCGAAGAACTCGCAGTTCTTGATCGCCATGATCACGTGCAGGTTCGCCAGGTTGTTGAGCGAGTTGCCGCCGTGGTGGACCTCGAAGTTCATGTGAAACGCCTCGGCCAGGTGCGCCGTCTTCACGAGCGACGTGATCCCTCCCTTCACCGCCACGTCCCCGCGGAGGAAGTCCGTCGCGCGCGCGACGATCCACGGCGCGAACGCCGTGAAGCCGCCGGGTGCGTACTCGGTGGCGAGGATCGGGATGTGGAGCTGCGCCTTGAGCTTCACGTAGTTGTAGATGTCGTCGTCCGCCAGCGGATCCTCGTACCAGTAGAAGCCGAGCTCCTCGATCGCGCGGCCGACGCGGAGCGCCGCCGGGTAATCGTACGCCCACGTCGAGTCGAGCATCAGCGTGAACCCGTCGCCGACGGCTTTCCGCACCGCCCGGCATATCTCGATGTCGACAGCCGGGTCGGTCGGCGGATGGATCTTGTAGGCCGTCCACCCCTCCGCCTTGAAGCGCGCCGCTTCCTCGGCGTACGCCTCCTTCGACCCGAGCACAGCGGAGCTCGCGTACGCCGGCACCCGATCCCGGTAGGAGCCGAGGAGCCGGTGGATCGGGAGCGCCGCGACCTTCCCCGCGATGTCCCAGAGCGCCACGTCCATCGCGCCGATCGCGCGGAGCGTGGTCGCCCGGCTCCGCTGCGACATCGCCTGGTAGAGCCGCTCGCGCTCGAGCGGATCCTGCCCGAGCACGACGGGCTTGAGGTACTGGATCAGCGACGCGGCGTCGAGGTGAGCGCCGCGCATCGCCGAGCCGAGGAACGCGTGCCCCTCGACGGCCGCGTCGGTTTTCACGGTCAGCAACCCGAGCTGGCTCTCGCCGCCGAAGCGGCCGGTGTGACGCCCGTACTGGGTCGAGGGAATGCCGCGCCAGGCGAAGAGCGTGAGCGTGACGTCGGTGACCTTCACGGCGTTCCGCCCCCGCGGATCTCCTGGTTGTGCTCGCCGAGCCGTGGCGCGCGCCCGCGGAGCGGCGGCCGCTCGCCGTCGAACGAGATCGGCAGTCCCATCAGCTCGAGGTCGAGCTCGGGCACCTTCTGGATCATCCCCGTCGCGGCCGTTTGCGGGTGCGCCAGGACCTCGAGGAACGTGTGGATCGGCGCGCACGGCACTCCCGCCTCCTCCAGGAGGTCGACCCACTCGCCTTTGGTGCGTGTGAGCATGATCGTCTCGATCTCCGGGATCAGCGCCGCCTTGTGCTCCTGCCTGAGCGCGTTCGTCGTGAATCGAGGATCGGTCGCCCAGTCCGGCCGGCCGAGGGCCACCGCGAGCTTGGCGAAGAGCCGGTCGTTCGCCGCCGCGATGATCACCGGCCCGTTCTTCGTCTCGAACCCCTGGAAGACGACGAGCCGCGAGCTCCCGGTGCGATGCCGGAGGGGAGGGTTGCCCGAGATCCGGTAGCTCGCGAAATGGTTCGCGAGCCAGCCGAGCCCGGTCTCGAAGAGCGAGGTGTCCACGATCGACCCGCGTCCCGTCCGCTGGCGCTCGACGAGCGCCGCGAGCACGCCGATCGCTGCCCACATGCCGGTGCCTGAGTCGAGGACGGACGTCCCCATGCGCATCGGCGGCCCGCCCTCCTCGCCGTTCACCATCATGAGCCCGGCAAACGCCTGCACCATCGGCTCGTAGCCGGGTCGGAGGCGGAGCGGCCCGCTCGTGCCGAAGGTCCACAGCGAGCAGTAGACGAGCCGCGGGTTCTTCGCGAGGAGCGTCTCCGGTCCGAGCCCGAGCTCCCCGATCACACCGGGCCGGAGGTTCTGGACAAGCACATCGGCACCCTCGACGTACTCGATGAGCCACGCCACCGCCGCGGGGTCGCGCAGGTCGAGCGTGATCGAGCGCTTGTTCGTGTTGGCCGCGTGAAACACCGGCGAGAGGTCGGCGAGGAACGGCGGGCCCCAGCCTCGCGCGTCGTCGCCGCCGTCGGGCCGCTCGACCTTCACCACGTCGGCGCCCAGGCGCGCGAGGATCTCGCCGGCGAACGGGCCCGCCAGATTCTGGGCGATCTCGACGACCTTGATCCCGGCGAGCGGCAGCGCCGTCATCGTACCGGGGTCTGCTCGTGGAGGTCGAAGTGAAAGGACATGGCGCGCCTCCCTTCCGGCGTCGGCGGGGATCATACAGTAGAATCGGTGGCCGGACACTAGAACTCGAGGAGCGTCAGATGAGCGCCGTTCGATCCATGCGCGACAGGCGGTGGTCGCTCTCGGTGCCGCTCGACGGCTTCACGCTCGCCGAGCACGCCGAGCTGGCGCGCGAGGCCGAACGCCTCGGTTACACCGACGCCTGGTCGCTCGAGGTGGACGGCGTGGACTGCTTCGCGCCGCTCGCCGTCGTCGGGCTCGCGACGCGCCTGCGCGTCGGCACCGCGATCGCGAACGTCTACACGCGCGGCCCGGCGACGCTCGCGCTCTGCGCCGCGGGAATCGCCGAGATCGCGCCCGGCCGGTTCTGCCTCGGCATCGGCGCGGGCTCCCAACCCATCGTCGAGGCGTGGAACGGCGGCGTCTTCGCGCGGCCCGCGACGCGCGTACGCGAGATGGCGCAGTTCCTCCGACAGGCGCTCGCGGGCGAGCGCGTCGTCTTCCGCGGCGAGACGTTCGCGGTGGACGGCTTTCGGCTGGTCAAGCCGCCCGTTGAGCCGGTGCCCATCCACATCGCGGCGCTCCGGCCGGGTATGCTGCGGGTCGCGGGGGAGGTCGGCGACGGCGCGATCCTCAACTGGCTCTCCACCGACGACGTGCCCAAGTCCGTCGCCGTCGTCCGCGAGGCCGCAGGCAGGGCCGGGCGGGATCCCGCGACGATCGAGATCACGGCGCGGCTCCTCGTGAACATCGATCCTCCGGGGCCCGCGGCGGACACGGCGGTGCGGCGCCACGTCACCGCGTACCTCAACGTGCCCGTCTACCGGGCGTTCCACGAGTGGCTCGGGCGCGCGGCGGCCCTCGGGCCGATGTGGGAGGCGTGGGAGCGCGGCGACCGCAAGGGCGCGGTGGCCGCCGTCCCCGACAAGGTCATCGACGACCTGATCATCCGCGGCTCGATCGACGAGATCGACCGTCACGTCCGTCGGTATCTCGCGGCCGGGATCGACACGGCGTTTCTCTCGCTCTCGACCGTCGAGCAGGACCCGGCCCGCAAGCGCGAGGTCGTGCGGAGCGCGATCCGCGCCCTCGCGCCGGGCAAGCCGCCCCGACACGCGTGAGCCCGCCCGACCCGGCGGCCTCGTGCGCTAATTATTCGTGCGCTAATTATTTGGTCCCTGCTGGCGGGCCCTGCTAAGCTGCGCGCATGAAAAACCAACTATGCGCGACCCTCGTGCTGATGCTACTGGCCACGGCGTGTGCGACCACGCGGCTCCGGACCGGGTTCGACGACGTTCCGCTCCCAAGAGGCTTGACCTACCAACCGGAGCGCTCGGTCGTGATCGAATCGCCCAGCGTGAAAGCAGCGAAGCTCGTCTATCGGGGACGCCTGGAGCCGGAGAGCCTCGGGCTCGCGATGCGGACGCTGCTGGAGTCGAACGGCTGGCGTCACGTCAGTACAACCACCGTGGCCAAAGACGGCACGCGGCAGGTCTTCGACAAAGGCGGCAACGCCCTCGAGGTCCACATCTATGAGGGCCTCTGGTTCACGTACCTCACCATCGGCGTCTCCGAAAGGCTCGCTGGCGCCGCTCGCGTGAGCGCCGCGACGGTCCCAAACCAGGAGCGGGGTACGAGCCCCAGCCCCACGACGGCGGACGTGGACACGTCAGTCAGCGCTCCGTCAACGCCGGAAACGCCGCCGACGTCGGATCAACCCAGGAGCAGTCCTGATGTGTCGTTCGCTCAGCGCGTGAGGAGCTTCTTCACCAACTTCTTCTCGAAGTAAGTCGACTAGTAGTCCTGGACCAGTTGACTCATGGCGAGCGCCCGTTCCACGGGCCGACCCCTCGTTGCGCTTTGTCGACGTCTACGTCGGAGCGAACCGCTCACCGTTTCTCGGCGTCAGGTTGTAGCCTTTCTGGTCCGATGTGATTCAGGGCTCAAAACCGCGGGCCGGACCCGGCTTGCTACGCGCTCGGCTCCGACCCGACGATCCCGACGATCCCGACGAACGACACGCACTCGCCCGGCGCGCCGCCGAAGTTGTGCGTGAGGGCGAGCTTGCGCCCGCGCGCGACGGAGGCGATCTGGCGTTTCCCCGCCTCGCCGCGGAGCTGGAGCCACGCCTCGAAGAGCATCCGGAGCCCGGAGGCGCCGATCGGATGGCCGAAGGACTTGAGCCCGCCGTCAGGGTTCACCGCCAGCTCGCCGTCGAGGTCGAAGGTGCCGGCGAGCACCTCCTTCCACGCGGTGCCGCGCGCGGCGAAGCCGAGATCCTCCATCAGGACCAGCTCGGTCGGCGTGAAGCAGTCGTGGACCTCGGCCATCGCGAGCGCCTGCCGCGGATCCTTGATGCCCGCCTGGGCATAGGCGTCGACGGCTGAGGCGACGACCTCGGGGAAGGTCATGTAGTCATAGTCGGGGTCCATCGGCCCTGCGGCGGGGCCGGCGATGTCACGCCACGCGCCGTGCGGAGCGACTTTGGCCGCGCAACAGCGTCGCGGCCGTGGCACCATAGGCACCGGTTACGCTCGAGGGCCCGCGCGGATGGCAGGAATGTCGACCTACGTTGAGATACAGAAGTTCGTTCAGCAACATCACGGCTTCGTCCCGAAGACCAGTTGGATCGCTCATGTCAAGGCGCTTCGAGGCTTGCCGACGCGCCGGGCAGCGAACCGCGCCGGGCAGCGTCGTCGCGTCGAACCGTGCCCGCCCGAAAAGCGCGAGGCCATCGAACAGGCGCTTCGGCACTTCGGTCTGATTTGACTGGCGAACTAGCCGAGGACGAACCGGATCCCGTGTCTCCTCTGGTCATCGGCGAGCGGGATACTCGCCTGGGCGTCATACGACACGCCATCGACCTCCACTGACGACACTCCCCGCGCCAACCCACAGCAAGCTCCGGCTGCGGCGCGGCGCGTTCGACCCCATCGAGACGATCGAGAGCTTCGACTTCAGCTTCACTCCCAAGCTCAAAAAGCCCGGCTCTTCGACCTCCGACAGTTGATGTCCGGACCTCTCCGCACGAGAACGCCAATAGTAACAGCTAGTCACGGGTCCCAGCAGAACCTGGCTGGATTATCTATTGACGTAATATATATAAGATGATATGAGTGTGTGTGACTGAGATCAAATAAGTAATTAACACTAAGGTATTTGGTAGGAGAGCACCATGAACACCATGCTTCGCTGGTCCCCGACCCGGCAGTTCCACTTCCACAACGACAACCTATTCGAGAGGTTCTTGGGCGACGCCACGGATGAGGCCACTCAGCGTCCGCCGTGGCTTCCCGCCGCGGAGGGGCGGATCGAGGACGGCACCTACGTCATCCAGTTCGCCCTGCCGGGTGTGGATTCGAAGGACGTTGAGGTGTCCCTGAAGGACAACGTCCTCACCGTCAAGGGCGAGCGCAAGGCCGATCACGACACCGCGGACAAGGACTATTTCGTCCGCGAGGTCGCGTACGGCGCGTTCCAGCGGAATTTCGCTCTTCCTGAGGGCGTCGATGCCGCCCAAGTGGAGGCGAAGTACGCGAAGGGCATGCTCGAGGTGAGGGTCCCCGCGCCGCAAGCCGCGACGGCGAGGACGATCGAAGTCAAGGCCGCCTGATCGAGGCCCGAGACCGGGGCCGTGCCGGTGTCGACCGGCACGCGCCCCGGCCTTCGCACGTCACCACGGCGCGGAGATCGCCACGCCACCCACCGCGGTCAGCGCCACGACGATGCACGGCGGGCCACCCGTCGCGTTCAGCCACCAAGCGTTCCTGAAGTCCGTGGCCCTTGCCAGTGGCCTCCACTGGCCCAGCGCCGAGTCGAAAGTGGCGCGGACCGAGACGGCCAAACCACAATGATCTCGGTGCTCGGCGTCCCATTGAAGGGACGGAGGAAGACCCATGTCAGAGTCGGACACGCCGTCACGGTGGGCACTCATTCTCGCCGGCGGTGAACGGCAACGCGGCTTCGCCGACTGACGCGACGGATCGCGGGGGTTCGCGGTCCACGCCATTCTCTATAGTCTGCTCTGCCTCACGACGACAGCGCCGAGGGTTGGAGACCCACAAGGGCCAGGAAGTCGCTGGTAAGCTTCGAGAGGCTCGATCGCTGCGCGATCTCTACCGCCACCGTCACCGAGCTCGCGGCCGACGAGCTCGGTCTGGTTGCGTTCCTTCGCGAGCGCGAAGAGCGCCTTCGCGTACGGCGCGTTCCAGCGGAATTTCGCTCTTCCTGAGGGCGTCGATGCCGCCCAAGTGGAGGCGAAGTACGCGAAGGGCATGCTCGAGGTGAGGGTCCCCGCGCCGCAAGCCGCGGCGCGTGATGGGTATGGCCGCCTTGACCTTCTCGACGACCACGGAGCCCTCGAGCCCAGCGTTCTCCACGATCTGCCGGATCGGCTCCTCGAGCGCGCGCCGCACGATGCTGACCCCGGTGGCCTCGTCGCCCGAGAGCTTGAGGCTGCCGAGGGCCTCCGACGCGCGGAGCAGCGCCACGCCGCCCCCCGGCACGATCCCCTCCTCTACGGCCGCCCGCGTCGCGTTGAGCGCGTCCTCGACCCGCGCCTTCTTCTCCTTCATCTCGGTCTCGGTGGCCGCCCCGACCTTGATCACGGCGACGCCGCCCGCCAGCTTGGCGAGCCGCTCCTGGAGCTTCTCCCG
>WNGH01001848.1_pt1 | contig 24763 bp, 23 predicted proteins | sample 5400631 | NCBI WGS metagenome assembly WNGH01 (sample SAMN13153373, study PRJNA577476) | soil metagenome | isolation source: 115 cm soil or saprolite under Garry oak tree replicate 1 | place: USA:California | collected 2016-06-15
GCTAGCTTCGCGGCCTCGGGATCGCGGCGCTCGAAGCTCCTCACGACCTGTCCCAGATTCTTCTGCGTCAGCAAGCCCTGGGCCTTCATCGCCTTGAAGACCTGACCCCAACCCTTGTGACCCTGTCTGAGCTCCGCGATCTGTTCCTGGGTCAGCGTCTTGGGGCTCTCGGCCTGGTAGAGCGCCTCGACAATCTTCTGTCCTCCAGGTGAGAGCTGAGCCAACGCACCCGTGCTCGTCGCTTGGGCCCATGCGCTGGCCGGAACCAACCAGAGCGCCAGCACGGCGCCGAGCACCCCGGCCTTCAAGACTCCCATTTCCTGCCCCATGTGGTTCCTCCTCGAGGTTGAACGACTTGAAGGCTTCCGAGTCACGAAGCCTGCCTCATCACTGATGCAGCCGCCGTACCAAGTCCCACCATGACGCATTGCAGAAGCGGAATTGACTGCTAAGGCAGCCACTTCGAGAGGCCTCGAGCGAAGCGGCTGGCACGCGCACCTGCCCTCACTTGACAGTCCTGCACGACACCAGGTGTCATTTACACGTCACGGCAGGCTGGCGAGAATGCCGCGCGTTCAAGGAAACGGGGTTCGCGTGCACTACGAGTCGGCGGGAGCCGGTGCGCCCGTCGTCTGCCTCGTCCGGTGGGACCGGCGGCGTCTGGACGCGCCAGCTGGAAGGATTGGCCGACGTGGCGCATGTAATCGCGCCGGACCTGCCGGGACACGGCCAGTCAGGCGGCGCTCCGCGCGCGAGCATCCGGGAGTGCGTCGCCTTCGTCGCGGGCTTCCTCGACGCCCTGTCCGTCCGGCGCGTCGTCCTGGGCGGGCACTCGATGGGGGGCGCTGTCGCTCAGGAGTTCGCGCTCACGTACCCGGAGCGCGTGGACGGTCTGATCCTGGTCGGGACCGGCGCCCGTCTCCGAGTCCTGCCGCGGCTGCTCGAGCTGCTGGCAACCGATGACCCCGAAGGCGTGAGCCTGCTGATGCGGATGGCGGTCAGCCCGACGGCCCCGACCGCACTCAGGGCATCGCTGGATCGTGCGATGGCCGCCAATCCCGAGGGCGTGGTCCTGGGGGATCTGAGAGCGTGCGACGCCTTCGACGTGATGACCCGGATCGACACCATTCGCGCTCCGACCCTCGCGATCTGTGGCGAGGAGGATCGGCTCACGCCGCCCAAGTACTCGAGGTTCTTCGGTGAGCGGATCGCCGGCTCGCGCGTCGTCGTCGTGCCGGGCTCGGGCCATTACGTCCAGGTCGAGCAGGCCGAGGCCACCACCGCCGCACTGCGTGAATTCGTGCAATCTTGTTGCCGTCGGTGAGGAATTCCCCTACCTTGAGGCGGCGACTGGAGCCACCGATGCGTGTGGTCGGGAGGGTCACGGCATGACAACGAGAAGATTGGTCTCAGGCGTGTCGGTCGGCTTCGTGGGAATCGCGCTCGCCCTGTCCGTGGCCGTGTCCCTCATCGGCTCGACCGCCCAGCAGGCCGTCAGCGAATCGATCCGCATCGACGACGACGACATCGGCGGCGTGGTCACGGGCCCGAACGGACCAGAACCCGGCGTCTGGGTGATCGCAGAGACGGCCGACCTCCCCACGCGATTCGTCAAGATCGTGGTCACCGACGACCAGGGCCGCTACGTGGTGCCCGACCTGCCGAAAGCGACGTACAGCGTGTGGGTGCGCGGCTACGGGCTGGTGGATTCGCCGAAGGTTCGAACCGAGCCGGGCAAGATCGTCAATCTGAAATCAGTGGTGGCGCCGAATGCGGCCGCGGCGGCGGAATACTATCCGGCGATCTACTGGTACGCGATGCTCAAGGTTCCGGACAAGAGCGAGTTTCCCGGCACGGGCCTCGGCGGCAACGGCATCCCGGTGACGCTGAAGAGCCAGGCCCAGTGGCTGGACGTCGTCAAGACCAACGGCTGCTACACGTGCCATCAGCTGGGCAACAAGGCGACGCGCACGATCCCGAAGGATTTGGGCCACTTCACTTCCTCGACCGAGGCGTGGGCGCGGCGCATCGTCTCCGGACAGGCCATGACGCAGATGACGAACAACATCGGCAGGCTCGACGCTCGGCGGGCGCTGGCGTTGTTCGCCGACTGGACCGATCGGATCGCCGCCGGCGAGCTGCCGGCCTCCAAGCCGACGCGGCCCCAGGGGATCGAGCGCAACGTCGTCATCACCCTCTGGGACTGGGCCGGTCCCAAGGACTATCTGCACGACGAGGCGTCGACCGACAAGCGCAACCCGCGGGTCAACGCCAACGGCCTGATCTACGGCGCGACCGAGGAGAGCCGGGACCTCTTCCCGGTGCTGGACCCGGTGAGCCACAAGGCGACCCAGGTGAAGATGCCGGTGCGCGATCCGAACACGCCCTCGTCGAAGCAGAATCCAATGACGCCGTCGCCGTACTGGGGCGACGAACCGATCTGGGACAGCCAGACCAGCATGCACAACCCGATGTTCGACGAGAAGGGCCGGGTCTGGTTCACCTCGCGAGTCGGTGCGCCGGCGAATCCCGACTTCTGCAAGAGAGGATCGGACCATCCGTCCGCCAGGCTGTTCCCGGTCGACCAGTCCAACCGCCACCTCTCCATGTACGACCCGAAGACCGGGAAGATCACGCTGATCAGAACGTGCTTCCCCACGCACCACCTGGTGTTCGCGGAGGATGCCGACAACACGCTGTGGACCAGCGCCGGCGGGCCGCAGAGCGGCGTCATCGGCTGGCTGAACCGGAAGATGTTCGAGGAGACCGGCGACGAGGCGAGATCGCAGGGGTGGACGGCGCTCATCCTCGACACCAACGGCAACGGCAAGCGGGACGACTACGTGGAGCCCAACCAGCCCCTCGATCCGACCAAAGACAAGCGGGTCGTGGCGGCCTTCTATGGCATCGCCGTGAGTCCCGTCGACGGGACGATCTGGGGCACCGTGCTAGGTTTCCCGGGTTACGTCATTCGGCTCAATCCGGGACCGAATCCGCCGGCGACCGCGTTGGCGGAAGTGTTCGAGCCGCCATTCCCGGGATACGGGCCGCGCGGCATGGACGTCGATCGGAGCGGCGTCGTCTGGACGCCACTGTCGAGCGGACATCTCGCGAGCTTCGACCGTCGACGGTGCAAGGGGCCGCTCAACGGCCCCACCGCGACCGGGCAGCACTGTCCCGAAGGCTGGACGCTCCATCCGTTCCCCGGGCCACAGCTCCAGACGGTGACGGATCCCGGCAGCGCCGAGGCCACCTATTACACCTGGGTCGATCAGCACGATACGTTCGGCCTGGGTACGAACGTGCCCATCGCCACCGGTAACGCCAACGAGGCGTTGCTGGCCTTCGTGAACGGGAAGTTCGTCACCCTTCGCGTCCCGTATCCCATGGGCTTCTACACCAAGTGGATGGATGGGCGCATCGACGATCCGAATGGAGGCTGGAAGGGCAAGGGACTGTGGGCGACCTACAGCACCCGAGCGCCCTTCCATATCGAGGGCGGCAAGGGAACGACGAGCAAGGTCGTGAAGTTCCAGCTTCGTCCCGATCCGCTCGCGCCTTGAAGCGCACCGTCCGGAGCCGGAGAAGGAGGTCAGCGAGATGTCAGTGATGTGTGCGAAGGCCGCGTGTAAGGCGACGACGGGGATGTGCGCCCACGAGAAGACGGGGGCGGTCGTGGTCGGGCTGATCGTCGTCGGCCTCGTCGCGGGCAAGGCATTGAGTCTCTTCTGAGGCGGCCCGCCGGGGGTCCCGTGTGGGGCAGCGCCGACGGGACCCCACTCTTACGACGCGTCGTGAGGAGGGGGAGCATGGCAACCGACCCGAAGCACCTCGACAGCCGGCGCAGCTTCCTCCGCAAGGGCGCGATGATCGCCGGCACGGCCCTCGCCGGCCCGGGCATCGCGCGGAGCGCGCGCGGGGCTCCGCTCGAGGTTCCGCCCACGGCCAAGGAGATGGGCCGGCCGATCCCGCCGACCGCCTACGGCGTGCCCTCCAGGTTCGAGGGCCACGTGGCGCGTCGTCGCACGGACGTGTTCGTGAACCGCCAGAACTGGTCCGACTGGAGCATGACGCCGCTCCAGCATCAGCACGGGATCGTGACGCCGAACGGCCTGATCTTCGAGCGGCATCACGCGGGCGTTCCCGACATCGACCCGAGCACGCACAAGCTCGCGATCCACGGCATGGTGAAGCAGCCGCTCCGCTTCACGATGAACGACCTGCTGCGCTACCCCGCGGTCTCGAAGTTCCACTTCCTCGAGTGCTCCGGCAACACGCTGGCCGACTGGACGAAGGCGGCCTCGACGACGGTCCAGCAGACGCACGGCCTGCTCTCCGGCGCCCAGTGGACCGGGGTCCCGGCCGCGTGGCTGCTCGATGAGGCGGGCGTGCAGCCGGGCGCAACGTGGGTGCTGTTCGAGGGCGCCGACGGCGCGAGCCACACGCGCTCGATCCCGGTCGACAAGGTCATGGACGACGTGCTGCTGGTCTACGCCCAGAACGGCGAGATGCTGCGGCCGGAGCAGGGCTATCCGCTGCGGGCGCTCATCCCCGGCTGGGAGGGCAACGTGTCCGTGAAGTGGCTCCGCCGTATCAAGGTCGGCGACCAGCCGTGGAACTTCAGGAGCGAGACCGCCCGGTACACCGACCCGATGCCCGACGGCAAGTGGCGGCAGTTCAGCTTCGTCATGGAGTGTAAGTCGGTGATCACCCGACCCTCAGGCGGCATGAAGCTCGAGCGACCGGGGCTCCACGAGATCCAGGGGTTCGCCTGGTCGGGCAGGGGCCGGATCACCGCCGTGGATGTTTCCGCGGACGGCGGCAAGAACTGGCAGGAGGCGACGCTCGAGGAGCCGGTGCTCGACAAGTGTCTCACGCGCTTCCGCTATCGCTGGAGCTGGGACGGCAAGCCCGCGGTCATCCAGAGCCGGGCGGTGGACTCGACCGGCTACGTGCAGCCGACGGTGCAGGAGATCGCGAAGGGCCGCGCGCTCGCGGGGTTCGTCCAGCACCACAACGGGATCTTCCCGTGGTCGGTCAGCGCGAGCGGGGAGGTGAAGAATGCGATCGCGTAGCCTCCTCCTCGGGGTGACCACGGCGCTCCTCGGGGTCGGCGCGGCGCTCCTTGTCGCTGCGTGCGCCGCGCCGACGGCGTCGCGGCCGGCCCGTCCCGGCGTCGGGTTCGGGCAGCCGATCGGCGAGGCCGACCTCGCCGCGTGGAACATCGACATCCGCACGAGCGACGGCCTCGGGCTCCCGCCCGGTCGCGGCACGGCCGCCGAGGGCCGGGCCGTCTACAACGCGAAGTGCGTCCCCTGTCACGGAGCGGAGGCGAAGGGCGGGCCGACCTACGGCACGATGGTCGGTGGGATCGGGTCGTTCAAGACCAGCCTGCGGGTCGTGACGCCCGGGAGCATGTACCCGTACGCGCCGATCCTGTTCGATTACATCCGCCGGGCGATGCCGATGGATCGCCCGCAGACGTTGACCGCCGACGAGGTCTACGCGCTCTCGGCGTACCTCCTGCACTTGAACGGGCTCATCCCCGCGGACGCCGTGGTGGACGCGCACTCGCTGCCGAAGGTGTCGATGCCGAACCGCGACGGGTTCATCCCCGACGACCGTCCCGACACTCGAGCCGTGCGCTGCATGCGCGACTGCAAGTAGGCCCTGGCTCCGAGGGCTCGCCAGGGGCGTGCGCCATCGTGGCTGACTCTCAGTTCTCCGCCGAGCTGTTCGAGTTCCTGCGGGAGCTCCGGAAGCACAACAACCGCGAGTGGTTCATGGAGAATAAGGCGCGCTACGAGTCGGTCGTGCGCGATCCCCTGCTCCGCTTCATCGCCGAGGTGGGACCGCGGCTCTCCACGATCAGCCGCCACTTCCACGGCGGCTCGATGTTCCGCATCTATCGCGACATCCGATTCGCGCGGGACAAGAGCCCGTACAAGACCCACGCCGCGGCCCACTTTCCTCACGCCGCCAGCGACCGGGACGTGCACGCGCCGGGATTCTACCTGCACCTCGAGCCCGGGCACTGCTTCGCGGCCGCCGGGCTCTGGCATCCCGACGCGACGACGCTGGAGAAGGTCCGGGAGCGGATCGCGCACCGCCCGGGCGCCTGGCAGGCGGTGCTTCGGCGGAGACTTCGGATCGAAGGCGATCGATTGAGCCGGCCGCCGCGGGGCTACGACCCGACTCACGCCCACATCGACGACTTGAAGCTCAAGGACTTCATCACGCGCGTGGCGTTCTCCGACGCCGCCGCGCGGAGTACGCGCTTTCCCACGGTGTTCGTGCGCGCCTGCACGACGATGAGCCCGCTCATGGAGTTTCTCACCAAGGCACTGCGCCTCGCGTGGTAGCGGAGGGGATGGCGAATCCTGAAGCGAGCCATGCCAGGATGGCAGACAGTGATCGCTCAGGCCACCCGCGAGGGTCTCTACATCCCGCCGCCCTGGCCGCCACGGCCGGTCCAATCGAACGAGAGCACCTGCACGCGGTAGCTCGCGGCTTCGGGCACAGATGCGGTGAAGAAGGCGCGGCTGTCCGTGCGGACCTGGCCCAGCACCCAGACCGTCGAGCTGCCGACGACCTTGCCGGAGGCGTCGAGGCGATCGATCTGAAGGCGCATGCGCCCTGCGGTCCACACGGCCTGGTTGTAGACATAACCCTCGATCGCCGGCCCCTTCCGGCCGCGCGTCACCTCCCACTCGAGGCGGAAATAGCGTTCGAGGCTCTGGGGAGCATAGAGCTGCGCCGAGACACCGGGAGCGGCTGTGAGGAGTGCCGCGACCGTGAGCGCCGTGATTCGTCGTCGCATCGCCGTTCCTCCTCTCCTGCCTTTAGAAGCCGGAACCCGCCTTGGCGGTTCCCGGACGAGAGTGAAAAAAGGTGGCAGCGTGCCTGCAGGCGTCTCCCTTGAAGTACTATCCTCGTCGTGAGCGGGCCCATGCACCGGATCGTCGAAACCAATGGCATTCGAATGCACATCGCCGAACACGGTGCAGGGCCGCTCGTGTTGCTCTGCCACGGCTGGCCGGAGTCCTGGTACTCGTGGCGGCACCAGCTTCGCGCCCTCGGCGAGGCCGGCTACCACGCGGTGGCGCCCGACCAGCGTGGCTACGGCTCCACCGACCGCCCGGAGGCGATCGATCAGTACACCCTGCTCCATCTGGTCGGCGATCTCGTCGGGCTCCTCGACGCCCTGGGCGAATCGACGGCGATCGTCGCTGGCCACGACTGGGGCGCGCCGGTCGCCTGGCACGCGGCGCTGCTGCGTCCGGACCGGTTCCGGGCCGTGGTCGCGCTGAGCGTGCCGCATCGCGTACGGGGGCGGGCGCGCCCGACCACGGTCATGCCGCAAACGCCGGAGGCCGTGTTCTACCAGCTCTACTTCCAGAAGCCAGGCGTGGCGGAGGCGGAGCTCGAGCACGACGTCCGGGCCAGCATCCGGCGCCTGCTCTACTCGATCTCCGGCGATGCGCCGCCCGGGGCCCGCCTCGGACTGGTGCCCCGCAGGGGCGGCCTGCTGAGCGCGGCGGTGGATCCCGACCCGCTGCCAGGCTGGCTCACGGAAGCGGACGTCGACGTCTACACGCGCGAGTTCGAGCGGACCGGGTTCCGGGGCGGGCTCAACTGGTACCGCAATATCGATCGGAACTGGGAACTGTTGGCTCCGTTCAGCGGCGCCCGCGTGACCGTGCCCGCGCTCTTTATCGCGGGCGACCGCGATCCGGTCCTGTCCTTCCCGGGCTCACAGGCGGCGCTCGACGGTATGGCGACGCTGGTCCCGAATCTCAGGAAGACCCTGATCCTCGAGGGCTGCGGCCACTGGACCCAGCAGGAGCGTCCCGCCGAGGTCAACACGGCCATGCTGGAGTTCCTCCGAAGCCTGTAGGCGAGGGCTCGTCGCGACGCCGCGACTGGCCCTCGCCTCCCTCACTATGGTCCGGCGCGCCCCTATGGCCCGGTGCGCCGGAAGAAGACGCTGGAGGCGTCGGCCCCATGCGGCTGCGTGAAGACCGCGAGCGCGTCGTGACCGCTCGCGGCCAGGCCCATGTAGTCACCGAGGAAGAGGCCGCGCGCCACCGGCGCGTTCAGCATGTCGAACGAGGTGTCTGTCAGCCGGACCTCGTTCCCCCAGCTCGACCGACTGCCGCAGGCCGCGTGGCAATGCACGGCGAAGTAGTCCGCCAGCTCGCCCGAGCTCCCGTCGTTGCGGAAGTCGTAGGAGGTCACGACGATGGTCCCGTCGGTGGTCACGGCGACCGAGGGGAGGAAGGCCTGCGCTCGCAACGGGTTCGTCGTGTCGACGGGCGTCTGATTGACCTTGATCGGCGTGGACCACGTGAGACCGCCGTCCGTGGACATCGAGAACGCGACCTCGTCGAACCGGAAGCCGCTGAAGCGTGAGTCCTGCCAGACGGCGTACAGGTTGCCGGTCGCCGGGTCCACGGCGACGTCGAAGAGGAGCCTGCCGTCTCGGATGCCGCGATGGTCGTCGGGCGTGACCGTTCCGCGAGGCAGCAGCTTGTTGGTCCGAATGGGTGGACCCGCGGGCAGCCACGTCACGCCCTTGTCGAACGAGCGCTTGAGAGAGAGGTTGAACGGTCCGGGGCCCGCGCTATTCCGGACGCCGAGGATCTCGTCGAAGAAGGCGACGAGGGTTCCGTCCGGCAGCACGACCAGCTGATTCCCGATCGTCTGCGAGATCGCGCCCGGATCGTAGAGCACGCGCGCCGGCTCCCAGCTCGCACCGGCGTCGGTGGTCCGGGTGAACATGGCGGCGCCCTTGAACGAGAGATCGCCGGGGACGCGCTCTGGGTTGATGAGGTTGCCGGTCGACTCCTTCAGCCGGTCCCACACGGCGTAAACGAGATGCGGGTCGGTCGGGTCCGCCGTGATCGACTGCTTGTCGTTCAGGAATCGAGGATTTTCGTCCTCGATGAGGGTGATCGGGGCGGTCCAGGTGAGCCCGCCGTTCGTGGAGCGGCTCACCAGCAGCGCGTTCCGCCCGTTGCCGCCCGGCCGGTTGGCCGGCGGGTCGATGTCGAGCGCCAGGCTGATCTGATGGACCGTGCCGTCGGGGGCAAAGGAGAGCCACGGGTCCGTGGCGCGCGGGAGACTCCCGCCCGAGCACTGGGAGATCCCCGGGATCACCACCGACGTCCACGACACGCCGCCGTTCAGGCTCACGCCGGCCACGAGCCCGCGGGACCCGCCGTCCGACCAGCGATCCTGCTGCCAGAAGGCGACGATGTTGTTCGGGTTCGTCGGGTTCACATCGACCCAGGGCTCCACCTCGGAGTTGAGGTAGACCTTCCGCTGCCCCGTCGGGTCGCGCGCAATCTGCCCGGCCACATCGTCGGCCGTGCAGCCTGCGAACGGGCTCGTGCCCGAGACCTGGACGAGCGCCCCCGTGATGAAGGGGCCGGCCAGGGTCCCTAGCGCACCGAGCAGCAAGAGCGTCGCCGCCACGAGGGACGCGACAAGCGCGGGATGGCGTCGCACTGCTCTATCGTGCATGGCGTACCTCCTTGGGTGCTGAACGATTATCGCGTGGCGCGCTCACCTTTCAAGTCCGAAATGCGGGCCACGGACTCGAGCACCAGCTTCATGAAGGTGTCGACGTGCTGATCCTCGATCCATCGGACCACCGTAACGAGGTCGTGATCGGGATCGATCCAGATGATGTTCGTGGCGGCTCCGAGCACGAATATGCTGGTTGCGGGTGCAGACGGGAAGCGCTGCCGGTCCGTGTTGAGCCACACCAGGTACCCGTAGACCGGCTGAGCCGAGGAAGGCGTCGTGGCGTCTTTGATCCAGGTCTCCGAGAGAAGCCGCCGACCCTTCCAGACACCGCGTCTCAGGTACAGCAGGCCGAACCGCGCCTGATCGCGCGAGCCGATGAACAGCCCGCCGCCCCAGTGGCCGCCGCCGGACACGGACTGCATCTCGATGCCGTCGATCCGTACAAACGAGTTCCGATAGCCATGCCACCGCCAGGCGTGGGACGCGCCGATCGGATCCATGATGTCCTCCTTCAGGACCTGAGGCAGGGGCTTTCTCCACACCCGCAAGAGTGAATAGGCGAGGAGGTTCACGCGGACGTCGTTATAGGTCCAGGCCGTGCCGGGATCCACATACGGCCGCTTCTCGCCCTTGAAGCGATCGGCCCAATCCGGCTTGCCCCAGAGGGTGCCTTCCCATTCGCTCGTCTGATTGAGCAGGTGCCGCCACGTGATCTTGCTGTTGTGTGGCGACTCGAACGTCCCGTCGTCGACGTAGCGCTTCACGGGATCGTCGACGCTCCGGATCAATCCACGATCGAGCGCCAGGCCGGCGACCGTCGACAGGTAACTCTTCGTCGCGCTGAACGTCATGTCGGCGCGCAGCGTGTCACCCCATTCGGCAACAATGTACCCGTGACGAACGATCAACCCGTTCACGCCCGCGCGGTCCTTGACGGGTCCGATGATGTCGTTGAACGGTTCGCTCGCGATGCTCCTGGCGATGGCCTCTCGCATCTCACGCGATGGCCAGGTGCTTTCGTGCGCGCTGGCCCAGCGAATGGCTTCCCGGATCTTCGTGGCATTCATGCCGACGTCTTCTGGTCGTTTCGTCTGCCATTCCGAACGCGCCGGAGCGTAGGGTGAATCCGCCCCGTCCCGTTGGGCCTCGGCGCTCAGGAGGACGCCGAGCAACAGCAGGACCCCCAGGCTCGAGGCGACCCTCCGGCGCAGATGTGCCCGAGAGCTGCCCGCCGGAAAGGAACGCGGCGTCACGGGCGCGGATTCAGCCAGCGAGGGTGAACCGCGGGTCGGCGGCGGGGATCGGAATCTCGGGCAGCTTCAGCTCGCGCCGCACGATGTTGGCACCGAGGTTGATCGCGACGCACTTGTAGAAAGCGATCCGGCGGGCGAGCCCCTCCCGCCCGAAGCCGCAATCGGTGGAGAGGATGAGACGCTCGGGCGGAAGGTGCTCGAGCGCCTTCCGGATCAGGTGGGCCACGACCTCGGGCGGCTCGACCGCGGTGCTCGTGTGGCTCACCACGCCGAGCGCGACCTTTTTGTCCGTCCGGTGCTTCCCGAGGAGCGCGAGGTCCTTGCCGCCGGTCGACGCGCACTCGAGCGTGATGACGTCGGCGTCGGTCTGGAGCAGATGCGGGAGCGCGCGCTCGTAGGATGGGCGCTCCCAGTGGAGCGGCTGCTGGTTCGGGTTGCCCCAGCAGGTGTGCAGCCACACCTCCGTCTCGACGCCCTTGATCTCGCGGTTGATGGCGTCGGTGAAGAACTGGAGGTCCCTGTCGGTGGCGCTGCCGTCGGCGCCCGAGATGTGGTGGCGCGGCTCCTCGACCTGGATCACCCGGCACCCAGCCCGGGCCACGGCGCGCAGCTCGGCGTTGAAGATGTCGGCGAGGTCCAGGATCAGCTCGCGCTCAGAGGCGTAGTGCTTGTTGACGAGCATCTTCGCGAGCGTCTGGGCGCTGATCGCGCCGAACTTCACCGGACGGTCGGTGAAGCGCTGGGCGACCTTCCAGAGGGAGGCGTAGTCGAGCGGGCCGGCGCCGAGCTTCTCGCCGACGATCGCCGGCTGGTAGGCTTCCATCACCTCGTAGAGGATGTGGCCGGGCCGGAGCGTCGCCCAGCCGCCGGCCGTCGAGCGATCCTGATGGCCGGTCAGGCCGCGGAGCCGCTCGATCGGATAGGAGAACCACGACTTGCCGCCGACGGTGAGCTCGAAGCGTGAGTCGCCGTCGGTGACGATGTCGAGTCCCGCGCGCTCCTGGTCGCGGATGAGGCAGGCGACCGCGTCGAGGTATTGTTCGCGGAAGACGGAGTCCCCGAGCGCGTCCTTGAAGGCACGCCCCCGCAGCCCTTCGGTGAACCACTGGGGCCGCGGGTACGAGCCCGTCATCGTCGTCGGGAGGATCTTGTCGCGCGTCGCGACGAGCATCGGAGCTAAGCTACCAGAAAAGGAGGGGCTCATGCGAAGGCGAGCGTTCCTTGTCGCGATGGGGGCGGCCGCGCTCGGTCTGGCCGGCCGGCCGCGGCTCCCCCGGGCCGCGGAGCGTGGGCCCATCCGGATCGGGTATTTCGGGCCGCTCACGGGTAACTTCTCCCAGACCGGTAAGGACATGACGGACGGCTTCAACCTGTTCTGGGAGGAGGTCGGCCACAAGGTGGCGGGGCGTGAGGTCCGAGTGATCGTGGCGGATTCCGATCCGGAGCCGACCGGCGCCCTGACGAAGGTGCGGCTCCTGGTGGAGCAGGAGAAGGTGCATACGGTGGCCGGCGGGCTCCTGGCCGCGACCGGCTACGCCATCGCCCCCTACCTGGAACAGAACAAGATCCCGACCGTCTACCCGGTGATGGCGCCGGACGACATCACTCAACGGAAGCCGGTGCGGTGGATCGTGCGCACGTCCTTCGCCGGCAGCCAGGTGACGCATCCCCTCGGAGATTATGCCTCCAAGCAGCTGGGCCTGCGCCGCATGGCGACCATCAGCATGGACTACGCGTTCGGCTGGGAGTCCAACGGGGGGTTCCAGCGCGTCTTCGAGGAGCTCGGCGGGAAGGTGGTTCAGCGAATCTGGACGCCGCTGAACGTCCAGGATTATGCGCCGTACCTGGCCTCGTTGAAGAGAGACGTCGACGGTGTGTACGCGTGCCACACCGGGGGCCTCTCGCCGCGCTTCCTCAAGGCGTGGAGCGACGCCGGTCTGAAGGGGAAGATCCCGCTCGTCGGCGTCGGGACGCTGACGGACGAGAACGTTCTGAAGGGCATGGGCGACGAGGCGCTGGGCGTCATCACCTCGCTCATCTACAGTGCGGCGCTGGACACCCCGGCCAACAAGAAGTTCTCGGCGTCCTACGGGAAGCGTCACAAGCGCACGACGTCGATATATTCGGCGGAGGGCTACACGGCCGCGCGGTTCTACTACGATGCGCTGAGGGCCGTCGACGGCGACGCCGAGGATAAGGAGCGGTTCCTCGCCGCGCTCCGGAAGGTGGAGATCACCGATGACGCGCGGGGTCCGTTGAAGATGGACGAGCTGGGCAACCCGATCCAGAACGTCTACATCAGAACGGTCGAGCGGGTGGACGGCCAGCTGCAGAACAGCGTGATTCACACCTACCCGAACGTGTCTCAGTTCTGGACGTACGGCAAGGGCGAATATCTCAAAGCGCCACCGTACGATCGCAACTACCCGCCCTGCACGTTCTGCGAGTAGCGCCCTTTAAAGTAACCTAAAGGTTCTCTAGACTCTCGCCAGTACGACGCGTTTCCGGAATCTCCTCCGCATTTGTGACACGTTCGGTCACCTATGAGGGCGAGCTGTCACTCGCGGTCCTCGGGACTGACCGCTAAGTCCACGATTCCCCACCAGCCCGCGCGCTGGCACCGGGTGTGCTCGTCATGGCGCGACGGTCAGGTAAGGCACTCGAGCGCGATCGAGTCCGGATATCCAGGCGGACGAGCGCGGGAGGCGTGAGGCGATGAGACGGCTTGTAGTCATCGGCCCGGTCGTGCTGGGATTGCTCACCTTCACAGTCGAGGGTGCCGCCGAGCGTCAGATCACGGCGCTTGCGTCGGTCGAGACGGTGCTCGACGGACGGGACGAGCTGGTTGGCGTCGCCGTGACCGCCGACGGCGCGCGTTACGTCTCGGACCGCGGTGCCGGAAGCGTCTACCGCGTCTCCGCGGTCGGTGCGCTGAGCATCGCCCTCAAGAGACTCGACCGCCCGGCCGGGCTCGCCCTCGACGCCGAGGGTCGCCTGCTCATCGCCGAAGAGGGAGCGGGCCGCATCCTGCGGCTCGAGCCCTCGGGCGCGCTGACGGTCCTTGTGACGGGCATCAAGAAGCCGCGCTGGATGGCCGCCGCCGACGGCAGCCTGTACATCAGCGCCCATCGCCAGATCCCTCGTGACGACGGCCGTCGCGGCCGCGCCTCTCGCGACGACGCCGACGCGAGCGGCGAGGAGGCGATTCTCCGCCTCGCCCCTGACGGCACGCTCGCCACGGTGGCCGACGGCATGCAGCAGGTGGAGGCGCTTGCCCTCGGCGAGGGCTACCTCGATGCTGCGGCGAAGGGTCTCGGGGGCAAGGCGGACACCACGGGCATCGTCCTGCGCTATCCGGTTCTCGCTGACGGGAGCCTCGGGACCCCCATCACGCTGGTCCGTGGCGAGCTCACGCAGCCGGTGGGCCTCGCCCCTGATGGACTCGGAGCCGAGTACGTGTCGATGAAGGGCCTGACGCTCGAGCAGGACACCTCGAAGCGCGCCATCGGCAAGATCCACCCCGACGGCCATCTGACCGACTTCGCCGCCAATCTCATCGACCCGCAAGGGCTCGCCTTCGGCCCCGACGGCGCGCTCTACCTCGCCGACGGGAAAGCCGGGCGGCTCCTGGAGTTCCGCGCGCCGTCGGCGCTCACGCTGAGGGCGCCCGCTTTCACCAACCGGTCACCGGTGACGGTGAGCGGGACCACCAGTCCAGGTGCGCGCGTCGACCTCTTTCTGAACGGCGCCACCGCACCGGCCACGGTAACGGCGGATGCGATCGGCGGCTTCACAGCCTTGATCACGCTCACGGCTAACAGCACGAACACCGTCGTCGTCTACGCGACGGCAGGCGCAGGGAACGGGCTCAGCTCGCCACCCGCCGAGGCGATGATCGTCCACGACGATATCCCGCCCACCCTCGCCTTCCCGACACCGGCCGCCGGCAGCTACGCGCGGCTCGACGTGAGCGTCAAGGCTCAGGCCGGCGACGGCGGCAGCGGCGTGGCGACCCTCGCGCTCAGCGTGGACGGCCGGCCACTCAGCAGCACGGTCGCTCCTCCGCTCCCCACGCCGAGCGCCGCGGCCGCGGCGACGTGGTCGACGACGACCGTACCCGATGGCGCTCATACCCTGGGCGCCGTCACGGTCGACCGGGCGACGAACACCACGGCGACGACGCGCGTCGTGATCGTCGACAACACGCCTCCCGACACGCAGATCACGAGTGGGCCGAGCGGCGTGATCCAGGTCGCGAGCGCGACGTTCACCTTCACCGGGACCGACTTCCTGACGCCCGTGGCGAGCCTCCGGTTCGCTTGGCGCGTGGACGGTGGGGCCTTCGCGCCGTTCGATCCCCAGCCGACGGCGCCGCTCACCGGCCTGAGCGAGGGGCTTCACACCTTCGAGGTCAAGGCCCTCGACCTGGCGGGCAACGAAGATCCCACACCGGCGGTGCGGACCTTCACGGTCCGATTCCCGCCGAGCATCACCAGCGTCGACCCGGCGCGCGGGCCGGCGGGCACCCTCGTGACGATCACGGGTGAGCGGTTCGATCCCGACACGCAGGTGACGTTCGCCGGCGTCTCCGCGGTCGTGCTGTCGCAGGCACCGACGGGCATCACAACGCGGGTGCCGGTCGGAGCGGTGACGGGCCCGCTCGTGGTGACGAACTCGCGGGGCAGCGCGACGGCCACGTTCACCGTGCCGCCGCCGCCGGTGATCACCTCGTTCGTGCCGACGAGCGGTGGGATGGGGGACACCGTCGTCATCATCGGGACCGGCTTCGACCCGACCCCGGCGAACAACGTCGCGCGGTTCAACGGGACGCCCGCCGGGGTGGTGTCCGCCGAGACGACACGCTTGACCGTCCAGGTGCCGGCCGGTGCGACGTCGGGGCCGATCGGCGCGACGACGCCGGCCGGCTCAGCGACGAGCGCCCAGAGCTTCACCGTTGTCGGTCGGGTGCCGCGGATCGTGGCGACGGTCGATCCGCCGTTCCTGCAGCCGACGGACATCCAGGTGAGCCGGGACGGGCGACGCGCGTACGTCGTCAATCAGGGCCGCAATACCGTGAGCGTGATCGACAGCGCCAGCCATTCGATCATCGCGACGATGCCGGCCGGCGCCGGAGCGTTTCGGTCCGTCATCACGCCCGACAGCGCTCGGCTCTACGTGCTCAACCGCCTGGCGGTGTCGGTCACGGTGTTTGACCTCGCGACGAACGGCGTGGTGACGACGATCCCGCTGGTCGCGACCGACGCAGCGCTGCTTGCGATGAGCCCGGACGGCCGCCGCGTGCTGGTGACCAACCCGACCGACGCCCGCGTGAGCCTCATCGACACCGCCACCAACACCGTGGCGACACGGATTCCGGTCGGGCGCTGGCCGAGCGGCATCGCGGCGTCACCCGACAACCGGCGCGTCTACGTGCACAACGTGCTCGACGACACGATCAGCGTCGTCGACGTGGCCTCGCGCACCGTCGTGGCGACGATCGCGAGCGGACGGTTTACGGGCAGCGCCACCTTCGGTGTCTTCACACCGGACGGGGCCCGCTACTACACGAAGGACGGCGGCAACAACGTCGTGGTCGTCGATACCGCGACGAACGCGGTGACCAACATTGCTGGCCCCTTCAGCAGCCCGGTCGCCGCGGCCGTCCATCCGACGGCCGGGCGGCTCTACGTCGGCGATAGCTTTGTCCGCCCGAGCTTCCAGCCCGCCGTCGTGGTCATCGATACCCGGACGAACGCGGTGGTCGCGACCCTCAGCGTGGGTGGGGACCCCCGGAGCATCGTGGTGACGCCCGACGGCCAGCGGGTCGTCGTGGCGGCGACTCGGGAGAACACGGCCGCGGTCATCGATCCCGCGACGAACACGGTGGCGAGCGTCGTGCGGCTAAACGCGGCGACGCCGCTGCTCGGCGCCGCCCTCACGGGCGGCCGTCTCGTCTACATCGTGGGCCGCGACAGCAACAGCCTGAGCGTCCTGGATCTTGCCGTGAACGGGATGGTTGACGCGCCCGTCTCGCGCACCGGCGCGCCGCAGGACCTGCTCGTCGCGACGCGAGCGGGTGACAAGGTGTTCGGGAGCGCGGGTTTCACCACGGCGTTCCTCGCCGCGCTGGACACTCGAACGAACACCGCGCTCCCCAACACGACGATTCCCAAGTCCCCAGCGCGCTCGGCCCCGGTGCTGGCGGCGGTGGCCGCGGATCCCGTGACCGGCGGGACGGTCTACCTCGACGACAGCCGCTCGCTCATCTATCTCATGGACGTGGCGACGGGCACGCTCACGAGCACCATCGCGAAGTCCACCGCCGGGTCGCCGGCCAGGCTCCTCGTCACGCCGGATGGGTCTCGCCTTTTCTCGATCGATGCGAGCCGCATCGCCGTGATCGACGTCGCCACCCGCACCCAGCTGGGCGTCACGTCCTTCACCGGCGGGGTCGGTGCGGGGATCGCCAACGCGGCCCGGACGACATTCTATGCGGGGGCCGTCCTGGGTGCCGGCTCGTTTGCGGTCAGGGGTGTCGATCTCAACACGACGACGGTCGTTGCGACGGTGCCAGTCCCGTTCCAACCCTCCCAGCTCGCCCTGACGGGCGACGAGCGCAAGCTCCTGGTCGTCGGCCGGTTCAATACGAGCATCCCGGTGATCGACACCGTGCGGAACACGGTCGTGGCGACCCTCGCGCCGGGCGGCGGGATTTACAACGACCTCGTGACCAGCCCGACGCCGCCGCGGGCCTTCCTGGCGAATGGCGGCGCCAACCGCGTCGATGTCATCGACACGAGCGCCAACGCGGTTGTTGGAAGCGTCGCGCTCCCCGACGCCCCGGTCTTCCTGGCGATCAGTGGCGATGGCGCGAGGCTGTACGCCGTCCAGAGCCGCACCGGGGTCATCAGCGTCATCGACACGCAGACCTTGTCGATCCTCGTCAACCTCACGGTCGCCGTGGGCGCCAACGGTCTCCAGCGCCCCATCGTGGCGCCCAACGGCCGCCTGTACGTGCCCCACGGGGACTTCGGCTCCCTCATCGTCGTCGAGTGAGGCCGATGCAGCTGCGACGAGGGAACCCGACGATCACACGCTCGGAACGACCTCGCCGCGCTCGATCGTCGCGATGCGCCCGGTCAGAAGGCGCACCCGATTCACGTCCGACTCGGCCACCAGCACGGCGAGCCCGGGCTTCGTCGCCAGAAAGGCGCGGACGACCTCGGCCATGCGGGCCGAGAGCGCCGGCGACACGCCTTCCATCGGCTCGTCGAGCAGCAGGAGGCTGTGCGCGCAGAAGAGCGCCCGACCGAGCGCGACCAGCTTCTGCTGGCCCCCGCTGAGCGTGGACGCTAGCCGGCGCGCCAGGGGCGCGAGCTCGGGCAGGAGCCCGGCGACCGCGTTCCAGCGCGCGTCGGCGTCGTGGCGTCCCTGGCCCCAGGCCGGGACGAGGAGGTTGTCCTTCACCGTCAGCGCGCCGATGAGGCGCCGGTCTTCGGGCATGTAGCCGATGCCGAGCCGTCCGCGCGCGAACGGCGGGAGGCGGACGATGTCCCGGTTGTCGAGCACCACGTGGCCCGACTCCACCGGGACGAGCCCCATGATGGACCGGAGCGTCGTGGTCTTGCCCGCGCCGTTCCGACCCACGAGACCGAGGATGGAGCCGGTCGAGATCTCGAGGGAGAGCGACCGGAGGATCGAGAGCCCGCCGAGCCGGACCACGAGTCCGTGAACGCTCAACATGCTACGGCTGTCCCAGGAGGGCCCGCCGCACGGCGGGGTCCGCGAGCACGGCGTCGGGCGACCCGGCGGCGACCACCTTGCCCTCGTCGAACGCGAGCACCCGCTCGGCGTAGCGCTGGACGACCTCCATGTCGTGCTCGACGAAGATCGTGGTCACGCCCGTCCCCTTCAGCACCGGGACCAGCGTGTCCATCACCTTCGACTTGTCCCGCGCGCTCACGCCGCTCGTCGGCTCGTCCATCAGGAGGATCCGCGGGCGCCGGGCGAACGAGAGCGCCACGTCGAGGAGCTTTCGGGCGCCCTCGGGAAGCTGGCCCGCCTCGTGAGTCGCGTGCTCCTCCAGGTCGAACTGCTCCAGGACGCGGCGCGCCTCGTCCAGCCGATCGGCTCGCACGAGGGGCGCCCAGAACTCGCGCGCCCGTCCCGCCCGGATCGCGAGGGCCAGGACGAGATTCTCCAGCACGGTGAGGGAGAGGTAGAGCTGCGGCATCTGAAAGGAGCGCGCGATGCCGAGATCCGCGACGGCTCGCGGGGAGAGGCCGGTGATGTCCTTCCCCTGATAGCGGATCCGCCCGCGGTCGGGCTTCACGTACCCCGTGATCACGTTGAGCAGGGTCGTCTTTCCCGAGCCGTTCGGGCCGACGATGCCGACCAGCTCGCCCTCCTGGAAGCTGAGGCTCAGGTCCTCCGCCGCGCGGACCATACCGAAGAACTTGGTCAGGCCGATCGTCTCGAGGACCGCCCTCACCGGCTCCACCGTCTCGTCGCGAAGCCCCAGCGTCGTGCGATCCCGGTCAGGCTCCAGAGGCCGCCGGGCAGAAAGAAGATGATGATCAGGAGGACGATGCCCAGGGTCATCTGCCAGGTGTACGGGGAGTATTTGAAGGCGTAGTTGCGCACGAACTCGAACACGATGGAGCCGGCGACGGGCGCCAGCACGCTCCCCGTCCCGCCGAGCAGCGCGACGAACACGAACTCCCCCGACTGGGTCCAGAACGAGACCTCGGGGACGATGTGGCCGACCGAGAAGCCGGCGAGGACACCGCCCACGCTCGCCATCACCCCGGCGACGATGTACGAGCAGTAGATCGCCTGGCTGACCGAGGCGCCCATGTACTCCACCCGCACCTCGTTGTCGCGCACGGCGCGCAGCGTGTAGCCCAGCGGGGAGGTGGTGAACCGATAGGCGACGTAGAGCAGGAGTGCCGCCAGCACGACCGTCACGTAGTAGATCGTCAGGCGGAGGTGCTGGGCGTCGGGCTTCACGCCGGCGAGCAGGGGGGTGGGGAGCCTCAGGCCGTCCGTGCCGCCGGTGACCGCGTAGAACTTGAGGAGGATCGCGTAGAGGACCATCGAGAAGGCGAGGTTGAGGAGCCCGAAGTGGACGCCGCGATAGCGCGCGAGGAGGAGCCCCAGCAGTGCGCTCGCGCCGGCGCCCGTCACCACCGCGAGGACGAGGACCACGAGCCCGTCGTGCACCCCGAGGAACTTCACCGCGAAGCCCGCGGTGTACGCGCCCACCGCGTAGTAGAGGGCGTGGCCGAAAGTGAGCAGCCCGCCGCGCAGGAGGAGCACGATGCCGAGGACGGCGAGCGCCTTCGCCCACGCGAGCGTCAGGAGAAAGGTGATCCACTCGGGCAGGAAGGGCGGCACCACGAGGAACACCGCGAGTCCCGCGAGGGCGAAGACGAGCGCCATCAGATCCTCCGCGCCTCCACCTGACCGAAGAGACCCTGGGGCCGGAAGAGCAGCACCAGCGCCATGATCAGATAGATGGCGAAGAGGTCGAGCTCGGGGAAGAGGTGCACGGCGGTCGCCCGGGCCAGGCCCACCAGCAGGGCCCCGAGGGCCGCGCCGCCGATGGACCCGAGCCCGCCGATGGCGACGACGGCGAAGGAGACGACGATGACCTCGGCGCCGATCCCGGGCACGAGCGAGAACATCGGCGCGGTGAAGGCGCCGCCGAGCGCGGCGAAGACCGCCCCCAGGGTGAAGATCCGCGGCACGTTCACGCCGAGGGCGGAGCTCACCTCGCGGTCCGTGATCACCGAGATCAGCACCTTCCCGAAGCGCGTGCGCGTGACGACGAGCCACAGGAGGAGACCCGTGACCGTGGCGATGCCGGTCAGCAGGAACGGGTAGCCCGCGTAGTCGACGCCGCCCAGGCGCACCACCCCCATGTACGTATACGGCCTGTCGGCGAAGAGCGGGCTCACGCCCCACGCGAGCTTGATCACGTCCTCCAGGATTAGGAGGATGGAGAAGGTGAGCAGGATCTGGATCTCCTCCTCCTTGCCGTAGACGCGGCGGAGGAAAAGGCGCTCGATGACGGGCCCCGCCGTCACGCCGATGAAGACGGCGGCCAGCAAGAGCAGCAGGTAGCTCAGCGCGGGCCAGGCGCTCGATCCCCAGCCGAGGACGAGCCACGCGCCCATGTACGCCCCGAGGGCGTAGAGGTTACCGTGGGCGAGGTTCAGGATTCGGACGACGCCGTAGGTGAACGTGAGGCCGGCCGACACCAGGAACAGCCACGACGCGTAGCTGATCCCGTCGAGCGCGACGACGATGAGGTGGTTCAGGCCGGTCGTTCGCCGCCCGCCGACCTCACGGGCACTGGGCGCCGCGGAAGCCCTGGTCGATCCAGTCCAGGGTCTTCACCCCGTCGGGGGCGTTGACGCATTTGGCCGGGAACACCCGCACGCTCGTGAGCACGTTCTGCTTCTTCTGCGCGTCGAGCTTTACCGTCCCGTAGAGCGAATCCTCGATGGCCTGGTGGCCGCCACCGGCCGCCATCGCGATGCGCCCGCTCGGCGAGTCGAACTCGAGGTACTCGAAGGCTCGCACGACGTCCTCCACACCTGGCCAACCCACACGGCTCCCCGAACTTCTTCGTGCAGCGCTCGACGAACTCCTTCTGGAGCGGATTCTTGGCGGGGTCGGGCACCTCGGGCCAGTGCGTGCCGCGGAACCCCACCACGAACCCCTCGGGCAGGTCCCGAAACTCCTTGAAGAGGAACGCAGAGTTGTTGTGGATGACGAGGCTCTGGCGGAAGAGCCCGCGGACCCGGCCCTGGCTATTCACCGAGGCGAGGTCCGTTCCCCAGAGGCTGTGGAAGACCACGTCGGGCTTGGCGGTGAGAAGCTTCGAGATCTCGGCCGACAGGTCGCCCTGGAAGAGCTTGGGCCAGAGGGTCTCGACCACCTGGACGTCGGGCTTGAGCTTGCGGAGGGCGCGGATGAAGATCTCCCACGAGTCCCGCCCCCACGCATAGTCCTGGTTGAGGCCGGCCACCGTCTTTACATCGGGCTTGGCGGTCAGGAGATAGCGGGCCGCGCCGATCCCGTCGATGCCCGTGTGGGCGGCGGTGCGGAACACATACTTGTACTTCGCCTCCTCGAAGACCCGGGTGGTCCCGCAGTCGAAGAGGACGGTGAGGACCCGGAGCTCCTCTGCGACGGCGGGCACGGCCACGCAATTGGCGCTCGAGATATAGCCGATGACCAGGTCCACCTTCTCGTCCGCCGCGAGGCGCCTGAACTCGGCGACGACCTTGTCACCGGGCCCGGCCTCGTCGGTGAGGACCGGCACGAGCTTCGCCCCGCCGATGCCGCCCTCGTCGTTGATCTTCTCCACCCAGGCATCCGCGGCCTTCTTCGCGGGGATACCGAAGGTGCTCGAGGCCGGCCCGGAGAGCAGCGTCACGATGCCGACACGGAGCTCTTTAGGCGCGCCGGCGACCTTGGAGGGGGGCGTTTGGGTCGCTGCGGGTGGAGACAGGACGGCGATCAGGGTCAGCACGCTCAGCGCGGTCATGCTCGCGAGACGCTTCTTCATCATGCTCTCCCTATGATTGGTCGGCTGGGACCGCCGGAAGGATAGCCGGGAGGGTGGTCGGCGTCAATGAAGGGGATGACCGGGTCAGCGGTTCAGCTCGCGCCAGTGCTCCTCCAGATGTCGGCGCGCGACGGCCTCGCTCGCGGGGTCGAGCCACCTCACCTGACCCAGGCGTGAGCGTGCAGCCCTGAGGTGCGCGAGATCAACCGCGCCCGTCTCGTCGTGGTGGGGAAGGTGGCGCACCTTCCGGCCGTCGGGCGCGGTCTCGACGACGGCGAACGCGGAGTCGGGCAGGCGTGAGATGTAGGCGCGCGACCATTCCTCTGCAGCGGCGGGACTGCACCAGATCACCACGAGCGCTGCGAGCATGATGGAGCGACGCGGCAGCGTCGTCATCTCCGTGAGCGAGCCTCCCTGAGTGGAGTTATCCTCACGCTGCGGACGGTGACAATGCCCAACGAACGATACACCGGAATCCGAGTCGGCTGCTGGGGGCAGACGCCCCCAAAGGGGCTACGTCACCACCTTCGAACTGGCCCGCTGCTTACCGATCAGTGATGGTGGCCACGAGTCGCGCGTCGAGCGTGAGGACCGAGGACCTGCAGGCTGACGAGGAGAGCCGTGCCGAGGCCGACGAGGATCACGGCCACGAGCATGAGCGCCCCGAGCCAGAATGTGGTCGAAGTCATGGCTCTCTCACGGTGACCGGCGCTACTGCCGGGCCAGTCCTGAAGCCAGCCACGCCAGGATGACTCCCCAGGGCGCGACCAGGCCAGCGTATACGATCCACTGCATCAGGGTCTCGGCCGCTCGGGTCCTCGACAGGGGCGTGAACATCGTTCGTACCTCCTGCTGATTCAGGATGGCAAGGACAATGCCTAACGCGCCGAGCGTGCCGATGGCACCTCACCCTTTCCGAGATTTCACAGACTTACTCGAGGATGTCGTGATGAGCCGGCGCCATCGAGCCGAGCGGCGACCTGGTGAGTTCATGGCCGATCGGTCAGGAAATGGTCGCCGCCGGCGATCGGGGCTTCCTCTCGCCTGGCTCGTCCTGCTGACCCTGGTGGCGCTGGCAGGGCCGGCGCCGAGCGCGGCGGGTCCGTACCGTGAATACGAGATTCGGTTCATCGGAGAGGCGTCGCCGCTCGGCAAGAGCCCGAGTGACGCCGACCTGATCAACGCGGTCGCCTGGACGATGAGCAACAAGCTTGATCTTCCCTTCCCGGTGGGCACCAAGGCGTACATCTACGTCAACCAGGCGACATTCGTCGACGGGCTCATCCAGATCGCCGGCGAGGAGCGCCAGCAAGCCTGGGACAAGGGTCGCTTCGCCGCGGGCGTCGCCGCGCGGGCCGGCATTCTCCTGCGGGGCGATCATCTGGCACGTATGCATCTGCTGGCGCGCGCGGGGCTCTTCGCCCACGAGCTGGCGCACGTCAGCCAGCGCAAGCTGGCTGACGGCGGGAAAGCCGGTGCTGCCATGTGGATCCTCGAGGGCCACGCCGACTGGGTCAAGTTCCAGGTGCTGGAGCTGCTCGGGCTTCGCCAGTACCGAGAGTCGCGGGACGAGGTCGTTCGAAGTTCTTCCCCGACCTGCAGGTCCTCACGACCAGCGCGGGCTGGGTCAGGTCGATGAATCAGCTCGGCGCCCCAGCCACGTATGGCCAGGCGTTCCTCGCCGTGGACTGGCTCATCGAGCGCTATGGGAGTGCCAAGCTCCTCGAGTTCCTCGGACGGTTCGCGCTTCAGGCCGAGCCCCGAGAACACTGGCGGACGGTCTTCTCGATTGCTGATCGCCAGTTCGGCGACGAGTTCCGCTCGCGACTGGAGGGCCTGCGCTGAGATGACGTGGCGCTTTCTGGCACTGCTCGCCGAAGATCGATTCGCCGCGGGGACTCCATACGCGTTGTGGTGACACTTCGGTCAACAGTTCTGGCCGCGGTGGCATTTTATGGACCGCTCACCGTGACGAGTAACCGCTAAGTCCTCGACTCGCCGCGCGTTCATGGCCTGGCACCGGCTGTGCTTAGGATCGCCGGCATGGAGCTCGCGGACACTCCGAACCTCGCCTCGTTCTACTGCCCGGGCTGCTCCCCGGGGCGGGACCCGTTCGAGGAGATTCTGACCGTGCGCTGGTGCGACCTTCACCAGCCCCGGTACGGAGGCTCCGACGACGACAGGGCGAAGGTCAGCCGGGACATCCTGACCTCGACGGGCGAGGCGGAAGGCGCGACGAACCGCGAGTGGTGCCAGTTCGTGCATCGGACCGCGAAACGGTTGAACAGCGCAAAACGGTCGTACAGCAAGGCGAAAAGCTAGGAGATCGTCATGGACAAGGGACTCCGTCGCATCGTGATCGCGGCCGGGCTCATCGCGTTGGTCGGTACGCTCATGGGGT
>WNGH01003791.1_pt1 | contig 24763 bp, 25 predicted proteins | sample 5400631 | NCBI WGS metagenome assembly WNGH01 (sample SAMN13153373, study PRJNA577476) | soil metagenome | isolation source: 115 cm soil or saprolite under Garry oak tree replicate 1 | place: USA:California | collected 2016-06-15
GAATCTTGTTGGGTGTTGCAATGTTCGCGCAACGACAGCGCTGGAGGCCCGCGAAGGCCTTCCTCGTGGACGACAGCGGGAGAATGCTCAGGGAATTCACCCTGGACCCGGCCTGCCAGGTCACGTACGACCAGGCGGTTCAGGCCGGCATCTTGGACGCGGTCGAGAAGCCGATCAAAGTGACGAAGTACCACGGCCAGACGGTCCGCGGGGACGCGCTGGCGGTCGTGCTCCTCGCCTACGGACCCGTCACGCCGGAGCACGTCGAGTTTGCTCGAGAGATGCTGGTCCAAATTCAGGACAAGTTCGAGGACGCGGTCAAGCAACGTCTGGAAGAGGCCCGCGCCCAAGAAGCGAACGTGGCGACGCAGATGGACGACCTCGCGACCCGCCAGACCGAGGTCGAGGCCCGAGCGGCCGAAGTCCAAACGATGGCCCAGCAATCGGAGACGCTCCAAGCGAAAATCACGGCGGACACCGAGGCCGTCGAAGCGAAAGCGCAGGATCTTCGACGACGGGAAGAGGAGTTGGCGAACAACCGCAAGGCCACCGACGGGCTGGCCCGCCAAATCGAAGAGGAGCGGGGTTCCCTGGACCGACGCACCGGGGAAGTTCAAGACCAGGCGGCCGAAATCGCCAGGAAGTCCGAGACAGTCGGGGCTCGAGAGGAAGCAGCCAGCGCACTCGAGCAGACCCTTCGCGCGCGAGACGAGGCCCTCGCGACGGGAGAAGCCGGCCTTCAGGAAATCCGGGACCGCCTTGCGACCGACACGTCGGCAGCGCAAGCGAGACTCGAAGAGGCCGGACGGCGTGAGGAAGCCCTCGGTCGAGATCAAGCGAACCTCTCGACTGCCCGCGAGAAGTTCGAGGCAGAGCAGCGAGAGTTGCTCGAGTTCAAGCGTTCCATCGACGGCCGGGTCAGCGCCGTCGAGGAGACCGAAGTCGCAATGGACCGTCTGTCGAAGGACCTCACCGCGCGAGAAGCGCGCATCGTGCCCGTGGAGTCACGCCTCGCGGAGCGGACGAATGTCGCGGACCAGAAGGAAGCCGATCTGAAAGCTCGCGAGGACGAGCTGACGACGAGAACCCAGACGGTCGACGGGCGCGAGCAGGAGCTGACCAGCCGCGAGATCGCGGTCAACGAGGACCGCGTGGTCCTCGAGGAAGCGCGCGGGGCGTTCGAGTCCGATCGAAGAGAATTCGAGGAGCGCAAGAACCAGCAGGACGAAGAGGCGCGCCGACGTCGGGACGACCTGGACGGTCAAGCCAAGAATGTCGGCGAGAGTCAGCTTCGCTTGGCTCAGGAGAAGGACACTCTCGATGCCGCGCACAGCGAAAGGAGTCAGGCCATCCTGTCCCGGGAGATCGAGCTCGAGGCCCGCGAACAATCCCTCCGAGAGAAGGAAGAGGCCATCCGCACCCAGGCGGACGAAAACGCCCGGCATTTCGCGGAACTCACGGGTCGGGAGGAGTCCCTCGAAATCGAGGCAGCGAAGTCCGACAAGGTCCGGAGCGACCTCGATGCCCGAAAGGCCGATCTCGCGAGCCGCGTCAAAGAACTCGAGGAAGAGGCGGTTCGATTGCGGGGCGAGGAGACGAAGGCGGCCGAGGAGAGACGGACCTGGCAGACGACCTTGCAGTCCGAGCAAGCGTTGCTCAAGGACCAGCGAGACGCGTTCGAGCAGGAGGCCGCTTCGGCGCGTGCCTCATGGGCTGACCGGGTAATGCGGATTGAGGCGCGCGAAGTCGACCTTGAAGAAAAGGAAGAAAAGGTCCGGACCGACGTCGACTGGGTCGCCCGAAGCGACGAGGACCTCAAGCGCCGCGAGAAGGCCGTCGAGGAGGCCGGTCGGTCCGCGTCGCAGGTGCAGGCGAGCGCCGAACACGCGACGAAAGAGGCCGAACAGCGATTCCTCGAGATCGAGTCGCGCGAACGGGCCCTTCGGGAAGAGGCCGCGCACGAAGCGATCGAACTGAGCAAGCGGACGGAGGCGTTGAAGCAATTCGAAACCGAGCTGAATTCGAAACAGGCCGAGTTCGAGAAGGCGCGGACGGCGCAGACCCAGCGATTCCAGGAGACCGAGACTCAACTCCACTCGAGGGCCGACGCCCTCGGAGCGAAACACCGCGAACTCGAGGAACGAGAGAGCCGAATCGCGGGGACGGAGGTGTCTCTCCGTCAGAACGACCAGCGACTTCAGCGGGAACGTGCCGACCTCCAGGCGGCGGCGAAACAGCTCGAATCCCAGCAGCTCGAACTCGCGCAGCTCAAAGACCGATACGAGTCGGAAGCCGCGCGGGTTCGCAGCGAAGCGGAGAGCATGCGGCAATCCGTGGCGGCCAAGGAGTCCGAACTGCAGGCGGAGCGGGAGCGGATCGAACGGGACTCATCGGCCCTCCAGGAGACTCTCGGGGCCAAGGCGAAGGAGATGTCGGTCCGAGAACGGGCGCTCACCGCGCGCGAGGCGGAGCTCCGAGCCGAAGAGCAAGAGCTCGAGGCCCGCGGACGAGAGCTCGAGTCAAAAGAACGTCAGGCTGAAGCTCACCTGACCGAGATGTCCGCGCAGGCCATGGCCCTCATCCGGCGGGAGCAGGACCTGAACGACCGAGGGACCCAGCTCGAACAGACCGTGGGTCGATTCGAGTCGGAGGCGACGGAGAAACGCCGCGAGTGGGAGTCCCTTCAGACGAGCCTGAAGTCGCAGCAAGCTCAATTCAGCGCGTCGTCGGAATCTCGCGCCGGCGAGCTCGCGAAGAGAACGGAAGAGCTCGAGGGCCGGGATCGCAGCGTTCGTGCGTCTTCGGCCCAGCTGGAAGTCGAACGATCCAAACTCGATGCCGAGGCGAAAGCCCAATCCGCCAAAAGCGCGGAGGCGGAGGCGGCCTGGCGACGATCGGAGGCCCGTCTCGCGGAGCTCAAGACGAAGGAAGACGAGCTGCTTCGCGCCCGCCAGTCGTTCGAATCGGACCGCTCCACCTGGTCCGCCCGAAGAACCGAGGAGCTGAAGCAACTCGAGGCGACACGGGATGCGGCCGCGCAACAAGCCCAGCAGACCGAGCGGCTCGTCGCGGAGTCCCAGCGCCGGGCGCTCGTGGCTGAAGAGGCGGAACGCGCGGCAAAGCGCCAGACCGCCGACCTCGCCGCTCAACAGGGGCGCTTGGAGAGTCGCAGGGCCGAAGCCGAGAAGGCGGAGCGCGACGCGCAGGGTCACCTGGCCCAGTTGCAGGAAGCCTCGCGGAAGTTGGCGGTGAAAGACATGGAGATTGCTACGGCCGCCAAAGATCTCGAGACGCGGCAGTCGAAGGTTGCGGCCGCGGAGAGGGATACCGCGGCGCTACAAGCGGAGTTGCGCTCCCGAAAAACGGCCTTGGACCAAGAGACCGCGCGAATCACCACGTCGTCGGACCAGCTGACGATGCGCCAGAAAGATCTGGAATCGCGGACGGCCTCCCTCGAAACCAAAGTGGCCCAGGCCTCAACGAAAGAACAGGCGCTCGCGACGGAACTACAACGCGCGGACAACCTCATGGAGGACCTCACCAAGAAGGAGCACGATCTTCGCGGCCGCGAAGAGGCCGCAAAGGCGTCCGAGAAGAGCCTGGCGGCACGGGAGGCGACCCTCGTCGCACGCGACGCCGAGGTCCGGGACGGGATGCGGGGTCTCGAAAAGCTCCGCAAGGAAATCGACGACCAGCGCGGCGCCACCGAGGAAGACCGTCGAACCGCGAAGACCACCCGAGAGGAAGCGGAATCGACGAAGCGCGAGGCAGACAAGATCCGGGCTCAGGCCGACGAAATGCAGTCGGAGGTGAACAAGAACCTCCGGTTCCTCCAGAAGAAAGCCCTCGACGTGTTGGATCAGGAGGAGAAAATCCGAGCTCGCGTCGCCACGATCGAAGGGCAGGAGAAATCACTCGACACCCGGGCGGAAGTCCTCGAAGGGAAAGAGCGAGCCCTTGAAGCGGACCAGGCCACTCTCGACTCCAAGGTCGCGAAGCTCCAGGCCGAGATCGATCGGCTGCGTGGGAGCATTGCCGATGCGGAGAAATCCGGAGGCCCGACGACAGCGGCCATGGAAGAGTGGAAGAAGGACGTCGAGAGTCGCGTGAAGATCATCCAGAAGAAGGCCATGGACCTGCTGGACCGCGAGGAGAAACTCCGGAAGAAAGAGGAGGAGCTCCGCGCGCTCGCCAGCCAACTCGGTGTGAACCCTTGACATCGGCACCCTGACGCGTTCGCCGCACTGGCCCCGTTGCGCCCAGTGCTAGTGCGAGGCCTTGCGAATCGCTTGATCGAAGTCCTCGATCAGGTCGTCCGTCTCCTCGAGCCCGACACTCACTCGCACGAGCCCTTCGCCAATCCCGCTCGTCATTCGCTCCGACTGCGTCAAAGGACCGTGGGTCATCGACGCGGGGTGCTGCACCAAGGTTTCCGTCCCGCCCAGGCTGACGGCGAGCGTCGCGACCTTGACGGACTCCACGAACCGTCTGCCCGCGCGATGGCCTCCGTTCAGCTCGAAACTCAACATCGCGCCGAAGCCGGACATCTGCTTGCGCGCAAGGGCATGTTGTGGGAACGACTTGAGGCCGGGATAGTGGACGACCCGTACGGCTCGGAGGCTCTCCAGGGATTCCGCGAGCGCCTGGGCGCTCGCGCCCTGGACATGCATGCGAATGGGGAGCGTCTTGAGCCCACGTCGAACGAGGAACGCCTCGAACGGCCCGAGCGCCGGTCCCAACATCTTGTACGTGAACCAGATGCGATCGAACAATCGATGGGTCGCCATGATGATGGCGCCCGCGACGACGTCGCTGTGTCCGCTGAGGTACTTCGTCGCACTGTGAAGGGCCGCGTCGACCCCGAGCTCGAGGGGATGTTGGTTGATGGGCGATGCAAACGTGTTGTCTGCAAGGGTGGTCGCTCGCACCGACTTCGCGGCATCGACCGCCTCGCGGACATCCGTGATCATCATCGTGGGGTTCGCCGGAGTCTCAATGTAGACCAACCGCGTGTCGCTCCGCACGGCCTCCTTCCAGGCCCCGGGCTTCCGAGGGTCGACGAAACTCGTCGACACACCGAACCGAGGAAGGAGACGTGTGAAAATCTCCGTGGTCGCGGCATAGAGGCTCGCTCCCGCGACGACGTGATCGCCCGCGTCTACGCAGGCGAGGATTGCCGACGCGATCGCGCCCATCCCGGATCCGGTCGCGAGGGCACGAGCGCCGCCCTCGAGGTCCGCGAGCGTCTCCTCCAGTTCGCGGATTGTGGGATTGCCCCACCTCGTGTAGTAGGCCTCGGGCGCCGTCGCAGCCGCGAATTCCGCGCCTTGCCGCGCCGATTCGAGAGCCCATGTGGAACTCGCGTAGATGGGCGTCACGATCGGACCGCGCCGCTTCCGATGACGGCCGTGGACCGCGCGCGTCCGAAGTCCGAGACCTTTTGCCACAAAACGGGGCACGGAGGATAACAGCGAAATAGGTTTCGAAGCCGGGAGAAAATCGGGGGCCCGAATCGACCGGAACACGCGCGCATCGGTGCGATGAAAGTTAAACCGGAAAGGTCAAAAAGGGGGGGTGTATAACAAGCTTCCGCCCGGTCGTTGTCTCACGGCCGGGCGACCAGCCTAGGAGGCAAGCAGATGTCTCGTGAAGTGGACTTCGCCGCGAAACCGATCGACCCCGACTTCATGAACAAGCCCGACGAATACCCCGAGACCGGGACCCACTTCGACCACAAGGTCTTCGCCGACGGCGTCGAGCGGCTCGATGCCAACGGGACCCCGTATCCAACGAAACTCGGAATCCACGGTCTCCACGTCGCCGTCGACTTCGATGGCTGCGTCGCCGACGGCGTCTGCATGGACGTCTGTCCGGTCGACGTGTTCGAGTGGCTTCTGGCTCCCGGCAAGAAGGGCACGGGGAACGACAAGATCATCGAGAAAGGCGGCGAAGAGTGGGACAAATATCGATGTGACAAGTCCGACATGATCCGAGAGTCGGACTGCATCGACTGCATGGCCTGCGAGACCGCATGCCCGACGAAGGTCATCAAGATCAACCCGTAGCGCCTCCTTAATCGATCGCGCGACGCGAGGGCGTTTCTTGGCGTTCGAACCCACCCAATAGTTATCCATAACAGCGTTATACAAGCAGCGAAACGGGTGCCTCGTTGACCGATGTACTCTACGCCGGGTTTCTCGGTCTCATCGCAGGGCTGGTGCCGGTCTACATCGGTCTGGCTCCGTTGTGGATCTTCAAGCGGCTCTCGGTCGGATGGAGGACCGCGCTCGTGAGTTTCTCGGCCGGCATCCTGCTGTTTCTGTTCGCCGAGGTCACGCATGAGGGGGTCGAACTCTCGGCGGCGGCCGGGAGCACGCCGGCGCTGTTCGTGTTGGGCCTAGGGCTGGGCCTGCTCGGACCCGTGGCGATTACCCACATCCGGCGGAGGAAGATGGCATCGCAAACCCCGGCGCCGCCATCGGACACGCCATCGAAACCGATCGTCAGCGCGAAACTCTTCACCGCCCAAATGATCGCCTTGGGAATCGGACTTCACAACCTGGGGGAGGGACTCGCGATCGGAGCGGCCTATGCCGCGGGAGTGTTCGGCCTCACGAACCTCCTCGTCATCGGGTTCGCCCTCCACAATTCCACCGAGGGGCTGGGAATCTCCGGTCCGATCGCATCCACCAACCGGGGTGCACGGGACCCGCTCCTCCTGGGATTCCTCGCGGGCTCCCCGACCATCCTCGGCAGCATGATCGGGTCCCTCGCCTACTCCCCTGCGCTCGGGACCCTGTTTTTCTCGGCTGCCGCGGGCGCGTTGCTCTACGTGATCGTCGAACTCGTCAAGGTGACTTCCACGCCGGAGTCCAGCAAGCTCGTCTTCGTCGGAATCGTGATCGGCATGGTCCTGATGTTCGGGACCGGCCTTCTGGTCCGGTGAGTCAGCCGGGGATCCCGACCGGTGCGCAATTCACCGGAGATCCTCGTTCATCGAGCCGCTACGGTATCCGCGAAGGTCGACCGTCACGTACACGAACCCGGCCTTGCGAACCGCCTCCACTACTCTCTCGGCCATCGCGGTCTCGGACATTCGCGGAAGATCCTCTCGCGGCACCTCGATCCGCGCGACCCCGTCGTGGGCGCGCACGCGCACGACCCGGAAGCCCAAGGCACGAATCGCTCCTTCCGCTGCCTCGACACGCTGTAGCTTTTCCATCGTGATCACCTCGCCGTACGCGATTCGAGAGGACAGACACGCGTTGCTCGGTTTGTCGAAGAAGCTGAGGTGCAGCTCCCGAGCGAGCGCTCGGACGTCGGCCTTCGTGAAACCGAACTCGACCAACGGATGCCAGAAACCCGCCTCGTTCATCGCTTGGATTCCCGGGCGGTAGTCCCCCAGGTCCGAGACGTTCACGCCGTCCGCGATGGCATGGAACCCGAGCTCGGCGGCCAACGGCTTCAATGCCGCGCCAAGTTCCTGGCGACAGAAGTAGCATCGGTTCGTCGGGTTCGCCACGTACCGGTCGTTGGCGAGCTCGGAGACGCGAACGGTCTCGAGGCGAATTCCTATCTCCCGGGCTTCCGAAACGGCCTCTGCGAGTTCCCAACGCGCGAGGGATTCCGCGTCCGCAAGCACGGCGAGCGCGTCGTCCCCGAGCGCGTCGTGGGCCACCCGCGCGACCAGACCGCTGTCGACGCCACCGGAGAAGGCGACGAGCACCCGGCCTCGAGCGCCCATCGCCGCGGTCATGCGATCATGCGCATCGCGCAGGTCGAACGAGCGAGCGGTGGTTTCCATCAAATCTGTCGAACACGGCATCGCGGATAAAGCCATCGCGGGACAAAGCGTAAGGGTCTTCGCCGAGATGACCGCGGCGTGCGCCCCGCCTTCCTCGAATGCACCGCGTGCGCAAAGCACCATCCGTTGCGGTTGATCAACACCTGCGACTGCGGTTCCCCGCTTTTCGCCCGATACGATTGGAAGGACCTCCGAACGCAGGACCTGTTGCCGAGGAAAGATCTCTGGCGGTATGCACCGCTCCTCCCTCTCGAGCCCGCGGAGATTCGATCGCGCGGCGAAGGAGGAACGCCTCTCCATCGACTCGAGCGCATCGGCTCCGGGGGCCGCGTCGCGCGCCTGAAGATCGGCGCGCTGTACGTCAAGGACGAAGGACTCAACCCGACGCGGACGTTCAAAGCGCGCGGCATGGCGGTCGCGGTCCCGATGGCGTGCGCCCTGGGAGCGACGACTCTCGCGGTCCCGACCGCGGGCAACGCTGGGGCCGCGTTGGCGGCGTATGCCGCGACCTACGGGGCCCGTGCAATCGTGATCATGGCGAGCGACGGTCCTCCGCATCAGGCACGCGAGGCAACCGCATTCGGAGCGGAGGTCCTCCGGGTCGACGAAGACATCGCGGACGCCGGGCGGATCGTGAGCGAGCTCGCGTCCGCGACGGATCTGTTCAGTCTCGCGACATTGCGGGAGCCTTATCGGATCGAGGGGAAGAAGACGATGCTCTTGGAGATCTGGGAGGCACTGGGTGGCATGCCGGACTGGATCCTCTTCCCGACGGGAGGGGGGACCGGAATCGTCGGGATGTGGAAGGCGCTACACGAACTCCGAGAGCTCGGTTGGTACGAGGACACATGGCCGCGGTTCGGGGTCATCCAGGCCGAGGGTTGTGCGCCGCTCGTGAGAGCCTGGAAGGCGGGCCGGGAGACGGCGGAGCCATGGCCGATGCCGCAGACCGATGCAGCCGGCCTTCGAGTCCCGGCGACCCTCGCCGACCGGATCGTGCTCCGGGCGATTCGCGACACTCGAGGCGCGGCCGTCGCAGTTTCGGACGCAGCGATGAAGGTCGCGGCATTGAATCTCGCTGTCCTCGAAGGAATCAGCGCCGGCTTGGAGGGCGCGGCCACCCTCGCCGGACTCCGACGTTTCTACGACGATGGCACGATCGGGCCTGAGGACCGGGTCGTCCTGGTGAATACGGGCGCCTCGGACGGCGGCACCACCCCTGCCTCGGAGATACCAGAAGTAAAGACCGCGGACCAGGTCCGTGCATACCTTGGCCTCACGTCGCGAGCTTCCTGACTTCTTCGAGGATACGCGGGTGGTCGGGTGGGACTTTCGGATCCTCGGTGACCCACTTGTACCGAATGATGCCGTTCGCGTCCAGGACGAAGACGGAGCGTTTCGTCACGCCTTGAAGCCCGAAACTGCCGAAGTGCTCGTAGAGCACCCCGTACGCCGTGCTGACCGTCTTGTTCCAGTCACTGAGCAACGGATAGTTGAGCTGATTTTGCTGTTTGAAGACCCGATGGCTGTGGTGGCTGTCCGTGCTGATCCCGAAGACCTTCGCGCCCCACTTCTGGAGATCTCCCATCGAGTCGCGCATCGCGCAGAGCTGGCCCTGGCACACGTTCGTGAAATCCCAAACGTAGAACGACAAGACCAAGGGCCCCCGGCCGAGCTCCTTCGAGAGGGTGACGGGCTTTCCTTCGTCGCTCAACACCGTGAAGTCAGGCGCCTTCTGGCCGACATCCATCTTCCGGGCCCCGCGCGGTCGAGAGGCGTGTCGGAGATAACCCTTTCGACTTCGTCACTTCGCGAAGTCCCATCGGGCGGAACGGAATCTATATCTAACGGTGGGAACCCATTCAGGGCCTCGCCTGTCCAGAGGGATTGCTCAACCAGACCATACGCATCGCTCGGGGGAACAAGGTAGGGGGAACGAATGGCGAAGTTTGTGCTCGCCGCCGACTACACGTTGATGACGGACTACCGCAACGTCCCCCTGGCCACGTTCTTCAGCTGCATTCCGACGGACTACTGGCACTCCCGCCTCGTGTTTCGCATCCTTGCAGACCCGCCGAAGCTCGATGCGGAGGGGCGACCCATCCGGGTGCCGTACGGCCTGCGAAAAGTCGAGGCGTCCCTCGTCCGCGCATACGGGCGCGATGCGGTCGTCATCGCGGACCCTCGGAACATCGACCGATACATCGATGACGAGACGGAGGTGGTCGGACTGAGCCCCATGGATCCCCTCGGCCTCGGTCCCGTCAGCATGTCCTTCACGATGGGCGGAGTCCTCACGCCGTTCACGAAGGCGATGTTCCTCGAGCTTGTCCAGCGCGTCCAGCGACCCAACCGAAAGTACAAGGTGGTCCTCGGGGGGCCGGGCGCCTGGCACTTCGACTATCGCCCGGAAATGCAGGCATCCCTTGGCATCGACCACATCGTCCACGGGGAGGTCGACCACCTCGTCCCGGAGATTTTCGATCGAATCGTGAACGATCATGCGCCCCCGGTCATGCGCTTCACCAACGCGACCGCCCCGACGGTCGACCAAATCCCGAAAATCCTCGGTCCGACGATGCACGCGATGAACGAGGTGATGCGGGGATGCGGCCGTGGGTGCGAGTCTGCGCCGCCCCCGGTATTTCCCCTTCGACTACATCGGCGACGAAATCGCCATGAACACGAAGGTCGGAGAATCGTCGATCCAACTCCACTCGGATGACATCTTCCTGTACAACCTCGAGAACTGGAAGACGATGGAGCCAAACGAGGACGCAGTCAAGGACCTCTTCCGGTACGTCATGGCCCAGCCCGGCGTCGCTCATTGTTACCCCACGCACGGGACCGTCAGCGCCGCGGTCACGAACCCGGGGCTCATCCGAGGCATTTCGGACATCGTGCGCGCGGGCCCCGGCAAGTGGGTCGGCATCCAGAGCGGAATCGAGACGGGGAGCCCCACGCTCTCCCGGGCGGTCCTGCATCGGAAGGCCGCTCCGTTCACTGCCGAGGAATGGCCGGACATCGTCGTGCAGGGCACGCAGATTCTGAACCGCAATTATTGGTATCCCGCGTTCACGATCATCCTCGGCCTGCCGGGTGAGACTCCGGAGGATGCGTGGATGACGGTGGACCTCCTTGACCGGATGGAGCAGATCCCGGACGGCCACTACATCACGGCGCCGCTCACGTTCGTTCCGATCGGCGTGTTGCGGGGCGAGGAGTTCTACAACATCGACGAGATGATCGACGAGTCCCGTTTCAACGTCGCCTACCGCGCGTGGCGCCACGTCCTCCTGGAAATCGACACGGATCTGTGGCAGCTCACGCGGCTCCCTGCGCCAACGAGGGCGCTGATCGTCGCCACGGCACGGATCGGGGGCCGATACATCCTCGGGATCATGCACCGGTATGCGAGGCGGATGGGCTTCCGGATCCGAGCGCCGGCAACGACGCGCCGCCAGGCGGAAGGCCACACCGTCAGCTTCCCGGCGGCGTGAGGCAAGAATCGTTCACCCGGCGAGGCGCGCGGTAACGGACTGGCCCCCGATCTGAATGAAATCCATCGATCGATAGAGCCCGATGGCCGGATCGTTGCCGACTGTGACGTACAGGGCGAGTCGGGACTCATCGCGACCCGCGAGGCGCGTCATCGCGGCCTGTAGCAACGCCCGACCAAACCCGCGACCGCGGCGATCCTTCGCCACCCCGAGCTCCGCGACGAGCGGCGTGCCCATCCAATGCGTGATCAGGATTGCGCCCACGATTCGGTCGCCCTCGAGGGCGACCTGCGAGGCGTCCGGCATGAACTGACCGGAATCGCCTTTGAAGAGGCCGGCCACGTAGCCGCGCCATTCCTCCTCAGGCCCCGTGTGAATGCCATACTGCTGCTCCATGTGTCCTTCGTACACATCCATGAGGAACTTCGTGAGGCCAAGGACTTCGTCCTCCTCCGGAGGTTGCAGCACCACCCCGGCGGGCACGACACTCCGCTTCGTCGGAGCTTCCATCCGCATGCGCGCAAAGACACGTTGAAAGCCGAGCGAAGAGAATGCGGATTCGTAGATGTCCTCGAAGTGCGCCGTAATCGAGGTCGCGCCACCGGCCCGGAGCAGGTCCATCGACTTCAGAAGCGCCGCGGCAGCCTCCTCGCGAGATGTTGGGTCCATTGAGAACCCCGAGATCTCGGCGGGGCCTAACCGCACGGTGCCGATGATTCGGCCGTCTTTCTTGACCGAGAAATGGGACCGCTGTTCCTCCGGAGGGAGCGCGAGGTACCGATCCAGGTGGACCTTGAGGTCGCTCGTCGGAAGATCTGTGCGGCCGGAGACGAAGGTCTGCCAGTATGCATGGGCGTCCGTCGTCTGCAAGGGCTCCAGGCTCAACGGCACAGCGCCCGCGAGGGGTTCGCGAAACATCAAGCTTCGGCCGCGGAGATTTTATGCGGAAGGAGGCCCTTCGACACGATGCATGGACTTCGGGCTCACGGAAATCCAGGAGATCACGCGCAAGACGGTCCGCGACTTCGCCGAGCAGGAGGTCATCCCACAATCCCGCGCCTTCGACGAGAGCCAGGAGTTCCCGCACGCGTGGGCCAAGAAGATGGGGGAGCTCGGACTCTTCGGGGTCTTCGTCCCGGAGAAGTACGGGGGTGCGGGCCTCGATACCGTCTGCTATGCGATCACGATCGAGGAACTCTCGCGCGGGGATGCAAGCGCCGGCGTCATCGCGGCGGTGTGCAATGGCCTTGTCTGCGAACCGCTCCTGCGCTATGGGGACGAGGAGCAAAAGCGGAGGTTCCTCGAACCGGTCGCGCGGGGAGAATGGATGGGCGCCTACGCGCTCACGGAGCCCGGGAGTGGCTCCGACGCGGCCGCGATGCGCACGACCGCCACACTCGAGCGGGACGAGTGGGTCTTGCGCGGCACGAAGACGTTCGCCACGAACGGGTCCGTGGCCAAGATTGTGGTCGTGTATGCTCGGACGGGCGCGAAGAAACACGAGATCTCTGCATTCGTCGTCCCGACCGACGCCAAGGGCTTCTCCGTGCTGAAGAAGGAGGACAAGATGGGAATCCGCGCGAGCGACACGGTCACCCTCGGGTTTGACGGCTGTCGGATTCCGAAGGAGAACCTCCTGGGAGACCTTCACAAAGGCTTCACGATCGCGATGGAGACGCTCGACGGGGGCCGGATCGGCATCGCCGCCCAAGCGCTCGGCATCGGCCAGCGGGCCCTCGAGGAGTCCACCAAGTACGCGAAGGAACGGCAGGCGTTCGGACAGAAGATCGCGGAGTTCCAGGCGATCCAGTGGAAGCTCGCGGACATGGCGACGGAGATCGACGCGGCCCGGCTGCTGACCTACCGCGCCGCGCATCTGGAAGATCGTGGGCAGCGGCACACGTACGAATCGAGCGTCGCGAAGCTCTTCGCGTCGGAGGCGGCCCATCGAGCCGTCGACGCCGCGGTTCAGATTCACGGCGGGTACGGATTCATCAAGGATTACGTGGTGGAGAAGTTGTACCGGGACCAACGCGTCACGGAAATCTACGAAGGGACCTCCGAGGTCCAGCGGCTCGTCATCGCGCGTTCGATTCTCGGCGGCTGAGAACGCTCGAGTCCCTCCGTACCAGAACTGATCCTGCGACGAGCCTTTATGCCACCGTGGCTTTTGCGGCACGATGGCCACGCGCGTACTCTACATGGAGGAGCGCCGGGGACAGGATCCGGACCCGTGTTACGCGCGGGAGTTCGACGCGCGGATCGTCGAACGCGGCCCTGACTTCGTCGTCCTCGATCAGACCCTCTTCTACGCGGAGGGGGGCGGGCAGCCCGATGACACCGGGAGCCTGCGGTGGGCCGGCGGCGAGGCTCGGGTCCTTCGGGTCACGAAGGAGAAGGGCATCATCAAGCACCACGTGGATCGGATGCCGAGTGCGGATTCGGTGCACGGTGTCATCGACTGGGATCGGCGGTACAAGCACATGCGGATGCACACGTCCCAGCATCTCATGTCCGGACTCGTCTTCCGAACGTATGCAGCGAGGACTGTTGGGAATCAGATCCACATGGACTACAGCCGCGTGGATTTTCAACCCGCGAATTTCACGGCCGACGATTTGAAGCGGATCGAAGACGAGTGCAACGGGGTCGTCGCGTCGGCGCAGGATGTCCGGATCTTCGAAGAGGATCGTGTGGTTGTCCACAACAAGATCGAAGACCGAGCCCTGCTCGAGCTCATCCCTCAATCCGTTCGGCGCCTGCGAATCATCCAGATCGGCAACGCGGACTACTGCCCCTGCGGGGGCACGCACCTGAAGAACGTGTCCGAGATCGGAAGGGTCCGCATCCTGGAGAAGCGCTCGAAAGGGAAAGAAACGGACCGCATCGTGTACGAGCTCCTCCCTGGGTAGCCGTCTTGCCGAATCGGAGACGCGGGAGCGAGTGCTTATGGACTCCCAATCCCTTGGATTGACCGAACCATGAAGGCCGGGATCGTCGGGGTTGGGAAGGTCGGCGGCGCAATCGCGTTCGCCCTCGCGCGAGAAGGCCCGTGGGACGAACTCGTCCTCGTCGACGCGGTGCCGGACCTCGCCTGGGCTCAGGCCGAGGATATCCGCCAGGGTTTGCGCGTGTCCACCCAACCGGCTGTCCGGGTGGGCATGATCCAGGACCTCGCGGATTGCGATGTCGTCGTCTTGGCGGCCGGACAAGGGCGGAAGCCCGAGATGACCCGGCTCGACCTGCTGCATTCGAACGCCGGACTGGTCGCAGAACTGAGCCGAAACATCGCCCGCGTAGCGACGCGCGCCAGCCTCGTTGTGCTGACGAACCCGATGGATGTCATGACGACCATCGCTTGGCAATCGACCGGATGGCCACGGACCCGGGTGTTGGGCTCGGGAACCCTCCTCGACTCGCAACGGTTCCGGGTGATTCTGGCGGACCACCTCCAGGTGCCTTCCGTGAAGGTCTCCGCGACTGTCCTGGGTGAGCACGGTCAGCGGGTCGTGCCGGTATTCAGTCGGACGAAGGTGAGCGGACGGCGCCCGAGCCTCTCGACGAAGGACAAGGACGAAATCACGCGTCGGTTGCGCGACGTCAGCGCGCGGATCATCGAGGCAAAGGGCGGGACCGCGTTCGGCCCCGCGGGCGCGACGGTGGAGCTCATCCATGCTCTCATCGGCTCCCGGCCACGCGTCGTGCCTTGCTCGGTCGTCCTGGATGGGGAGTACGGAGTCCACGACGTCGCGATTGGCGTTCCCGCCGTCCTGGGCACAGGCCGAGTCCTGGGCCTCGAAGAATGGCCTCTCGCCGAAGACGAGCAGGCCGCGTTCGAGGAAGCGGCACGCGATCTGAAGGCCTTCGCGGACGACGCGGCGGTCCTCCTGAAAGTCGGCGAGCGACCGTCCGGATGAGCAGGGTGTATGGGTCGGCGTCACACGTCAACCGATTTGGTGCCATCCCAGACCTTGCGCGCCCCTTTCTCGGCAGCGTGGAGCAGCAAATCGCGTCCTGACTTCGTCGGGATGACGAAGAACTCCTCGGTCTTCCCGGACTCGGCGAGGAGTACGAGCTTCACCTTGCCTCCCTCCATGGGCTGGCCGGTCTCCGGATGCAAGTAGTTGTATCGGACGTAGCGGCCTCGGTCGATGAGGGACCGGACCTCGATCTCACCTCGCTTCGTGCGCGTCAGGACCTCCTCCGGAAAGGTCGTCATGATCTCGGCAGGGCAAGGCGGCTGCCTCCGAAGAACGTAGCGTACGACGATATTGGACACGGGAGGCCTATTTCGCCAAATGATTTTCAGCGATTCCCGCGAAGTGATTCTCACGGGCCGATGGTTGCAAGGGAACTCTTATCGAACCAGCCCCACCGTCCGGGCTGAAACCATGTCCCACAGCTACGAGAGCGGAAGACAGGCCATGGCCGAGCTCGGCTCGAAGCAGCCACATGAGCTGCTGTTGATGCTGGGTGGCCTCCTGGCGGTCCTCCTGACCCTCGCGACGTATGGGATCCAGTGGGTGACTACGCCCGGCATTGCGCAGAGCCAGTATGCTACCGTGGCGACGGCGGTAATCCTGAACGTCGTCCTCGGAGCGGCACTCTGGGCCTCCTCGGCGATCACGCGGAAGAACCTGATGAACGGCGCCATCGTGGCCGGTGTAATCAGCATCGTCCTGATCTACTTCGGTGGTCGGGCCGGCCAGATCGGCGGCATCGTCGGGATCCTCGGCGCGATCCTCGCCGCGGCAAAGCCGTATCTCCCCTGGTCCCGACACGACTGAGCCGACCGTTTCGGCTTGCCGTTCGAAGCTCCCAGCGGAGCCCTTCCCCTTTTTGGATTGTTTCTCTTCCTGGCTTTCGTTGATTCGCCGTGCGCCGCCCGGGGCGAACACGCGAAATCACCCGAAACCGGGCCTATTTTGGTTATTGATTCTCACCGGGTGCCACCCGGGTCGGAACCCATATCGCCCGGATGGCGGGTAGGCCGCCGAAGCCATGACCCAAAGCTACGAGACAGGAAAAGCCATGGTCGAACTCGGCGCGAAGCAGCCGCACGAGCTGCTCCTCATGCTGGGCGGCGTCTTGGCGATCCTCCTGTCGGTGGCGATCTATGGGATCCAGGCGGCGAACCAGGGCATTCAGCCGAGCCAGTATGGCGCGGTCGCGACGACGGTAGTCATCAACGTCGTCCTCGGCGGAGCTCTCTGGGCGTCCGCGGCGATTACGCGGAAGAATCTGATGAACGGAGCAATCGTGGCAGGCGTGATCAGCATCATCCTGATCTACTTCGGAGGCCAGCCTGGCACGATCGGCGGCGTCGTCGGGATTCTCGGCGCGATCCTCGCCGCGGCGAAGCCGTACATGCCCTGGTCCCGCCGCGACTAGGCCACCGGAAACCTCCCGTTCACGCCGCGCGCACGCGCGGCGCATTCCCCTTCGTCGAGATGAAATGCGGAAGGGCATCCTCGAACGGAGGAACACCGGGCTTGGCCAGAGTCTAGCCCGCGAAACCAAGCGACCTATCTTTCGAAGAGAGTTTCACCTCCGCACTCAATCTTTTCAATCTTGTAGTAGGGAAGACGACCCGTCCGCGTAGCGAAATAGCGACGCTCGAGCTCCTCGATTTCCGATCCGCGGATCGTCCGATTCCCTCCCGGTCGAGTCCGGTCCCGATAGACGACGACCGCGTCGGCGAGGCGACTCGGCGGTCGCCACCGCAGTTCGTTCAAGATCTCCCGCGCGGTCCGACCCATAGTCGGGTGGCATCGCGCGCCGAGGTCTTCGCTTTCGCGGCACAAAAACCATATCGGGCCGACCGGTTGCGAGGCCCATGGACTACCCGCCCCGCGTCCGAGCCGTCCTGGACCGGGCGAAAGCCGACCAAGGCGACACGGTCCTGGTCGTTGCGAAGGGCGAACGGTACGAAGGCACACTCATGCCGCATCACGGGTTCAGCGGCGAGGACATCTTGACGGTCAAGCTGCCGAACGGATACAACATCGGCATCGCCATGGCGGATATCGAGTCCGTCGACGTGACCGCCAAGCACTCTCCGGTCTCGATTGAGCGGCGGCTTCCGCCTCCGACGAAGGCCAAACCGACGGTCGCGGTGCTCGGCACGGGCGGAACGATCGCGTCCTACGTTGACTACCGCACCGGCGCGGTCCATCCCGCGGTAACCGCGGAGGAACTCGTGTTCAGTGTGCCGGAGCTCCTCGACATCTGCAACGTCCGGGCCCGCGTGATCTACAGCATCTACAGCGAGGACCTGAAGCCGGAGAACTGGCAGCATCTGGCACGCGAGACCGGGAAGGAACTGAACGGCGGCGCCACCGGCGTCCTCATCCCGCACGGGACGGACACCCTCCACTTCACGACGGCGGCCCTGTCGTTCATGCTGCGGGATCTCACCGGACCCGTCGTCGTGGTCGGCGCGCAGCGGTCGAGCGATCGGCCGTCCTCCGATGCGGCTCTGAACCTGATCAGCGCGGCCCGGGTCGGGATCGCGAACCTCGGCGAGGTCGTCGCGGTCATGCACGGGGAGACGAGCGACACGTTCGGCCAGATCCACCGCGGCACGAAGGTCCGCAAGATGCATTCCTCCCGGAGGGATGCCTTCCGATCCTTGAACGCGACTCCGCTGGGTCGCGTCCTCCCGGATGGCACCGTCGATCTCTCGGAGCGCGCAATGCCTCGCGCGCGCGGTCCCACGAAAGTGGACGACGCCCTGGACACGAACGTCGCCCTGGTCGACTTTTATCCCGGTCAACGACCGACGGAGCTCGAGGCGATCCTTCAGGGGCGGCACGGCGTCGTGATCGCGGGGACCGGGCTGGGTCATGTTTCCGAGGACCTGATTCCGGTCCTCCATCGCGCGACCCGGGACGGGGTGGCCGTCGTCATGACGACGCAAACCCTCCAGGGGCGCGTCGGTATGCGCGTCTACGATACGGGCCGGGACCTGTTGAAGGCGGGAGTCATCGAGGGTCAAGACATGACGCCGGAGACGGCCTACGTGAAGCTCATGTGGGTCCTCGGCCACACGCGCGAACATCCGGAGGTCGCGCGGGCGATGGAGACGAACGTGGCCGGCGAAATCAATCCGAGGATCGGCCTCGACGAGTTCGCCGAATGAATCGCGGGCCACCAACGCTCGTTAACCTTATCCCGCGCACGGGGTTCGGCACGTCAGATGAAGATCGACCAGGTTGGAGAGGTCGGCGTCGTCCTCACCGACGCGAACGAGCCTGTCCTCCATGGCGGCGACCAAATCATCGGGTATCGCTCGCTCAAGTACCTCATCTTCAAGCCCATCGCCCTTTCGAAGAAGACGCTCGTCGAGCAGCGGGAGGGCTGGGTCTGGCAGACTCGACGGCGACTCCTCCTGCTGGACATGGAATGGCTCGACCTCCCCGGCGGAAAGAAGGGGAAACGCTACCACGAGATTCCGCTCGAAGAGACGATCGACGTGGTTCCGAAGCGCAAGCGCGTCCTCCTCGTGACGCAGGACAAGGAGCACGGCCGGGTCGTTTTCGAGTTCCGGCCGTTCGGCGCGGCGTCTCGATTGCTCGCGTGGCTCAAGAAAGAGAAGGAGCACCGCCGGCAGCGAGAGGAAGGCACGTTGCGCTCTCCGTACCGGGAAGAGGATCGCTAGCGACCGGGCGTCTGTTCGATCGGCTGCCTCGGGGGCGGGGGTGGCGTCCCTTGAGGTGGTTGGACGGGCTGCGCCTGCTGCATCCGTAGGGCCGCGTCTCGGCCCTCGCGGCGGGCACGCTGCTTCCTCTTCAGCCGTCGAGTGTAGAGGAGGGAGCCGATGAACGCGATGACGAGGATGAACAACGCCCCCGCTTGGGCCGGAGGATCATTGCCGTAGAAGAGGCCAAGGAATACGAGGACCAGGATCCAGAAGACGATGTAGCCCGCGATCCGTCGCTTCGCGAAGTCGAAGACCCGGCCCATTCCGTCGTCCGCTCATCCGCCGAGGACAAGAAGCCATCGGTCCCGGTCGCACGGATGAGACCATTCCAAAAGTACATCGCCCGAGACGGCGTTTGTGAGGCGATTTCCCATGTCCGCCCAGGACGAGTACGAAGGCATCTGGGACATGTTCGCGCAAATGCACCGCGAGACCCACGGCGAGAAGCACGCCCCGACCCGCGATTTCAATTGTTGCGGCGAGTACGCGGTCGCGATGGCGTTACGCGCGGCGTCGACCCTGAGACCAGAGTATCCGCACCATCTGCTGCTTCGGGTCGCGGCGATGCCCGAGCTCGACCGCGATTTCTACGTGAAGAATCTGCTGTCCACGGATGGCGAGCCGGAGCCGTCGGACCCCGAGCCGCTCCGCGAATATCGGGCGAGCCGGCGATATCACATCCTGTGGACGGAACTGAAGGAGGCCGCCGCGCGGATCGCGTCCCTCGAGCAGGAACTCGAACAATCCGCAGCCCGCGTTGCGCAACTGGAAGAGACTCTCCGCAAAGCGGGGGTCCCGGCCGAGGCGGCAGAGAAGGCTTAATCCCGAGCCTGGGCTTGCTGAGCCGATGGACTACCGTGCGCTCGGCCTGAAGGTCGGCCTGGAGATCCACCAGCAGCTCGCGACCCACAAGCTGTTCTGCGAGGACGTCTCCGGCCTGGTCGACACGGCGGACGGCCAACGATTCCGCCGCCGGTTGCGCCCGACGCAGTCCGAGCTCGGAGAAGTCGACGCGGCGGCGCTCGAGGAAGCGAAGCGACGTCTCACGTTCGTGTACGAGGCCACCCCGAATTCCTGCCTGGTCGAAGCGGACGAAGAGCCGCCCCATCCGCCGAATCCGGAGGCCCTCGACATCGCGCTCGAGATCGCGCTCCTCTTGAACGCCCGGCCTGTGAGCGAAGTCGACTTCATGCGCAAGATTGTGATCGACGGTTCGAACACATCCGGCTTCCAGCGCTCTGCACTCGTGGCGATGGACGGGTGGCTCGAGACGAACGGGAAGCGAATCGGCGTCCCGACAATTCTCCTCGAAGAGGACGCCGCCCGGAAACTCGGAGAGGCCGAGAACGAGGTCGTCTATCGCCTGGATCGCCTTGGGATTCCGCTCGTGGAGCTTGCGACGACGCCGAACATTGAAACCCCGGACGAAGCGCGAGACGTCGCGCTGACGTTCGGATCCCTCCTGCGCGCGACCCGGAAAGTGAAGCGCGGAATCGGGACAATCCGGGAGGATCTCAATGTCTCCATCGAGGGGGGTGCACGGATCGAGATCAAGGGAGTTCAAGAACTCCGTATGATCGCCACGTTCGTCGAGAGAGAGGCCGAGCGGCAGGCGATGCTCCTGGCCGTGGCCGCGGAGCTGAAGAAACGCAACATCCGGTCGGTGCCGACGGACGTCCGTGACGTGACCGCCGTGTTTCACGAAACCGAATCGAAGGTCGTCCGGACGGCTCTGAAAAAGGGCGGTGTCGTCCTCGGTTGGGCCCTCCCCGGCTTCGCCGGGTTGCTGAAAGGAAAACTCGGTCCGGAGTTGGCGGCCCACGCCCGGATCGCGGGCGTTTCAGGAATCTTCCATTCCGATGAGTTGCCCGGGTACGGAGTCACACAGTCGGAGCTGGACGCCGTTCGGAACGGATTGGGGCTTGGCGCGTCGGATGCCTACGTCCTCGTGGCGGAAGAGGAGACGAAAGCCCGGCGCGCGATTGACGAGATGGGCCCTCGCGCGACGGCGGCGCTCCACGGCGTCCCTCCCGAAACCCGGGAACCGCGGCCCGATGGGACGACGGTCTATGCCCGTCCGCTTCCCGGGAAGGCGCGCATGTATCCGGAGACAGACGTCCCGCCGATTCGCGTGACGACGGAACGGCTCCGTCGGATCCGGGAGCACCTCCCGGAAAAACCTGACGACACGATCGCGCGGCTCGCGCGGGAATACGGGATTCACGACCAGCAGGCTCGCCAACTCGTCCAAGAAGGGAGCGACGCCGCCTTCGGGGCCATTGCGCGCGAATTCGGGGAGGCCAAACTGGTCGCGACCGTCCTCCTCTACACGTTTGGCGAGCTTCGAAGAGAAGGATTCGACGTGGATGGAATTCCGGTCGACCACTTGCGAGAGCTCTTCTCCTTGTTGAAAGCCGGACGCTTCGCGAAAGAAGCCGTGCCGGAAATCGTGCGCGAGATGGCGCGGACCCACTCTCGTGCGTCGGAGGCCATGGGGACTCTCGGCGTCACGCGAATGAGTCGCCAAGACCTCGAGTCAATCGTGGACGAGGCGTTGCGAGCTTCCGGGGAACTGATCTCCTCCCGCGGAAACGCCGCCGAGAAAGCCCTGATGGGTCAGGTGATGGAGCGGGTGCGTGGCCGCACGGATGGCAAGCTCGTGAGCGAGGTCCTGCACGAGCGTCTCGAGGCGTTCGTGAAACAAACGGCGAAAGGGAAGAAGAAAAAAAGATAAAGGCTCCACAACAGGTCAGGCGCTTTCAATCATCAGCGCTTGCCTTTCTTGGATTTCTTCGCGGTCTTTTTCGCTGCCATGGTGGGGTCTAACTCCTCCTCGGGGCCAGGCCCCGGTTGATAGAACGTTTGTGAGCAAGTCACCGCTTAAACGTGAGCAGGGAATTCCTCAATGCCTCAACCGGGTCTCTGGCTTCGAACGGACCTAATACTCTGACTCACATTCCACCGCCAGGGGAAGCGGATGGGTTATTCGATCGGCTTCGAACACGTCCTGAACAACCGCCCGACCGAGGACGCATTCCGCACTCTTGAAGGATGGTTGCGCGACGAAAAGGCCAGCATCAGGAGCGCGCAGCCTCCGAACCGCATCGAAGCCACCCACGGGAGAGCCCTGCAACCGATGGGTTGGAAGAGGGATGCGAAAAAGACCATGACCTTCGAACTGGTGCAGCAAGGTCCGAACGTCCTCGTCCGTGTGGCCATCGCGCCCCCGATTCTCAATATCTCGGACGTCACGTCACGCGAGGATCAGGCGCGGGCGAACTGGAATGAACTCCTCGCGGAACTCTGGACGCGATTCGGCGAGACCGATGCCATCCGCGAGGCCCTCGCAAGACCTCCCGTCGATTGGAGCGCTTCGCGGACAAAGGGCAAGATGATGGCCTTTTCAGGACTCGTCTTGCTCGGGATTGTAGTCGTCGTCATCGCCCTCTTTCCGCAACAGGCCATTTACGCCGCTCCCGCGTTCGGCGCCTTGGGAGCAATCCTCCTCGTCAACGGTGCGATGACCGTTCGCGCCGGAACCAAGGGGCTCGCGAAGCAACGGGAAGCCCAACGTTGACTCAGCCGACGGAGAGGAATTGTTAAACCCTTCGTCATCATCGCCGAGCGGGGAGCGCGGCTGAAGGTCTACATTTCCATCGATATGGAGGGAATCGGGGGAATCGTCCGCGAGGTCGAGACGGACCCGACAAAAGGCGGCGAGGCGTACCAACAGAGCCGACACCTGATGACGCAGGAAGGCAACGCCGCCATCGAGGGCTGCCTGAAGGGCGGTGCCACAGAGATCGTGATCGCGGACTCCCACTGGAACTTCGACAACCTTATCCCCGAAGAAGTCCACGAGGCCGCGACACTCCTGCGCGGCACGCCGCGGTCTCTCTCGATGGTCCAGGATCTCGACGCATCGTACGAGGCCGCGTTGTTCGTTGGATACCATGCAAAGGCGGGCACGCCGCGCGCGATCATGGATCACACGTACAGCGGGAAGCTTGCGGCCGTCCGGGTGAATGGCACGGAGGTCGGGGAGACGGGAATCAACGCTTACCTGGCGGGCCACTATGGAGTTCCGGTGGTCCTCGTGACGGGAGACTCTGCGGTGACGTCCGAGGCGAAGGCCCTGATTCCGGGCATCCACACGGTAGCGGTGAAGGAGGCTACGGGCTCGAGTTCGGCGAAGAATCTGCACCCAAAGAAAGCCCGGGAGACCATCCGCGCGGAAGCGGCGAAGGCAACCAAGGCCGCTAGACAAATCGCACCGATTCGAGCGAACGCGCCCGTCGAGATGGTCGTCGACTTCAAGAGCACGGACGCGGCGGACCGCGCCGAGATGATCCCCACCGTCCGCCGGGTCGGCGGTACGCGAATGGAGTTTGAAGCGAAGGACTATGTGCAAGCGTTCCGCGCCTTCTATGCATTGGTCACGATTTCCTCCATAGAGTGAATTCCTCTGGTGCTGCTGACAAATACCTATATACTGAGAGATTTCATTCGGCGATGGTGAGAAGGGACTTGGCCATGGCGGCGAAGAAGGCCAAGGGGGATGACTGGTTCTCCTCCCTGGACGCGGAACTCGAGAAAAAAACCAAAGAAATCATCGAGGACGTCGGGGAGCAGAACGTCGCCCGGCTCGAACTCAACAAGACGCTGATCGAGGACTTCTGGAAGGTCTGGAAGCGGTTCAACAAGATCAACGTCCACTTCGCCCTCGAGCCGTCCTACACGAACTGGGCCGTGTTCCCGGACACCTTCCCCGATGGAGATTGGCATTGGCGGCCCGGTTTCAATCCCGCCGCGGTCCAGACGATCCAGTTGCTCGACCGATCGATGGACCAGGGCCGCGTCGGGGACGCCCTCAAGGTGAACTACGTCGAGGCGGACGGCAAGGTCCACCTAAGGGTGACGTTCGAATACTGTGAAGGGGAGCATTACTACAAGTACAGCGGGTGGAAGCGCATCTGGACGATCCACACGCTCTACGAGCAACCGCTCGATCGCGCGAACGTGGACGACCTCCACCGGCTCTTCGCCGACCTCGTACGCACGTGGTACGAGAGCCACTTGCGGCGGAACCGCGACGTGCTCATCAAGTACCTCAAGCAGACGTTCGAGAAGATTGAGACGTTCAATCAGTGAACGCGACCGCGAAGTAGTGACGCCGGTGATAACCGGCGGAGAGTCTATATTACCGCGGCGCGGGAATTTTCTTCAACGTGGAAGACCTGCTGTCCGGCGCTCTCTTGGTGCTCCTCGTCGGAGGCGCGGTCTTCGCCTGGGCCGACTGGCGAATCCGGGCCCGGAAACTGCCACAGATGGTCGGCCCGAGCTGGGATTGCCCGCATTGTGGGGTCAAGAACGAAGCGGACCTTGGCGTCTGTTGGTCTTGCGGCGCCGGAATCGGGCGCTATGCGTTCTCCCGGGTGCGCGGGTCCGCGCCGGAGACCTGGCAATGCCACCAGTGCCGAGCGTGGAACAGCACCTCCCGCCGTTCCTGCTGGTCCTGCGCGAACACGCCCGCGAAACAGCCGAAGGGCCATGCGTAATCTCAGAAGATCCCGCGGTACAGGCCGCCGTCAATCTGCGCGATGACGCCGGTAATGTAGGCCGCGCGGTCCGAGGCCAGGAAGGCAATGAGGTCCGCGACCTCCTCCGCCGTGCCCATGCGGCCCATCGGGATTTCTTGCAGCGTCTCCGCCTGCACCTCCTCGACGCGACGCCTCTCCTTCTCCGCCCGAGCGCGGT
>WNGH01001093.1_pt1 | contig 24762 bp, 23 predicted proteins | sample 5400631 | NCBI WGS metagenome assembly WNGH01 (sample SAMN13153373, study PRJNA577476) | soil metagenome | isolation source: 115 cm soil or saprolite under Garry oak tree replicate 1 | place: USA:California | collected 2016-06-15
TGAACGCGGCGGCACCCAGCACCGGCGGCGAGATGATTGCGCCCAGGCCGCCCGCGGCGAGCAGCCCCCCGGCTTCGTCCTTGCTGTAACCGACCTTGGCGAGCATCGGCGCGGCCACCGCGCCCAGCGTGACCGTCGTAGCGACCCCGGATCCCGAAGGCCCCCCCAGCAGGAACGAGGCCAGCGTCACCGTGCGCCCGGCGCTGGTCGGCTTGCCGCCCATGGCCGAGAACGAAAAGTCGATATAGAACTTACCGGCCCCTGAGAATTGCAGGAACGCGCCGTAGATCGTGAACAGGATGATCAGCGTCGAGGACACGCTGATCGCGGTGCCATAGACGCCCTCCAAAGTCATGTACATGTGACCGACCAGGCGCGGGATCTCGTAGTCCTTGTGCGTCCAGGGTGCCGGCAGGATTTCGCCGAAGAACGCATAAAGCAGAAAGCACACGGTGATGAACGGCAGGATCCAGCCGGTGGTGCGCCGCATCGCTTCGAGAATCAGGAGCACGAGCGCGACGCCGAATACGATGTCCCAGTCGTTCGGCAGGATCGAGCGGTCGAAAAAATCGTCGCCGCCCGCGATCAGGTAGACGGTGGTCGCAATCCCGATTGTCGCCAGAAGCCAATCCCACCACATGACACGGTGTCGGAAGCGCTTCGCGACCGGAAAGATCAGGAACGTCAGGAACAACACGAAGGCGACGTGGATCGCGCGCAAATGCTCGGGCCGCACGATGGCGTAGGCGGTGTAGAGATGGAACAAGGACATCACCACCGCCACCGTGGTGACAAAGCCCGCGAGCAAGCCCGACAGCTTGTTCTGGACGCCCTCTTCCCGCTCGATCATTTCCTCGGCCCGCTGCAGCGCTTCCGCGCTGATTTCCGCCGCGGGCTGGTGCAGCAGGGTGATGTCTTCGCTCATCGATCCCCCTCAAATGAAAAGCCCCGCCAGCTGGCTGGACGGGGCTTCGGCGCCGCGGGCCTCAGTTGATCCTGATGCCCTTTTCCGCGAAATACTTGATCGCGCCGGGATGCCAGGGAATCGAGGAGGCCTCGGTCTTCTGGTTCTCGAGCTTGATGTTCTCCGCCTCCTTGTGCACCCGGATCAGGTCGTCGCGATGGTCGAACATCGCCTTGACGATGTTGTAGGCTGTCTTGTCGTCCATGCTCTGGTGCGCGGTCAGCAGGTTTGTCACCGTAGCCTGGGGGTTGTCGGCTTCCATGCCCTTGTACGTCGCCTTCGGGATGACGTCCTGAATGTAGATATTGCCGTGCTTCCTGGTCATCGCCGGCACCAAGTTGGCGATGTCGATCATCTTGATTTTTACCCCCGGCGAACTTGCCAGGTCTGTCACCGCCGCGGTCGGCAAGCCGCCGACCCAGAAAAACGCGTCGATCTTGCGGTCTTTCAGCGCATTCACCGATTCGGCGACCCCGAGGCGCTCGCGCGTCATGTCCTTGTCCTTGTCGAGTCCCGCCGCTTCGATGACGCGAAAGGCAAACACCTCGGTGGCGCTGCCGCCCGATCCCGTGGAGACGCGCTTGCCCTTCATGTCCACCATTTTCGTGATGCCGGTGCCCTCGACCGTCACCACGTGCATGCGGTTCGGGTACAGCACCATGAGCGTGCGCACGGCGATGGGCTTGCCGGCGAACTTGTCCTGCCCCTTGACCGCGTCGATCGCCGCATCGGCCTGGGTCAGGGCGATGTAGGACTTGCCGGTACCGATCAGCTGCATATTGGCGACCGAGCCCCCGGTGACCTCGGCGGTCGCCTGCATGCCCGGGACATATTTCGACAGTACCGCGGCCATGCCGCCGCCGAGCGGGTAATACACGCCGCCGGTGCCGCCGGTCGCGATCGAAAGGTTCTGCGCCTGCGCGGTGAATGCCAGCAATGCCGCGATCAGCGCTGCAACGCGCACAAGAACTCTCATCATCTCCTCCTGGTGGTTTTAACGAATACTATCGCACACCCAAGCGACGCAAGGCGTCTGCGCGCCGTTGCTGCGCCGCATTTTTTACCTCCGCATAGAGGCTGCCGCCGTGGCTGTCCATCGCCACCAGCAGCGGGCCGAAACCCCTGACGCGGAATTTCCACAGCGACTCGGGATGCAGGTCGTCGAGGTCGACGTCCTCGATCGCCTCGATCCAGGTGGTCTCCAGCGCCGCGGTGCCGCCGATGACGGCCAGGTAGGCGCCACCTGCTTCCCGGAATATTTTTGAGGAATCCTCTCTCAAGCCGCCCTTGCCAATGACTATACGCACGCCGTATTGCTGCATGAGCGGCCGCGTGAAGCGCTCCATCCGGTCGCTCGTCGTCGTGCCGACGCAAAGCGGCGCGTAGCCGACGGGATGCGCCTTGCTCTGCTTCACCTTTTTTACATTCGGCGCGGTGTGAATCACCGCATGCCCCTTAAGATCGAAGCGCGTCTTGCGGCCGCGGTCGAACATGTGGATCTGGGTGGCGTCGCGAATTCCGTAGAGCGTGCCGTTCAGCGTCACGCTGTCGTTGACGCGCAGCCTCCTCGCCTCCTCCTCGCCAATGGGCATCCGGAAGTCGAAATGAGACATGGCTACCGCCTCACTTTTTCAGAAACCATACTCGATCCCGGAAGGCCGGAACGTAGCGCGTGCGCGGCGCGCCGAATGGCATTGCATGTTCACGGCGACCGGATTCATGGTGATGTGGGTGGCCGCGGTTTCGACGTGCACCGCGAAAGAGGTCGAATCGCCGCCCAGGCCCTGGGGCCCGACGCCCAGCATGTTCACCGCCTCGCTGAGCTCGGCCTCGAGCTTCGCGCCCTCGGCATCGTCGCAATGGCTGCCGAGCGGCCGCGTCGCCGCGAGCTTGGCGAGGTGCACGCACAGGTCGGCGGTGCCGCCGACGCCGACGCCGACGATGGTAGGCGGGCAGGTCTTGCCGCCGGCCTCGAGCACGCAGTCGACGACGAAGCTCTTGATCGCGTCCACCCCCTCGGCCGGGACCGCCATTCGCAGCCAGGAATTGTTCTCCGAGCCCGAGCCCTTCGGCACCATTTCGATTTCAAGGGTGTTTGTTTTTTTAAAAAAATCCAAATTAACTACCGGGACGCCGCGCCCGCAGGAAGTCTGCTCGTTGACGCGGGTGATCGGATGCACGATCGAGGAGCGGAACGAGTACTCGCGCGTCGAGCGCGCGCAGCCCTTGCGGATCGCCTCCTTGAGCGCCACGCCGTCGACCTCGACGCCGCGCCCGATCCAGACGTTGTAGATCGGGATGCCGGTGTCCTGGCACAGCAGGTTGTCGGTGTCTTCGGCGACCTTGATGTTGGCGATCATCGTGCCGAGCATGCGCTTCGCGCCGGCATCGGTTTCGCGCTTCGCGAGGCCGTCGAAACCCTGCTTGACGTCGGGCGGCAGCTGCTTCAGCGCGCGGATGTAGAGCTCCTTGGCCGCCTCCTCGACTTTCGCAAGATCGATTTTCACGCTATTTCACCTCGATCCTGCGCTCGCGGACGACACGCGCCCACATGGCGCTCTCGGCCCGCATGGCCTTGCCGAACTCCGCCGGCGAGTTGCCGACCGGGGTCAGCCCCTGCGCATAGAAGCGCGCCTTCAGCTCGGTGGTTTCCAGCGCCCGCTTGGTGTCGCGGTAGATCTTGTCGACGATCTCGCGCGGCGTGCCGGCCGGCGCCACGATGCCGAACCAGCCGCTGTTCTCGAAGCCCGGCAGCGTCGCGCCGATCGGCGGTACCCCCGGCATCTGCGGTACTTCCGTTCTGCTCGTCACGCCAAGCGCGCGCACCCGCCCGCCTTGCACGTGGCCGGCGGTGGCGGCGACGTTGGTGACCGTAAAGGCGGTCTCGCCGCCCACCAGGCCGGCGAGCGCCGGGCTTTCGCCCTTGTAGGGAACGCCCTGCACGTCGATTTTCGCCGCGCTGATGAAATTCTCCGCCGCAAGATGCGTCTGCGAATCGATGCCGGCATGGCCGAAGTTCAGCTTGCCGGGATTGGCCCGGGCGGCCTCGATGAGATCCTTCACGCTCTTGTAGGGCGAGCTCGCCGCAACCGCGAGCACCTGTGGGCCGGTCGCGACGTTGGTAACCGGGACGAAATCCTTGTCCGGATCGTAGTTCAGCTTGGCATAGATGTGCTGGTTCGCGGTCAGAACCGCCCCCGCGGGAAAGAAAAGCGTGTAGCCGTCGGGTGCCGCGCGCGCCGCTTCCGCGGCGCCGACTCCGCCCGCCGCGCCGCCGCGGTTTTCCACGATCACCGGCTGGCCCCAGGCCTGCGTCAGCTTCTCCCCGAGCAGGCGCGCGGCGATGTCGGTGGTGCCTCCGGCCGCGAACGGCACGATGAATCTCACCGGCCTCTGCGGCCAGCCTTGCGCATGGGCGTCGAGGGCCAGAATCAGCCCGAGCAGCATTGCCAGCGATTTTTTCATGGTGAAAAGATCCTACAGTGCCATGGCGAACGCAAGCCCCACCACTATTGTCAACGCCGCCGCGGCGGCGGCGAGGCTCTTCTGCCAATCGCGCCAGGGAAGGAATTCGAGCGCCAGGATGCGCAGCCCGCCGCCGAGGTGCGCGGCGAGCGCTACGACGATGCCCCATTCGGCGAGCTTGACGAGCGGCCGCTCGGTCCAGGCGAGGAAGGCGTCGAGCTGCAAGGCATTGCCGAGCGCCCAGAAGTGAAGCGGCAGGAACAGAGCGAGGGCGATGCCCGAAACCCTGTGCACGATCGCGACCCAGTAGGAGGATTCCTTTTTCACGAGAAGACCGAGAGCACCGCGCGGATTCCCATGAAAAAGAGCGCCGCCGAGAACAGCAGCAACGCCAGGTCGCGCGACTTGCCGCGCCAGCCCAGCCACTCGGTGAAGACGCTCCTGAGGCCGATCGGCGCGTGCACCGTCACCGCGAGCACGAACACCGAATAGAACGCGAACCACGCGGCGTTGCCGCGCGTGCGGCCGAGGATCTCCGCGCCGCTCAGGCCTCCCTGCACCGCATAGATGATGGTGGCGAGGTGCACCGCCACGCACAATGCAAGGACCGCCGCGCTCGCCCGCTGAGCGATCCACAAGAAGGTATCCGTCCGGTGGTTCACAGCCCGCCTTTAAGCGCTTCAGAAAAAATCATTCTTTTCAATCCGGAAATTCCCGCAGTTGGGGAAATGCCCTTCGGGCAGCGCTCGGTGCAGCTCATGTGCGTGTGGCACGAATGGCAGCCGGCGTCGCCGGCGACGGCGCGCAACCGCTCGATTGCATTCGCATCCCTTTCGTCTTTCACCAGTGTCCAGGCGCGGTTCAACGCGGCGGGACCGAGGTAGTCCGGGTTCCAGGAGACGACATCGCATGCGGCATAGCAGACGCCGCAGCCGATGCATTCGATGCCGGAGTCTATGGCTTTGCGATTTTCCGAATCCGGGGAAATTCTTGCAAAATCGTCCAGCTTCGTGGCGCGTCCGCTGAACTGGCCTTTCGCCCGCGCCCACTTGTCGAAGAACTCGCGCATGTCGGTGACAAGATCGCGGATGACAGGAAGATTTTTCAAAGGAGAAATCTCCAGGCTGTCATTGCGAACCACTTTGTCGACATGCGTACGGCAGGTCCAGCGCGCAACGCCGTTGACGCTCATCGCGCACGAGCCGCACATGCCGACGCGGCAGGCGTAGCGGTAGGCGAGCGTCGGGTCCAGCTCGCGCTGGATGTACGTCACGACGTCGAGTACCGTCTGGCTGGGATGCCGCGGTACCTCGAATTGCTGAAAAATTCCGTTTCTTAAAACTGAAACCTTCAGGTCGCTCACGCTGATTCGTACAAGCGCGTCAGGACGAACTCGCGGTGGCCGAGCGCCTCGGCGGCGGTAAGGCGGCCGTTGGCGGTGCGCAGCATGCACTCGAGCAGCTTGTCGCCCGCCTGGTCGGGGGACAGTTCCTTCCTCAGCAGGCCCGAGACGTCCACGTCGATGTGCTCGCTCATGGTGCGCACCGTGCGCGGGTTCGCGGAGAGCTTGATCACCGGCAGGATCGCGTTGCCGATCACGTTGCCCTGGCCGGTGGGAAAGAGGTGCACCGCGAAACCGGCGGCGGCGCACAGGGTCACCATCTCCGCCGCCGCGGAGGAGGAGTCCATGAACCACAGCCCCGGCCCCGTAGGGGCTTCGGCTTTGTCCAGCACGCCGTCCACCACGCATTTGCGGCCGATTTTCTGGATGTTGCCCAGCGCCTTTTCCTCGATGGTGGTGAGGCCGCCCTCGATGTTGCCCTTGGTGGGCTGCGAGTCCATCAGGTCGCTGGTCTTGTGGCGCTCGACGACCCGCTGGTAGCGGTCGAAGACGAACTGGAATTTCTTGCGCACTTCATCGTTGCGGCAGCGTGCGGCGACCAGCTGCTCGCCGCCGGTCAATTCGGTGGTTTCACCGAATACCATGGTGACGCCGTGCGGGTACATCTTGTCGAAGGCGTTGCCGACAGTGGGGTTCGCGCCGCAGCCCGAGGTGGTGTCCGATTCGCCGCACTTGGTGGACACCCACAGGTCCTTCAGCGGCCGCTCTTCGCGGCGCAGCTCGGAGGCCCACTGCACGTATTCCTTCGCCGCTTTCGAGGCGCGCATGATGGTGTCGTGGTCGCCGTGCTGCTCGATGCCGAAGTGCGCCACCGGCTTGCCGCTCGCGCGGATGCCGTCGCCGACCTTTTTCGCCCAGCTGTCCTCGATGCAGATCACCACCACGGCGGCGACGTTCGGGTTGCAGCCTGCGCCGATGAGCGTCTTGAAATGCAGCTCGAGGTCGGCGCCGAACTGCAGCCGCCCGTAGGGGTGCGGGATCGCCATCGCCCCCTTCACGTTGTTGGCCACGGCCTCGGCGGCGGCGTTGGAGAGGTCGTCCACCGGCAGGATGAGGATGTGGTTCCTGACCCCTGCGCGGCCGTTTTCGCGCCGGTAGCCCCAGAAGCTTGCCTTGGTCAGTTCCATGCTCACCACCGCTTTGTTTTCAGGTTCTGGATGTGCGTGTGCTCGCCCTTCTTGATGGGGGCGACCACCTTGCCGATGTCCACACCGTACTTGATCACGGTGTCGCCTGGCTTGTAGTCCTGCAGCGCGAGCTTGTGGCCGATCGGAATGTCGCTTTGCGCGACGATCCTGACGTCCTTGTCGTCCTCCATGATCCAGCCGTTGAGTTCCTGGCCTTTTTTCACGCCTTCGACGACCACCACGCCGACGCCGTCGCCCTCTTCATGCACGACGAAATGAATCACTTGCCGCTCCATTGAACGATCGATTCCGGGAACCGTTATTCTATGCGCATGTTCGAGCGCCGCCGCTTCCTGCAGACCACAACGGCGCTTCTTCTTTCCAGCTCATTTTCAGTTGGAGCCCGGAAGCGCTTTTCTTCCTATCCGTTCGCCCTGGGCGTGGCCTCCGGCTATCCGTCGCCGGACGGCGTGGTGCTATGGACGCGGCTGATGGGCGAGCTCGACCCGGCGGCGATACCGGTGCGCTGGGAAGTCGCCGCGGACGAGTCGATGAAATTAATTATTTTTTCAGGAGAAACTACTGCAGAACCGGCGTGGGCCCACTCGGTGCACGTCGAAGTGCGCGGCCTCGAGCCGGACCGCTGGTACTGGTACCGGTTTGTCGCCGGCGATGCGGCGAGCCAAACGGGACGCACGCGTACCGCTCCGGCCGCAGGAGCGGAGGTGGCGCGGCTGCGCTTCGCCTTCGCCTCGTGCCAGCAATACGAGCAGGGCTGGTTCAGCGCGTACCGCCACATGGCCCGCGACGATCTCGACCTCGTCGCCTTCCTCGGCGATTACATCTACGAATCGTCCTGGGGACGCGAGCACGTACGCAAGCACGACGCGGGCGAGCCCTATACGCTCGACGAGTACCGCGCGCGCTATGCCCTCTACAAGAGCGACCCCGACCTGCAGCGCGCGCACCTCGCCTTCCCGTGGATCTACACCTGGGACGATCACGAGGTCGACAACGACTATGCCGACGACCGGCCCGAAGACGGCATGCCGCGCGAACAGTTTCTCGCCCGGCGCGCCGCCGCCTACCGGGCCTGCTACGAGCACATGCCGATGCCCGCCTCGATGCGCCCGCGCGGGCCCGACATGCGCATCTACGGTGAGCTCGGCTGGGGGCGGCTCGCGAATTTCTACGTCGTCGACGACCGGCAGTACCGGGCGCACCAGGTCTGCCCGACGAAGCCGGGAGGCTCGAGCGTGGTCGATCCGGAGGTCTGCAAGGAGATCCGCGATCGTTCGCGCAGCCTGCTCGGCGCGGCGCAGGAAGCCTGGCTCGAGAAAGCGATGAGCGAGTCGAAAGCAGGCTGGAACATCCTCGCCCAGCAGACGCTGATGGCGCAGCTAGACCGCAAGCGGAACGGAGTCCATCAATTCTGGACCGACGGCTGGGACGGCTACCCGGCCGCCAGAAAAAGACTGCTGGATTTTTTTCATGGAAAGCAAATTGCAAATCCCGTCGTGATCGGCGGCGACGTGCACATCCACTGGGTCGCCGACCTCAAGCCCGACTTCGACGACGAGAAATCCCCGGTGGTGGCGAGCGAGTTCTGCGGCACCTCGATCACTTCGCAGGGCGCCGCGCAGAAGCAGGTGGAAAAGCGGCTGCTGGACAACCCGCACATCAAGTACGGCCGCGGCGACCACCGCGGCTACGTGCGCATGAGCATCGCCGGCAACCGCCTGCACGCCGATCTCATCGGCCTCGACACAGTCAAGAAGCAGGAATCGCGCGCCGAAGTGCTGGCGAGCTTCGTCGTCGAGGACGGCAAACCCGGACCGCAGAAAGCCTAGCTTCCTCTTTCAGAAGTCAAACGCAGGGCATCACAACCAAATTGCCCCTAATATGCGGACGACGGTGGGAGGCAGCACTATCTTCTTCATTCCACCGGCGCGCGGCTCGTGGATGATGACGCTCAAGTCCGGTTTCGCGAAAAATATCTCTCCGATCGGAGACGACTCCGCAACGAAATCGATGGTGCGCGGCGTCATCGCGACGTTTCTGAAATTCAGTTGGGTGTTGTTGTTGGGAACGTGGGTGTCGTAGATTGCATCGTCGGATCGGTACGTCAGCGCGCGAAAAACGTTTCCCCCCGTCCTCTGCGTTCCAGCCGAATTGTCACAGGTCTCGGTGTAGACAAGCGCCCCCTCGCTGAACTGGTCGGTTCGAACGAAACTGCTCTGCCAATTGGCGAATGGCTCCAAGCACGGGGCAATGGAAGTAAACTCACCCGACCCGCTGTCAGCAGCATCAGCCGTAACGCTATACAACTCTTTGCGCCTGTTGAAGTAACCGATAAAGCGCTGCTCTTCAAAATGAAACGTCTCCGAAACTGATAGCGGTGTGCTTGAGTTCGGCTTGAAGATCGTTGCAGTAGATGACGTATCGCGCAAAGTCCTCAGGAGATTGAGCTCGACTGCCGGTGTTTCGGAGAGTGTGATGAGTAGCTCATAGTATTTCTTTTCGGTGACGGTGTCGTAGACATTCAGAGCATCAGGGGGCGTCTTCGTGGTCGCGCTAGATCCGAGGAAGTCGCTGATGTGCAAACCGTCTTCCGAGACAGCCAGACCCCCGTTTGCAATTTGCAGCGAAAGAAAGAAGCTCAGGTTCGGAAGAACAGGCAGAGGCACCGTGCCGGTCGCCGTCTGCTTGACGCCTGAAGCATCGATAAACTCCCGCGTGTAGTTGAGCAAAAAGCCGCTGCTGCTCTGGGTGAACCAGAAAAAGAACTTGCCGATCGCAGGATTCGGCGATTGGGCTGTCCAGCGCCGTAGCGCATGGGTAACGAATGTCTTGCTTGCTTCGTCCCAGAAAAAGCCCGGGTTCGCACCGGTGGATGTGAAGCCGCCTGCCTGAACCTGATAAGACCATCCGCCGCCGACCGCCTGCTTGAAGGCGACTTGCTTGAACATGACATTTCCGCTGGACACGTCTCCTGAGGCCCCAAACGGATCGAAGTCCGTTGCGGACGCGGTGCCTGTCTTGTCGACCTTGAGGGTCTGAAGCCGATTCAAGTTATTGCGCGCGAGGATGTATAGCGTTCCGTTCGCCCCCGGAGCGGAAACGAACTTCGCGGCCACGGCACCGATAACGCCGTTCGCTTCATCGGCTTTCTCTTCGCCCATATCTCCTTTGAATACCAGCAAGTACTCACCCGGCGTCTTTGCATCCTGGGGCGCTTTGAAGCCGCTGACCGGCATCACGCCGCCGTTCGGTGCGAGTTGCTTTCCCGCATCCGCGAGAATCAGCTTGCTGTCCCACACTAGAGGCAAACCATTTTCATCAGGGACTATCTTGCGCGTCGCGTCGGTCGCGTCGATCGCGTCGTAATAGAGCGCAAACTTGCCGCTCATCGTCTCCGCGCCGAGGTTCTTGATTAGGTATCCGCCCGGATTGTTCGGATCAGCATCGATGTCGATCTTGCCGCGGAAGAAGTAGTTGATCATCCCGGCGCTGAAAGCGACCGCCCGGGGCATGAGCTGTTTATGTGCCTGCGCGAAATTGAAGCGGTTTAGGGCGAAGACCCGCGTTCCGTCTTGAGCCTGCAGATACTGGTCGAATATAGATTCGGTGCTTGCCCGAGGGTTTGGGAGGTTCGGACTAGGTCCTCCGAGGAAGTTGTCGTGGCCATTGGTACCGTAGAAGGTAAGCTTGTGCTTGGAGAAGTTGCTCACCAGCAGCTCGGGGCACGGCGGATTAACTTTCGGATCAGTTAACGTGCCGCACAGTTCCAGCACCGTTGGTTCAGTCTTGTTGCTCGCATCGAACGCGGGCAGCTCAAAGAACGGCGGGGACGGTAATTGCGGCTGGTCGAAATTTGTACCCGCGGAGACAAAGTTACGGTTCGTGAACTCCGCGATGCCTTTGCCGTTGGCTGGCGAATTCACGCCCGGCGTCTCGGTGTGCCAAAAGCGACGTGGGCTATTGAACGTCGAAGTAAACGGTGAACCAGTGATGTCGTACCCGACGGACGCGGGGTCCATTGGAAGAGCAAGCCGAGTGTCACGTTCCTCAGTCCAATCCTCAAATAGGCTCGGCTTCCTATCGAGGCCGGCCGCTAAGCAGGCGAGTGCGTGGCAGTGCACATCATTACGGACATGCTGCGGCTGCGTCATGTCCTGGAGGTGGTGCATAACGTGGCCCAGAGTCTGAAACGTCAAACCGAAGGAGCGCTCTCGATCGACCCTCTTCTCGCCGGTAAGCGCGTCATAGAAATACTGCCGTGCATCCCAATACGAGAATTGCTGTCTGGAATCGGATCCTCGCGGAGCCAGCGCCCAATCGGGCGAAGAGGGCTGATTGCGAAACGCTCCCTCATCCATCCCCTTGCCCGTGACCGGATTGTAGAAGTGCTTCGTAACTCGAGGAGGAACCAATGTGATGGTGTCTTCGAATGCGGAACCGTCTTGCAGTAGATCCAAGATGCTGCCTTTTTTGTTCTTTGAATTTGGAAACTGCTGGGCGTTGTCATCGAAGTTCTTATCTATGCCAAGATCTTTTAGTACGTTCGGGGAGAGGCTTAGAACGGATCGATCCGCAGCCGCGGCTGTGATGTCCCTGTGCGTTTGAAGTTCATGCGCATCTGCTCGGAAAACGACCCCGCCGACGCAGACTAGTACTGCAATAAAACGGCAGTGCATTGTGGTTTTCACTTGACTACATCATCAATCGATTTACATCCGGCAGACCTGAGGTCGGAATCGTTTGCACGAAGTCTTGAGACGACGGAACCGGAGGCAACTCCTACACGGCGAAACTCAGCGTATTGCGTATCTAGCGCGCTAAGCATCCGTGGAAATGATTGCCACCCGCACGGTTCGCCGTTTTCATGGCCGATACCCCATAGAGAGCTGTTGAGCGATCGCAGATCTTTTGCATACTCCGCTGGGGTGCCTTTGAACGGCTGCAGCTTGAGTGTCTTCTTGTTCCAGAAAAACTTCTCTGTTCCGTACGTCTGCCAGTAAACGTTGCTGTGACCACCAAACTTGTAGCCCGGCTTGAATAGCAAGATTCCGGGCGAATTGCCCTTGAGAATCCCTATGTTCTTGGCCAGCTTCGGCCCCCAAGCCGGGAAGGAGTACCGGCCGTTCTGGTCCGTGACGGTCTCGAAAATCTGCAATTGCTCGACCGGTATACCGGCTTCGAGACCTCCCCTGAGCTCCCAGTTAGCGACGATGATCACGCCGTCGAGCGGCTTGCCGGTTTCGGCGTCCACGACCCAGCCTTCGATCGCCTCGGCGCGGTAGATCGCGGCGCAGCCGGAAATCGAAAACGACGCGAATGCCAAGGCGGCGATCAAGAGCTGTTTAATGAACATGAAGGGCCTCACAGGTCGTTCTCTTACATCGTATCGAGTCGCCACACGCCATCGGCGTCTCGAAGGAAATAGATCAGGAAAAGCCGCAACGATCCGTCGGGCGCTTGCCGGGTCACGAAATATTCTCCAACCGTGCCGGTAAGCAGCGCGCGTTCAGGCGCGGATATCGAAGCGACTACTGCAGGAAGCGAACCCAGCAACGCGTCGAATACGCGTCCGTAGCGGGCCTGAGCCGGCACGGTTAGCAGCTTCATCGCAGCCGGTTTGTCTCGCGTAGCGAGAGCCTGGGAGAACGCCGACCAGCTCGCGCGCAGCAGCTGATCGATGCGCACCTTGTCGTCCACCTGCACGACAACGTTCACGTTATAGACCGCGTTCTGATCGTCTGTGAATTTAAACAGAGCCTTGTATAGACCTGGAGCAGAGTATATGAAGTCAGCGATCTGAATGTTCGGGGCGGTGGTCCTTAGATCCAGGAAACCGTCTCCGTTAAAGTCTGCTTCGGTTAGCTTTAATGTTCGTCCGGTATTGTTGTTGATTGTGAAGGTCACGGTAAGTGAAGCGAAGCCATAACTGACATCCGGCGTCACGCTAATCAGCGCCGCTCCGGTGCTCACGATTGTTATTGCGTGGCTGGCCATGACGCCGTCCGGGGCTGTGACCGTGGCCGTAACCACGTTACTGCCCGGTTGAAGCGGGACTTGTGCATAGAAACGATTTCCGCCGATGGCGGCTATCACGCCATTGACGGTGATGCCTGTGTTCTGCGGGCCCTGAAATGTACCCGTCACCAAAACGCTTTCGGAATTCACGGAGACGCCGTTGACGGGGTCATCGATCGATACGCTGACCGAGGCTAGAGTAAGCCGCAATGTTGCATTTGTGGTGTTCCCAGCGGGATCGACAGCGGACAAGACAAAAGTGTTCAAGCCCGGCTGCAGGACGACCGGAAAGCCAAAATTTGGACCGACGCGCGTCATGCCAGAACCCGAAAGCACGACAGCAGCCGTCGCGTCGTCGATGGTTCCCTGGATGACGACGTTGGCATTGGGAAGCACAGTTCCGTCGGCGGGAGTCAGCGACAGAAAACGCGGCGCTATCGTATCTACGGCAAACGTATTGGTCGCCAGTTCGGACGAGTGGCCGAACTGATCGCGCACCTGCGCGGTAAAGGTATTGGTGCCCTCTGGCAGCCGCTGAGGCGGTGTGTAGCCGGCCTGCCCCGTATTGCGGTCAAACACAAATTGCGAGCCAACGGGCTGGCTATTGAGCAGCGCGGTCAAGCCGTAGGAGGCGAAACAGCTCGGCGCGAAGCCGCAAGAAACGCCTGTACACAGCGCGTCGTAGCCCAAGCGGAATTCCGGCCGCGCATTGTTGGTAAGCGCGTTCGGCGGCGGTTTCAGAATCGAGACGCTGGGCGTGAGAACGAACGGAGCCACGCCGATGGCGCTCACCGGATTTGCGGTGGCTAGGGAACCCGCGGGCTCGCCGCCGCTTGTGAAGCGCACCAGCCCGGCGCCGTGCCCAAGCCAAAGGCTGTCGCTGGCCGCATCGAAAGCGAGCGTCACGGGCTTCGTCACTCCGAGCGCGCCAAGGGCTACTGTTTTGACAGTGCTGCCGTCTCTCGCAAAGCCCGTGGCCGTATCGTTGGCGAGCATCCATAGAACGCCGCGTTTCGCATCGAGGGCGAGCCCCCGAATGGTCTGCGGGCTCGTCAGGCTCGCGCTTACCTGCGTCAGGTTGGAAAGATTGAGCTGGATCAGCTCCTTCTCGCCGGCGAGCCAGAGCGCGTTTCCGAGCGAGTCTACGGCAAGGAATTTCGTCGCGTCCTTCACTACGGCACTGACATCCTGGCTGGCAAGCAGCGCGCCTTGCGGCGAATAACGCCAGAGCTGCTTGTTGCCGAGAAGCCAGACACTCTGGTCCACGCCGGGCGACAGGGGCCTTACCACTCCCGATACCGACCATGTTCCAAGCGTGCTGCCAACAGAATCAAGACGCGCAAGCGCTTTGCCATCGGCAAGCCACAGGCTGGAGTCGAAGGGATCGAGCGAAAAACCGGCAGGGTATTGAAAGCCGAAGTTCTTCAGATCGACATCGGCGAGCACGATCCCGGCCTCGCTCAGCTTTTGGAGGCGGCTCCCGAGAAGAATCCAGGCAGCGCCATCCTTCCCGTCCACGGCGAGTCCTTGAGCGGACCCGGGAGAGGCAACGAGGATCGCCTGGTTGGAGTCAGGATCGAGGCGGTAGAGCGCATCGCCCGCGGAAAACCAGATCCCCGCCGCCGAAGCGCAGTTGGCGAGAACCGCGAGAAACCCCGCAAGCCCCGCCCTGATGGACAAGTCCATCATCCCCTTTATCCCCCTTAAAGCGAGAGTAAGTCTCTCACCGTAAGACCATTCAGCTCAATAGACAGGATGATCTATTTTTCGCAAACCCAGCAGCCTGGGTGCTCAATGTTTCCCCGGGAAAGCCTCGAAACCAAGGCTCACGGCTTTCGATACCGCTTGAGTCCTGTTGGCCGCGTCGAGCTTGGTCAAGATTGCGTGCACTTGGTTGCGGATCGTCGGCACGCTGCGCTTCAGCACGCTTGCGATTTCTCGATTCGTTTTTCCGGCGACCATCCAGGCGAGGACTTCCTTCTCTCTCCCAGAAAGGGCGACAAGCGATTGCGAGGCGTTAGCGCCGATCCCTTGGCCGTCCTTCGTTGCCGCCACCAACGCCTGGTGCAGATACGGGACGATCAACTCGAGGAGCGAGCCGTGCCGCGCGATCAGCGGGCCCGGCACCCGAGAAAAGCTGAAGTAGGTCCCCTTGCGCCCTTCCAGGTCGATCAAGCCGAAAGCGGCAATGTTGCGCAGTCTAAAATCCTTAACCTCACGCAGCTCGGTTGGCGATAACTGTTCGTAGTCGGCGCCTTCGTTGATGAGCTGGGGCGAGCGCTCGCGAAACCATCGAGCGATCACATAACGCTCGGACAGATCCGAACTCAACGAAACTTGATCAATAAATTCCTGCGGATAGTCGACGCCGACCAAGCAATGGACGGTGATCTGTTTTCCAACCACACTGCCGATCGCAGAAATCATGATTTCGTGAGGGAAGATCGGCCTGACAAAGTTTCGAACCCAATCACGATAACCGTCTATCGACTCGACCTCCTTAACCGAAACAGCGAGCTCAAGAAGCCATCGCTGCTCGAACGGCGTGAGCTCAAATTGCTGCAAAATTCCCCCCAAGACTCTTGTAACCGAAGGCGGCTGCCGCGCCTATGCTACTAAAGTGCTAACACTTTAGTGTCGGTTTTTGGTTTTTATCTTTTCGTCGTCCTGCGAATCCCGCTTCCTCTTACTTGCAGCGCAGATTTCCCAACGACCAGTCGATGGGCTTGCTGCAGTCCTGCTCGCTGATGCGGCGGTCGGGCGCGAGCTCCGGCGCCGGCGGCGAGCGGTAGGGAAGCAATGCGGCCGGGCTCGGGAAAGGCCGCTCCTCGCGGGCGTCCTCGGCGGCAAGTGAAAGCACGCCCGCCGCAATGATCACCGCCGCGAGCGCACGCGAGTCGCTTCGCACCTGAAGCCCGGCCGCGCCGCTCGTCACGGAGGTTCCTGCGGGCGGCGTCGCAGCGCCAGACGAGGTATTGCTGCGCGCGTCGATCTCCACATGCGAGCAGCCGCAAACCAGAGCGGCGGCAAGGATTGCGAGCAAATGGTTCACGACGCGGATTCTAGCGATTGCAGGCGCGGTTGAGCCGGTCTTGCACCGCGGCCCAGTCCGGCGTCTGGGGCGGCGCTTCGATAAGGATCGTCTCGCAGCCGGCGCTGTCGAGCTCGCGCAGCGCGGCGTAGAGCCGCTGCGCATAGCCCGACGCGTCGCGTGGCATGCGCAGCCAATAGTCCACGCGCTCGTCGGGGCGCGAGAAGGCGAGCACCGCCACCCGCGCCTTCGATTTGGCGATCTCCTTGTCAAGCGCATGCGTCGCCGCCATCCGCACCGGCGTGCGCGGAGCGTAGTGGCGCTCGAGGCCGCCGGGATGACGAGGAGAGGATTGTTGTTTGTCCTCGACTTCAAGATTCAATGCCTTTTCAAGATCAAGCTTTGAGATCCTTCCGGGTCGTAGCAGCACGGGCCCAGCAGAAGACAAATCCAAGATCGTGGATTCGATGCCGATCTCGCTCGCGCCGCCTTCGAGGACCAGATCCACATCGGCGCCGAGGTCCGCGCGTACGTGAGCGGCGGTGGTCGGCGAAACTAGTCCGAAGCGATTGGCCGATGGCGCTGCGACGCCGCCGCCGAACGCCTGCAGCAGCGCTTGTGCGACGGGATGCGCGGGCACCCGGACGCCCACGAACGCTTGACCTCCCGTCACGAAGTCCTTTGCCCTTTCCGAGCGCTTCAGAATCAGGGTCAGGGGACCGGGCCAGAACCTTTTCGCCAGCCTGTGGGCGCTTTCAGGAACTTCGCTTCCCCATTGGAAGGCATTTTCCCGAGACGAAAAATGGACGATTACGGGATGGTCCGCAGGCCGCCCCTTGACCGCATACAGGCGCGCCACGGCCTTCGGACTCGATGCGTCGGCGCCCAGGCCGTAGACGGTTTCGGTGGGGAATGCCACGAGTCCGCCGGCGCGGAGGATCTCCGCCGCCTTGCGGATCTCGGAATTCATGGCTTCGGCAGCTCGGCTTTCTTCACCGCTTCGGTCTGCTTTTTTCTGAACTCCTTCAGCTTCGAAGCGAGCGCTTCGTCGGACAACGCCAGCATCGCAACGGCAAAAAGCGCGGCGTTGGCGGCGCCGGCTTCGCCGATCGCGAAGGTCGCCACCGGAACCCCTCTCGGCATCTGCACGGTCGAGAGCAGCGAATCGAGACCTTGCAGGTGCTTGGAGGGCATCGGCACGCCCAGCACCGGCAGCGTGGTGTGCGCGGCCACGACGCCGGCGAGATGCGCCGCGCCGCCGGCGCCGGCGATGATCGCCTTCATGCCGCGCTTCGCCGCGCCGCTCACCCACTCGGCTACCAGCTCCGGCGAGCGGTGCGCCGACATCGCCTTGGACTCATAACGAACGCCGAACTCCTCCAGCACTTTCGCCGCCGCTTTCATCGTCTCCCAGTCGGAGGTCGATCCCATCACGATGCCGATCATGAAAGGCTTCTCCCCGTGAGGCGGTGCAGCGCTTCGCGATATTTTTCGGAGGTTTTTGCGATCACTTCCGGGGGCAGCTTGGGCGCCGGCGGCGTCTTGTCCCACTCGAGCGTCTCGAGATAGTCGCGCACGTACTGCTTGTCGTACGAGGGCGGCGACACGCCGACCCTGTAGGAGTCGGCCGGCCAGAAGCGCGACGAGTCGGCGGTCAGCACTTCGTCGATGAGAACGATTTGCTGTTTTTCATTCAGGCCGAACTCGAATTTGGTGTCGGCGATGATGATGCCCCTCTTGGCGGCGTAGTCGCTCGCCTCCTTGTAGAGCCGGATGCTGACCTCGCGCACCTTCGCCGCGAGCTCCTTGCCGATCAACCGCTCGACCTCGGCAAACGAGATGTTCTCGTCGTGTCCCTCTCCGGCCTTGGTCGCGGGGGTGAAGATCGGCTCGGGAAGCTTTTCCGCCTGGCGCAGGCCCTTGGGCAGCTCGATGCCGCAAACCTTGCCGGTCTTCTGGTAGTCCTTCCAGCCCGAGCCGATGATGTAGCCGCGGACCACCGCCTCGATCGGGAGAGGTTGGAGTTTTTTGACGACGACGGACCGGCCGCGAACCTGCTGTTTTTCTTCATTTGCAACTACAGATTCCGGGTCGATCCCGGTCAGCTGGTTGGGCACGATGTGGCCAAGGCGCGCGAACCAGAAGTTCGCCATCTCGTTCAGCACGCGGCCTTTGTCCGGGATGGGGTCCGGCAGCACCACGTCGAAGGCCGACAGCCGGTCGCTCGTCACAATCAGCATCTTGTCGTTGCCCAGCGCGTAGATGTCGCGAACTTTGCCTTTTCCCAGGCGGGGAAGACTTTTTATTTTTGATTCGTATAACACCATCTAGGCTGCTTGCTTTTCGAGATCGGCGCGCCACTTGCCCTGGGCGGCGAGCCCGTTCATCTGGGCGCGGTGATAAAAGGCCTTCTGCGCGGCGGCGACGTTGCCGGCCTGCCCGCGCCAGGCCTTGAGCGCGGGATTTTGCAGCGCGCGCGAGTAGGAGAAAGTGAGCGGCCAGGGCAGCCCCTTCGTCGCCGCCATGGCGTTGAGATGCGCCGTCGCCGCCTCGTCGGACTGGCCGCCGGACAGGAACACGATGCCCGGCTGGGCCGCGGGCACGGTGCGCTTGAGCACGCGCACGGTGCGCTCGGCCACCTCGTCGACCCCGGCCTGGCGCGGATTGTCCTTGCCCGAGACCACCATGCTGGTCTTGAGAATCAGGTGCTCGACCGATACGTTGTAGGCGGCCACCGAGGCATAGGTCGCGCGCAGCGTGGCCTCGAGCACCTCCTCGGAGCGCTCCGCCGTGTGGTCGCCGTCGAGCAGCACTTCGGGCTCGATCATCGGCACGATCGAGGCTTCCTGGCAGGCGGCGGCGTAGCGCGCGAGCGCATGCGCGTTGGCATAGAGGCAAGTGTGCGTCGGAATGTCCTTGCCGATGGTGATCACGGCGCGCCACTTGGCGAAGCGGCAGCCGAGCTCGAAGTATTCCTTCAGCCGCTTCTGCAGGCCGTCGAGGCCCTCGGTGACCTTCTCACCCGCCGTAAACGGGAGCTCGCTCGTGCCCTTGTCTACCTTGATGCCGGGGATGATGCCCTTCTTCGCCAGATGCTGCGGGAACGGCGCGCCGTCGTTCGACTTCTGGCGGGCGGTCTCGTCGAACAGGATCACGCCCGACAGGAACTGCTCGGCGCCCGGGGTGGCGAACAGCAGGCCGCGGTAGATGCGACGGCTCTCCTCCGTGCATTCGACGCCGACCGACTTGAAGCGTTTCTCGCAGGTGCCGCTCGATTCGTCGGCGGCTAGGATTCCTTTGCCCCTGGCGACCATCGCTGCCGCGGTCTTGGATAGGAGTTGCTTGTCCATGCGGGTCCTCGAAGACGGGTTGATGCGGGGTGCCGCGATTTTAGCGCGCGGGCGCTATTCCGCCTTGACGCCAGCGTCGGCGGCGACCTTGCGCCAGATGCCGATTTCCTTCTTGATCTGCGCCAGAAACTGCTCCGGCGTTCCGCCCGCCGGCGCCACACCGTCGTTCTGCAGCTGCTCGGCCGTCTCCTTCAGCTTGAGGGCCTTGCTGGCTTCGCTGTTGAGACGATCGACAATCGGACGCGGCAGACCCTTCGGGCCTATCAGCCCGTGCCACAGGATGACCTCATAGCCGGGCACCCCGGACTCGGCGACCGTCGGAACGTCCGGCAGCGCGGCAATGCGCTTGGCGGAAGTGACCGCGATGGCCCGCAGCTTGCCGGCCTGCACGTGCGGCATCGCGGTCGCGGTGCTGCTGAAGAAGGTGTCGGTCTGTCCGCCGAGCGTGTCGGTGAGCGCCGGGCCCGTGCCCTTGTAGGGAATGTGGTTCATCTTGATGCCCGCCATGCCGGCGAACAGCTCGGTTGCCATGTGAATGACGCTTCCCTGCCCCGAAGACGCGAAGTTGACCTGGCCCGGTTTTTCCTTCGCCAGCGCGATCAGCTCCTTGACGTTCTTCACCGGCAGCGAAAGCCGCACGACCGCGACCAGCGGCCCCTGCGACAGCTGGATGATCGGCGTGATGTCGCCGACCGGATCGAACTTGAGCTTGTAGACGCTGGGGTTCACCGTGTAGCTGGAAGCGATCAGGGTGAGCGTATAGCCGTCGGCGGGCGACTTGATGCCGGCCTCGATGCCGAGCACGCCGCCCGCGCCCGGCTTGTTCTCGACTATCACCTGCTGCCCGAGCCCCGTGGTGAGCCGCTGCGCCATGAAACGCGCGATGAAATCCGAGCCGCCGCCGGGGGCGAACGGCACCACGATCCTTATGGGCTTGGCGGGATATTGCTGAGCCGCGGCTGCGGACGGCAGCGCAAACAAGGCCGCAGCCAGGGAACTAATCAGCGCGCGCATGATCTTTTTCCTCCGAAGGGGTTCGAATTCTAGACTCGGCATCGAGTTGGGCGATAATGCCGCCCTCCCGCAATTCTAATCATGATAAAGATCGAGAACCTGGTGAAGGCGTTCGGCGCCAAGCGCGCCGTGGACGACGTCTCGTTCAGTGTCGAGCGCGGCGAGGTGCTCGGCTTCCTCGGTCCCAACGGCGCCGGCAAGTCGACCACCATGCGCATGATCACCGGATTCATGCCGCCGAGCGCGGGCAAGGTGACCGTCGGCGGCTACGACGTCGCCGAGTCGCCGCTCGAGGCCAAGCGCCTGATCGGCTACCTGCCGGAAAACGCCGCAGCGTACCCCGACATGACAGTGCAGAGCTTCCTCAACTTCGCCGCCGAGATGCGCGGCCTGCGCGGCGCGGCGCGCAGCAAAGCGCTCGGCCGCGTGGTCGAGCTGTGCTTCCTCGAGTCCGTGCTGCGCCAGTCGATCGACACGCTGTCCAAAGGCTATCGCCACCGCACCTGCCTCGCGCAGGCGCTGATCCACGATCCGCAGGTGCTGGTGATGGACGAGCCGACCGAGGGCCTCGACCCGAATCAGAAGCACGAGGTGCGCAACCTGATCCGCGAGCTGGGCAAGAGCAAGGCGATCGTGTTCTCGACCCATATCCTCGAGGAGGTGGACGCCGCCTGCAGCCGCGCGATCATCATCGACCGCGGCCGCATCGTGGCGAACGGCACGCCGCAAGAGCTGCGCGGCATGTCGCAGCTCGCCGGCGCGGTGACGCTGCAAGCGAAGGGCGCCACGCTCGAGGATTTGTCTTCCCTGGGCAGGGTGGAGCCGGTGAATGGCGCCTTCCGCATCTACCCCAAGGACAAATCCAGGCCGGGAGAGCTTGCCCAGGCAGTCATCGACCTGGTCAATCGCCGCAGCTGGAAGGTCGAAGGCATGTACAGCGAGCGCGGCGAGCTCGACGAAGTGTTCCGCCGCATCACGCTGCCCGACACGGTAAAACAATGAGACTTATCCTTGCGATCATCAAGCGCGAGCTGGGTGCCTACTTCACCTCGCCGGTGGCCTACGTCTTTCTGGTCATCTTTCTTCTTCTGACCGGGTTCTTCACCTTTACCGCGGGCAATTTCTTTGAAAGGGGAGAAGCCAGCCTGGCCGCCTTCTTCGGCTGGCACCCCTGGCTTTACCTGGTGGTGGTGCCGGCCATCGGCATGCGGTTGTGGGCGGAGGAACGGCGCTCCGGGACCCTGGAGCTGCTGTTCACCATGCCGGTCGCCACCTGGCAGGCGATCGTCGCCAAGTTTCTCGCTTCCTGGCTGTTCATCGCGGTCGCGCTGTTGCTTACCTTCCCCACCGTCGTCACGGTAAATGTGCTCGGCGAGCCCGACAACGGCGCCATCTTCGCCGGCTACCTCGGCAGCTTCTTCCTCGCCGGGGCCTACCTCGCCATCACCTGCATGACGTCGGCCATGACCCGCAACCAGGTGGTCGCCTTCATCCTTTCGGTGGTCGTCTGCCTGTTCCTGGTGCTCGCGGGATTCAACCCGGTGACCGACCTGATGGTGCGCTGGGCGAGCCCGGCTGTGGTCGACACGGTGGCGGCGTTCTCGGTGGTAACGCACTTCGACGGCTTCCAGCGCGGCGTCATCGATGCGCGCGATCTCGTCTTCTTCCTGTCGGTGATCGGTTTTGCGCTCTTTGCGACTGGGGTCATTCTCCGCGGGCACCGCGCCGGCTAGAGCGTGAAGAAATACGATTACCTGGTCTATTCCGCGGTCGGGCTGGTGGCGCTCTTCTTCCTGCTGGTCGCTTTCAATTACCTGATCGGCAGAGGCGCAATCCCGGCGCTCGATCTGACCGAGGGCAAGCTTTATACCCTCTCATCCGGGACGAAGAAGATCCTGCAGAACCTCTCTTCCCCGGTGAAGGTCAAGCTCTACGCATCGCGGGGCGAGACCGTGCCGGTTCCGCTGCGCGGCTTTACCCAGCGCGTCGAGGACCTGGTGCGCGAGTTCAAGAAGGAATCGGGCGCCAACCTGGTGGTCGAGCTGTACAACCCGAAGCCCGATTCCGAGGAGGAGGACGCGGCGCAGCTCGACGGCATCGAGCCGCAGCAGCTCGCTTCCGGCGAATCGTTCTATCTCGGCGCGGCGGTGAGCCAGCTCGAGCGCAAGCAGGCGATCCCGGCGATCACGCCGCAGCGCGAACGCCTGCTGGAGTACGACCTGGTGCGCGCCATCGCGCGGGTGGGCGTCGCGGAGCGGCCCAAGATAGGCTTGATGGCGGGCTTGCCGGTGCTCGGCGAGAGGTTCAATCCCTTCACGCGCCAGAGCTCGGAGCCCTGGGTGCTCGCCAACGAGCTCAAGCGCGAGTTCGACGTCAAGGAAGTGGGCATGGGCGCGAATGAAATCGACAAGGACATCAATGTCCTGCTCCTGATCCATCCGCAGGGCGCGCCGCCGCGGACCGAGTACGCCCTCGACCAGTTCGTGCTGCGCGGCGGCAAGCTCATCGCCTTCGTCGACCCCTACGCCTACTTCGACCAGGCTCCCAGCATGCCCGGCATTCCGCCGCAGCCGTCGAGCTCGACGCTGCCGACGCTTTTCAAGGCCTGGGGGGTCGAGATGGATCCGGGCAAGGTGATCTCGGACGTGGTGTTCGGCTCGGGCGGCGGACAGCGATACACGCCCACCGTCCTGTCGCTCAACCGCACCGCTTTCAGCCGCGACGACGTCGTGACCGGAAGCATCGAGACCCTGCTCTACGCCTTCGGCGGCGCATTCGAGGTGAAGCCGGCCGCAGGACTGAAGGTCACCGAGCTGGTGAAGAGCTCGCCCAACTCCATGCTGGTCGACAACGCCGATGCGACGAAATCCGGGGACGAGGCCACCAAGCGCTTCCAGCCTTCCGGGAAATCGCTGCCTTTGGCCTTACGGCTCACCGGAATTTTCAAGACCGCCTTTCCCGGGGGGCAACCCGCGGATCCCGGCTCCAAGGACAAACCCAAAACCGACTCCGGTCTAAAGGAAACGGCGAAAGAAAACTCCGTCATCCTGGTTGGCGACGTCGACATGCTGGCCGACGGCGCGGCGGTGGACGTGCAGGAGGTGTTCGGACGCAAGATCGTCGTGCCGTCCAACGGCAACCTCGCGCTCGCCCTGGGCATGGTGGAGCAGTTCGCCGCCGGCGACGAGCTGATCTCGCTGCGCAGCCGCACCGCCTCCTTCCGCCCCCTTACCGTCGTGCGCCAGCTCGAGGCCGAGGCGCAGAAGGAATACTTCGGCAAGATCCAGGCGCTGGAGAGCGAGCTGCAGAAGACGACCGCCAAGCTGCAGGAGCTGCAGAAAGCGCAAGGCGGTGCCGGCAAATCCTCGCAGCTCATGACGCCGGAGCAGCAGGCAGAGCTGGAGCGCTTCAGGAAAACCGTGGCCGAAACGCGCCTGGCGCTCAAGGAAGTGCGCAAGAACCTGCGCCAGGACGCCGAGAGCCTGGTGTTCTGGACCAAGGTCGCGAACATCGCGCTGATGCCGCTCGCGGTTGCGCTGTTCGGTTTGTTTTTGGCTTTTTTCAGAAAGAGAATCGTCGCTTGAACGCCCGCATCGCCGCCATCCTGGTGGTGCTGCTCGCGGTGCTGGGAGGCGGCGCGCTCCTCCTCCAGCGGCAGGAAACGGCGCGCCGCCCCTCGAATGCCGGCGAGCTCGGCCAGCGGCTGCTGAAAAACCTCAGGGCCGCCGACCTGAGCGCCATTCGCATCGTCGAGCCCAAGGCCACCCTTACCCTTCAGCGCAAGGACGACGGCTGGATCATCGCCGAGCGCGACGGCTTCCCCGCCGACCTCGGCAAAGTGCGCGAGTTCGTGCTCAAGGCGATCGAGCTGAAAGTCGGGCAAAGCGAGCCGATCGGCGAGAAGGACCGCGCGCGCCTGAATCTGGACGCCTCGGGCACGCAGATCGAGTTCGCCGGGCCGGACGGCAAATTGCTGGCCAAGCTCACCGTCGGCAAAAAGTACTTCAAGCACGAGGTCGAAAACCCCGAGAAAGCCCTGGCGGACGGCCGCTTCGTGGCGCGTCCGGACGATGCGGCGACCGTGTACCTGGTATCGGACCCCCTGCTCCAGGCAAGCGCTCGCAGCGCCGACTGGATCGACCGCAGCTCCTTCAAGGTGGAGAAGGTGAAGACGCTCGAGCTGCGCTACCCCGGCGGGGACGGCTGGCGCATCGAGCGCCCTGCCGACAACGCCGACTGGAAGCTTGCCGGGGCCAAGCCCGGCGACAAGCTCGAGATCACTAAGGCCAACGCCGCTTCCTACTCGCTCGGACTGCTGGAGCTCGCCGATGTCGCCCCCAAGGAGGCGAAGGACACAGGCCTCGACAAGCCCG
>WNGH01001489.1_pt1 | contig 24760 bp, 25 predicted proteins | sample 5400631 | NCBI WGS metagenome assembly WNGH01 (sample SAMN13153373, study PRJNA577476) | soil metagenome | isolation source: 115 cm soil or saprolite under Garry oak tree replicate 1 | place: USA:California | collected 2016-06-15
TCCGTGACGCCCGCTATTCCGGTTTCGACGGCCCGGAACAAAGCCTTTTTTCCGTTAACCACGAATACACCCTGAACTTCATCCTTCTTGGGTTCGCCCGCTGCCGCAGGCGGCGGTGCTGCCAGGGTCACATTGGAGCTGCCCTGTTTCTTTGCATTTTTGGCCGCTTCTTCCAAGTCCTTGCGCGTCCGCACGGCCAGCGCCTGAATCGGAATCGCCACGACGTTTTTCCGTTCCGCCGTTTTGATCTTGGCGGTCGTCGATAGACCGGGTCGCAGGTTCTCCGGCGGACTCGCCAGCGTTACGACAACTTTGAAGTCCTTCGCTTCCTGCGTGCTCGTGGTGGTCTGAGTGGTCGTTAGTCCTGAACTGCGCAAGACGGCCTGGGATCCTATCTCCGTCACCTTGCCCTTGAAAATCTTTCCCGGAACCGCGTCAATCGTCACATCGGCCTCTTGGCCCATCTTCACATTGACGATGTCTGTCTCATCGACCTTTACTTCGGCCGTGACTACGGACATATCCGAGAGTGTCATGATGAAGCTGCCATTCGCGTTCTGCATGCCCGGGACGACGAAGTCGCCCACGCGCTCAGGAAGATAGCTCACGATTCCGTTGATCGGGGATGTGTAGGTCGTCTTGTGCAGAACATCTTGTGTGTGCACTAGCACCGCACGGCCCTGATTCACCTGCGACCGCGTCTGATCGAACTGTGCCCTTAAAGACTGCACGCGCGACCCAGCCGACTCGACCGCCGCCACAGCCGCGTCATGGGTGGTCTTTCGCTGATCGAAGTCCTGCTTCGGAATTAACCCGTCCTTGTAGAGGCCTTGGCCGCGGTCATAGTCCAGCTTGGCTTTTTCAAGGTTCGCCTGTTGCGAAATAAGATCTGACTGCGCCGCTCTGTAGCTGGCTTCCGCCGCCTGCACTCCGGACTCTGCGGAATTGACGGCTGCTGACTGCGCTTGCACGTCCGCATTCGCCTGTATGTTTTCCTGCAGGAGCAACTTGTCACCCTTCTTGACGTGGTCGCCTTCCTTGACGAGGATTGCCGTGATTCTGCCGAATCCCTGGGCGGTCACATTCGTGTAGGTTGTCGGCTTGATCTCGCCGGAGGCCGTCACCAGCGATACCAGGCTGTCCTGGTTAGCCACTTTGGCCGTTTGAACGGTGACTACGCCCTTGTTTGCCTGGTTCACGCTGAAAAGAACAATTCCGCCGAGCACCACCACAGCGCCCGCGCCAATCGCCACTTTTTGCCACGTCTTCATTCGTTTCCCTTTCAATCCACCAGGGTCGCTGTCCCGTTTCCGAATTGCCCCCGCAAACCTCGAACCGGGCGATCCCATGAGCGATCAGCTGGCGAGGAGACACAGATGTCAGTTGTACTGCCTCTACCCTTCATACGTCCGTTCGGGTCGAAATGTTTCGCGGGAGGACTTCTCCACATTCACGGTTCGGGCTTCAGAACAGGGGGCTTACTGGAACTGAAATCCATCGGCATCAGCCGCATCCCCGATGGGTGCGTCGCTGGCCCCACATGCCATTCTATGTTTAAAACACCCGAAAGGAAAGAATCCTCATCCCGCAAGGGTGGGACGCTCGCTGACAACCGACCCATTCTCTTGGACGCAGAAAAAGGTAAAATGGTCGGACTCGAAGGCTGCATTTCTGGCCAGAAACAGATCCCCTCTTTCCGCCTCTGTTTAATGTTATACTCGGCCCATTCGGCTGATTCTTTGGCTGGTCCGTCCGCGGAGAGGTGGCAGAGCGGCTGAATGCGGCGGTTTGCTAAACCGTTGTAGGGGCTAAAACCTCTACCGGGGGTTCGAATCCCCCCCTCTCCGCCAGTGCTATCTAGATCTCCTTGATTCAAGATGGTTCCGTCGAGCAAAATTGCGGAGCCACTGCCTGGCTTAACCAACTGACCTGCGAGAGAATTGGCGGTTCTCTTTACCATTCAAGCGTTATCGCGAGCGTCAGCCTTGTCCGCTCGATTCTCTTGGCGGAACATGGGTGGAGAGGAGGCTTGCTCCTCACCCCGATATGACACCCCTGCTGCAAGTTCAGGATCTCCACGTCGCGTACACTTCACGCGCTGGGAAAAAGTCTCTTGCGCTCGCCGGGGTAAGTTTTGATGTTCATCCCGGAGAAACTCTCGGGGTGCTCGGAGAGTCGGGTTCCGGAAAAAGCACGCTCGCAGCCTCGCTGTTGCGGCTCCTTCCTAAGAACGGGAAAATTCAAAAAGGTGTCGTTCAATTCGAAGGGCAGGATCTCCTTCAGGCAGAACCTCGCACACTCCAACGAATTCGCGGCGCGCGAATTGCCCTCATTTGCCAAGAGCCGTCACTCGCATTGCATCCCATGTTTCGCGTTGGCGAACAGATCAGCGATGTGTTGGCCGCGCACGAATCTTTGTACCGGGGCGCCTTGCGCCAAAAGACTCTGCAACTCCTCGCGGAGGTTTTTCCGGAGAATCCTGCACGCATCGCGGAATCCTACCCCCACCAATTGAGCGGCGGTCAACAGCAGCGGGTGTTGATCGCCCAGGCGATAGCATGCGGTCCTGCACTGATCGTCGCTGATGAGCCGACGGCCTTTCTCGATCCCACGACGCAGCAGGATATCCTTGGGCTCTTTCGAACCCTTCGAAAAAAGTTCAATCTATCCCTAGTTCTGATTACCCACAATCCCGCACTGCTGGCGGGCCTCGCGGACCGCGTTCTGGTGTTGTATGCGGGAAGAGTCGCGGAAATCGGCCCAACTGAAAAAGTTCTTATGTTGCCGCACCATCCATATACGCGGGCTCTGTTGCGAAGCATGCCCGCGCGGCTGGATGAACCTGCGAAGGAGCGCAAGTCCAGGCTGCCAGTAATCCCGGGAGAGGCCATGGATCTGGAAGTGTTCGCGGACGGTTGCAGATTCGAGACCAGATGCGCAGACCGGATGGACCTCTGCACGAAGCGCGAACCGGCAGCCGTGGCAGTGGACGAAACGCATGCCGTTTCATGTTTCAAGTATGGCGGGTAATTTTATTTGAGGCGCGAGAACATGGAAGAACTCTTGAAGGTGGAAAACCTCGAAAAACATTACCAGGGCGCCCGCGTGCCCGGAACCAAGAAAGAAGTGACAGCGCTGCGCGGAGTTTCATTTTCAATTTGTGCAAGATCGACGTTGGCACTGGTGGGTGAATCGGGTTCCCGAAGATTCAGCTCGTTTTTCAGGATCCTACCCGATCGCTGAATCCGCGATTTTCGGCGCTGGAGATTGTTAGCGAGCCGCTGCTCGTGCAGGGACAGTGCAGCAAACGAGAGAGGGAAGACAAGGCGCGCGCCCTTCTTGCCCAGGTAGGCATCCCGCAACAAAAAGCTCTCCACAAGGCCGATGAATTCAGCGGCGGACAGAGGCAAAGGCTGGCGATCGCCCGTGCACTGGCGCTTGAGCCGAAACTGCTGATTCTGGATGAAGCGCTTTCCGCGCTCGATTGTTCGGTGCAAGCTCAGATCTCCAATCTGCTGCTTGAACTGCAGTCTTTGCTCGGTCTGACGTATCTCTTCATCACCCATGATCTCGCCATGGCGGGGCATCTGGCTGATGAAATCGCGGTGATGGAGCAAGGAAAGATTGTGGAACTGGGTCCAGTGGAAAAAGTGTTGCGTTCGCCAGAACAAAAGGTCACCCAGCGTCTAATCATGGCCACTCCGAGGCTGACCGATGCTGCGGATGGTCTGGTGGTGGCGTGATGCGCTACCTCTTGCACCGATTGACCCAGGCCGTGTTTCTCTTAATCGGCGCATCCCTCCTCACTTTTCTTTTTTCCACGCTGGCGCCAGGGAATTATTTCGACGAAATGCGGCTGAATCCGCAGATTTCTCCGGAAACGGTCACGGCCTTGCGAGCCCAGTATCAGCTTGACCGGCCGCTGCCCGTGCGTTATGCGCGATGGGTAAGGTCGCTCCTGCGCGGCGAGATGGGATTCTCTTTCTCTTACAACACTCCTGTTGCGCCGCTGCTTTGGGTGCGCGCCCGAAACACCTTACTGCTCACGGTCTTCGCCACGTTATTTGCCTGGGCGCTCGCTCTTCCCCTCGGAATCTGGAGCGCCACAACTCTCGGGCGCGCCCCAGATCGTGCGCTTTCGTGGGCAACCGCGGCACTTCTCGTTATTCCCGACCTTGTGCTTGCACTCGGCCTGCTGATTCTGGCAGTGCGTAGTGGATGGTTTCCCACGGGAGGAATGGTATCGGTCGGCTTCGAGAATTTTTCGCGAATCCAGCAATTCCGTGACGTAGCGTCGCATATGGAACTGCCGGTCATCGCGCTTGTCCTTTCTGCATTGCCGATTCTGGTCCGGCACGTCCGCGCCGCGGTCGCCGAGGTGCTCGAAGCACCCTTCCTGCGAGCGGCCGCGAGTCATGGCATTCGGCGCAGCAGACTGCTTTGCCGCTATGCACTGCGGGCAGCGGCAAATCCGCTTATTTCACTTTTTGGATTCAGCGTGGGAGCCCTCTTAAGCGGCTCGCTGCTCGTGGAGGTCGTGATGAGCTGGCCTGGACTTGGACCGTTGCTGCTGGAAGCCATCCTCGCACGCGATTTGTATGTCGTGATTGGTGGCGTGCTTTTTTCGACCATGTTTCTCGTCCTTGGAAATTTCCTCGCGGATCTCCTGGTGTATTGGGCCGATCCCAGAATTCGCACGAGAACGGCAGCCCAATGATTCAGCGCCGCGGATTGAAACGATGGCTGCTTGCCCTTGCGGCTCTTCACGGAGTCGTCGCATGCGCGGGTTTTTTTGCGCCTTATGACCCCGCCGAACAGGACCGCGAGCGTCCTTATCTGCCACCGATGAAAATTCATCTTGTGGACGCTCAAGGACTCCATCACCTCCGCCCCTTTTTCTACGCCGTGCGCCTGCGTGACGGCTCTTTTGATCAATTTGAGGAAAGCACTGGACAGCCTCTCCCTTTACAGTTCTTTGTGACTGGAGCGCGCTACCGTTTACTCGGCCTCGTTCCAACTCGTTTGCACCTTTTCGGTGCGCAAACTAGTCGAATCCATCTGCTGGGCAGTGATGCGTACGGGCGCGATCAACTCTCGCGAATTCTCTACGGCGGGCAAATCTCCTTGCTCGCGGGTTTGCTGGGGGCGGGACTCACGTTGTTTCTCGGCGTGCTGGTCGGAGCGACAGCGGGTTACTACGGCGGCTGGAGAGACGGTTTGTTCATGCGCCTGGCAGAACTGTTTGCCGCGCTGCCTTGGCTGTACTTGCTCTTCGCGCTCCGCGCATTCTTGCCGCTGGCGGTCAGCCCAGTGCGGGCTTTCTTCTTGATTATCCTTGTCATAGGAGCCGTGGGTTGGGCGCGGCCCGCGCGGCTCGTACGCGGAGTGGTGCTGAGCGCGAGAGAGCGCGATTTCGTCCGGGCGGCGCGGGGGTTCGGCGCAACCGATGGCTATCTCCTTCGGCGTCACATCTTGCCCGAAACTTCGAGCGTCATTCTGACGCAAGCGGCGATCCTCGTACCCCAATTCGTGCTTGCGGAGATGACTCTTTCCTTTCTGGGACTCGGCGTACCCGAACCAGTGCCCACCTGGGGGAACCTCCTCGCCAGTCTTCAGCAATACAGTGTCCTGTTATCCTACTGGTGGATGTACGTGCCCGCTTTGGCAATCGTGCCGTTCTTTCTCGGATACCTGGGCCTGGCGAGTACCTTGCACCAGGACGCAGGCATAGGGAAGATAGAGAGGACGAGCAGCTGGAATAGTTGGTGAAAATGGCCAGACTCTCCACCTTTGGCAGATGGTTCGGCCGCGGCCTGCTGCTGGCCAGCGCCATCCTATTCTCGCGCCCTGCCAGCGCAATTCCAACACAGGAAAAAATTACAGAAGAATCGCTTGCTGTTCCCGGGGAAATTGGACAACGAGGAGGCCGGCTGGTGGTTTCGCTGCGCGCTGAGCCGAAGACTCTGAATCCTCTGATCGCCGTGGATGCGCCATCGCGGGAAGTGATTCTTGGCGCCATGCAAGCCGATTTGATTCATATCAATCGATCGACGCAGCTCACCGAACCAGCGCTGGCGAAGTCCTGGGAAGTTTCCGCGGACGGGTTGCAGTACACGTTGACCCTGCGAAAAGGTCTGAAGTTTTCAGACGGCCAGCCGCTCGACGCCGACGACATTCTCTTCACGTTCCGTGTTTCTCTTGATGAGAGCGTGCACGCCACGCAGCGCGATCAGTTGATTGTCGGCGGCAAACCGATCGTGGCACGCAAAGTGGACGCGCACACTGTCGTCTTCCAATTGGTGAAAACCTATGGCGCTGGAGAGAGGCTATTCGATGGTCTGGCTATTTTGCCGCGCCACTTACTCGAAAAACCTTACGCAGAGGGCAAGCTTTCGCAGGCTTGGACGCTCGCCACGCCCGCCAATCAGTGGGCGGGGCTCGGTCCGTTTCGTTTGAAAGAATACATCCCTGGGCAAAGGTTGGTTCTGGAGCGTAATCCTTACTATTGGAAAAAGGACGCAAGGGGAAACCGGCTGCCGTATCTGGACGAGTTGGTTTTCCTTTTTGTGTCCAACGCCGAAGCGCAAGTCCTGCGTTTCCAGTCCGGAGAAACGGATCTAATCAGCAGGTTGGGCGCAGAGAATTTCTTGACCCTGAACCGCCAGCAGCGCGGCTTCATGATGTCCGATGCAGGACCCGGCCTCGAATACAATTTCCTCTTTTTCAACCTAAATGAACCGGGGGAAAAGACGCCGCCGGATTTGTCGCGGAAAATGAAGTGGTTTCGCGAAGTAAAATTCCGGCAGGCCATCTCCGCGGCGATTGACCGCGACGCGATTGTGCGGCTTGTTTACCAGGGACGCGGAGCGGCGCTTTGGGGGCCTGTCACGCCTGGAAATCGCCGCTGGGCAAATGTGTCACTCCCGCATCCCGCGCGTTCTCCAGATAGGGCGCGGGCGCTCCTGAAGGAAGCAGGCTTCCATTGGAACAGCGGACCGAACGGAGAGTCTGTCCTGGTGGATTCTGACGCAAAACCCGTCGAGTTTTCCATTCTGACCAGCTCTTCGAACACCGACCGCACAAAGATGGCCACGCTGATTCAGGATGACCTGAAGCAACTCGGGATGCGCGTGCAAGTCGTGCCCATGGAATTTCGATCCTTGATTGATCGCGTCACTCAAACAAAAGAATACGAGGCATGCGTCCTCGGCCTGGTCAGCTTCGACGCGGACCCAACTCCCGATCTGAACGTCTGGCTCTCGAGCGGCGGGACGCACCTGTGGAATCCGTCGCAAACGCATCCCGCGACGCCGTGGGAAGCAGAAATCGACAGCTCGATGCAGTTGCAACTCTCTGCCCCCAGCTATCAGCAACGAAAAAAGGCCTTCGACCGCGTGCAGCAGATTCTCGCGGACAATCAGCCAATGATTTTTTTGGCTAGCCCGGACATTCTGGTGGGGGCGAAAAATTCCATTGGCAATTTCCATCCCGCGGTGCTCGAACCGTACGTCCTTTGGAACGTCGAGCAACTCTACTTCAGGAATGCTGCAGAGAACACCCGCCAATGAGTCCGGTGGTGACAAGAGTTGAAAAGAAACTGCCGAGTGCGTGGGACGACACGCGGATTGTAAAGGAGTGCCTCGCGGGAAACGAAGAAGCCTGGTCTCTGCTCATTGACAAATATAAGGCGCTCATTTACTCGATCCCTGTCAAGTACGGCTTGCCGTCACATGAATCGGCTGACGTATTTCAGTCAACTTGCATGGAATTGTTGACCCGGCTTCCAGAACTGCGTGAGCCGCGGGCTCTGCCGAAATGGCTGATGCAGGTGGCGCACCACCAGTGCCACCGCTTGAAGCGCCAACACCAACGCCTTGTCAGCCGCGATGCGGAGCCGGACCTGCCGGATCCCGAAACGCCCGCCATCGCCGAAAACCTTGTCCAACAGACACAAGAAGAGCAGATGTTGCGCGAAGCCATGGCGAGTCTTACTCCCCAATGCCGCAGGCTTGTGGAACTCCTCTTTTTTGAAACTCCCCCGCGACCATACACAGAGGTTGCCGCGGACCTTGGTCTTGCTCTGGGTTCCATCGGCTTTACGCGCCAGAAGTGCATCGAGCGGTTACGCCGGAATCTCGACGATCTGGGATTCCACTGATGTCCACGACGCTCAAGAAAGCTCCCGCGGAGGAGCTCTTGTATCAGCTCGCGCACCTCGAGAGTGAGCCGGCCCGTCGTAAGTTCCTTTCACGCCATAAGTCGCTGGCCCGGCCAGGAGTTGTCAAAAAGCTCTCTGAATTGGTTCTCGAGCGAATCCGCGTGAATACCCGCGAGGCGCTGCACCTGGCGGACGCCGCCCTCCTCATCGCGCGCAAGCTGCGCCGGAAAGAAGACGTGGCTCTTGGCCTGCGTACCAAAGCGAATGCCCTTCACGCCTCCGGAGATAACCGCGGCGCAGTCGAGCATCACGAACAGGCAATCGCCATGTACGAATCCCAGGGGAATCAGATGGAGGCTGCGCGCGCGCTCAGCAGCGCGATTCAGCCGCTCATTTTGCTGGGCGAATACGATCGTGCCTTCGCCGCCTCCGAGCGCGCGCGTGAAATCTTCACCCGCTTTAGCGAAACGCGCCGCATCGCAAGCCTGGACAACAACGTTGGCAATATCCTTCACCGCCAGGATCGATTCGAAGAGGCCATCACCCACTACGAGCGCGCCTACAAAACTCTCTTAGAATTTCAAGAATGGGAACGCGTTGCTGTCACCCTCCACAACATGGCCATGTGCCTCATCAGCCTGAACGACTTTCCGCGCTCCCTGGACTGTTATCAAAAATCGCGCGAGTTGTGCGAGCGCTACGGAATGCCTCTCCTGCGCGATCAAGCCGATTACAACATCGCCTACCTGTACTACTTCCGCGGCGAATACAGCCGCGCGATCGAGATGCTTTTCGCTACCCGCCGTGCTTGCGAAGCAACGGGTGACGCCTATCATTTTGCCCTCTGCCATCTCGACCTTTCGGAGATTTACCTCGAGCTGAATTTGAGCGAGGAAGCCCGGGAAATGGCCCAGGAAGGCTTCCTGCGGTTTGAAAAACTCGGCATGGGCTACGAAGCCGCAAAAACACTGGCAAACGAAGCCATCGCCTACGGCCAGCAAGGAAAAACGGTCCACGCTCTCGAACGGTTCAGCAAAGCTCGCGAGATGTTTGCGCGAGAGAAAAATCTGGTGTGGCCCTGGCTCCTGGATTTGTACCAAGGATTGCTCCTCTTCCACGAAGGCCGCTACTTTGAAGCGCGGAGGCTCTGCGCGGGCGCTGCCGGATTTTTTGATCAAACTATGCTCTCCGGAAAAGCCGTTCTCGCCCATCTTCTTCTGGCCCGCATTGCCTTCCAGGTCGGAGAACCGGCCGTGGCGGAAGCCGAGACGGACGCTGCCGTCGCTCGCATTGAGCTCCTGCAAGCGCCTGTGCTCGCCTATCAGGCGCACTTTCTGCGCGGGCAGTTGGCTCAGAGCCGCGGCGACCGCTCTGCCGCTCTCGCTGCGTATAGCGCGGCGCGCAGAGCGTTGGAAACTCTGCGCAGCCGGTTGCACAATGAAGAGCTGAAAATCTCTTTCGTCAAAAACCGCTTACAGGTCTATGAAGCGCTGGTGGATTTGCACTTGAGCGGTGAATCGGAGGAAACCGCCGCTGCCGAGGCCTTTGCGTGCATCGAAGCGGCAAAGTCCCGCAGCATGACGGAAATGATTTTTCAGAGCGGCCAGAGCCTGCCCATGGGCGATGCCGGACAGAGCGAACTGGTGCGCCGAATCCGCGATTTGCGCGAGGAATTGAACTGGTATTACCACCGCATCGAACTGGAGCAACTGCGTCCGGAAGAAAGCTCCTCCACACGGTTGCAACAATTGCAGGAAAAAGCGGTCTCCCACGAGAACGAACTCTTGCGAACGCTCCGCGAATTGCCTGCCAACGAGCGCGAGAATGCCACCCTCGAAGCTCCCGCGGACCTCTCTCTGCCCCGCCTGCAATCGACTTTGCCCTCGGACACTGCCCTGATCGAATACTATTCCACCGGAGATCGCCTCCTGGCTGCCGTGGTCACTCGGGAATCGATCACCATCACCGCCGTCAGTGTGGTCTCCCGCGTCGTCCACTTTCTGCATCTGCTCCGCTTTCAGCTTTCGAAATTCCGCATGGGAGCCGTCTACGCCCACCGCTTTGAACAGCCTTTGCTCTCAGCAACCCAGGGCCATCTGGCAGCGCTTTATGCAGAACTCATTGCGCCTCTGCGCGAACATCTCAAGGCCAAGCATCTGATCTTTGTCCCGCACGGCGCCCTGCACTTTCTTCCCTTTCATGCTTTGCGAAATGGCGACGAATACCTCTGCGACACGCACACCATTTCCTACGCCCCCAGCGCAACTGTCTTTGCCCTCTGTCAGGAAAAAGCTGGCGGCGACATTCCCAACTCCCTGGTGATGGGAATCGCCGACGAACGTGCCCCGCACATCCTGAATGAGGTCCAATCCGTCGCAACGCTCTTGCCGCATCCCGAGCTCTTCCTGGGCGCAGAGGCAACCTCGGAGATCCTCCGCCAGCGGGGTTCGGCGAGCAGCCTTCTTCATATCGCAACACACGGCACATACCGCCAGGACAATCCCATGTTTTCCGGTATTCGGCTTGGGGATGGCTACTTGAACCTGTACGACCTGTACCAGATTCGCTTGCCGGCAAAACTCGTAACCCTCAGCGGCTGTGCCACGGGTATGAATTTCGTTTCCGCAGGCGACGAACTCCTCGGGTTGCAGCGGGGCCTCTTTTGCGCCGGCGCCAGCTCCTTGCTACTCTCCTTGTGGGATGTCCACGATGAGAGCACCTCTGCCCTCATGCAGTCCTTCTATAAGAACTTCATTCGCACCGGGAACATGGCCACTGCCCTGCAATCTGCTATGCAGCAACTCCGCCAGCAGAACCCCCACCCGTACTTCTGGGCCCCCTTCGTTCTTATCGGCAAACTGCCTGAAAACAAAACTGTTAGCTAAATGCTTGCGGCTATATTTTTGAACCCCTTGACTCCCCTTACTCCATGGGAGCCGCAAACGCTCCTTCTGCCGGGGGAGAAGTAGTCAGAGAAAGGCCGATGGGGGGAAGATTATGAAGCACTTTAAGACCGAGGAATGGATCGATTACGTGAACCAGGTGACTTCTCCAAAGCAGCAGGAAGCAATGCGGAAACACCTGGGTACCAGTTGCAAGCAGTGCAAGGAAACAGTAGCTCTATGGCAAAGACTTCAAAAGACTGCAACAAGAGAAGCCGGCTATCAGCCTTCAGCGGCGGATGTTCGAATCGCCAAAGCGGCTTTCGTTGCGGCCGGTCGAGCCGTACAGCCGAGCAAGAAGAGCGGCTTCATCAAAGTGCTGTTCGACAGCTTTTCGCATCCCCTGCTGGCGGGAGCGCGTTCCGGCACCGTGGGAGCGAGACAAATGCTCTACCGTGCTGACCCTTACCAGATTGATATTCAGATTGAAGCGAAGTCGGAGGGCGATCGCCTCATCGTGACCGGGCAGCTCCTGGATGTCAGTACACCAGGTATCGTTGGCCGCGACGTGAAAATCACCCTTTCGAATCATCGCGGTAACGTCGTTCACACCATCAGTAATCAGTTTGGCGAGTTTTGCGGCGAAGTCCAAAACACGGGCGACTTGGAGCTTTCCTTCCCAGGGCAGGGTGATAATCCCGTCGTGATTTCGCTCCGGAATGCTCTTGGCAATTTGCCTGGGAGCAAAGTGTGAAAGGCGTGCGTTACATCGAGATTCTCGGAAATCTGCCCGATGGTACGACAGTACCGAAGGCGAATAGCTCGGATGATTGTGCTAATCATCACACTCGTACTATTGGCCCAAAAGGTGCGATTCGCGACACTCCGCGAGTACCCTTTTCTGCCGATGGTGGAGTGAACTTGAACCAGGAGTCCCCTGAAAGGGATCTATTCTATGAAACGTAGCATACTCATTCTCGCTGCTCTGATTGCTCTGGCTACCGCTGGCGTCCAGCCCGCTGCCGCCCAGAACCGCTACATCGTCCGGACCACCGGCGGGTTGAATTCCGTCCTCAACCTTTGCTTGGCTGCCAGTTGCCAGGTGCAGGGTTCACTCGATGGCTCCCTCGGCCAGACCTACCTGGTAACCTCGGCCGGTAATCTGATAACGAATATATTGAATGGCGCACTCGGTCTCCTTGAATCTCTCCTTGGCATCCAGAGCGTCGAGGCAGACCAATTGCTGCCCATTCCTCAAAAGCCAGTCAGTAGCTTCCCTTCAGGGCTAAACGATCAAACACCTGTCAATTACTACGGCACGGTCGTCTGGCACGGTTACGCCGCCCAGCCTGCCACGCAGATCATCCGCCTCTCGGATGCACAACGCGGTTTTAATATCAGCGGCACCGGCATTGTGGCCGTGATTGACACTGGTGTGGATACCTCCCACCCGGTTCTCCAACCGGTCCTCTTGACCGGCTACGACTTCACCCGCAATCAGTCGGGCGCTTCCGAGTGGCTGGATGTTCCGCAATTGCAGGACGTTACCAGCGACAACTCGAGCAGTCAGGGTCCCGTGATCGTGCAGCAATCCAGCGCCGCGATCCTCGACCAGTCCTCGGCCGCAATTCTGGACGGCGGGCCCTATTCCGCGTTTGGCCACGGCACCATGACGACTGGGCTGGTCCACCTTGTCGCGCCCAAGGCCAAGATTCTTCCCCTTAAAGCCTTTACTTCCAACGGCACCGGCTACCTTTCCAACATCGTCGCCGCCCTCTACTACGCCGTTCAGCACCAAGCCAATGTCGTGAACATGAGTTTTGATGTTTCCACGCCCTCTTCCGCCCTGAGTCAGGCAGTCTCTTATGCCAGCCAAAAAGGCGTCGTTCTGGTTGCCGCCGCCGGTAACGAAAGCACTAGCGCCCCGGTTTATCCCGCCGCGCTCAGTAGCAACGTGATAGGTGTTGCTTCAACGACGGACTGGGACTCCCGCTCGTCCTTCTCCAACTACGGCAACTCTGACGTTTGGATCGCGGCGCCGGGTGAGTACATCATCAGCACATTCCCGGGCGGCACCTACGCCAGCGCTTCCGGGACTTCCTTCAGCTCTCCGATGGTCGCGGGAACTGCGGCGCTTCTTCTGAACGCCAAGCCTTCGTTGAATCAGTCCAAGGCTTCCAGCGCGCTATCTCACGCGATCAAACTCACGCCGGACCTCCACAACGGCCGCCTGGATGTTTACCAGGCTGTTTCCGCTTGGGTGAATAGCTCCAGCTCAACCTCTACTTCCGGCTCGTGCCTATTGCTCTGCTTGTAACTGCCATGCTCACCGAGCACCCAGCGCTTCTTGGCGTAGCCTCCAGTGTACCCTGGACGCCAGACGCCATCCGCGTCAAACAAGTCGAAGAGCAGGTCACCGCGCTGCGTAGCTCGGTGATCTGTGCCTTCAACCAGCTTCTGGATTTGAAGGATCTCAACACCGGCGTGCATAGCACGCGCCTCGCGGAATGGGGCATGCGCGTCGGCCAGGAACTCGGCCTGGAAGAATCGGAACTCCAAAATCTGGAAGTTGCCGCCCTTCTCCACGATATCGGCAAAATGGGAATTCCAGACGCCATCTTGAGAAAGCCGGGGCGCCTCGACGCGGATGAATACGCCCTTATGAAAAAGCATCCCGAATACGGCTGGGCGGTTCTGCGCATGCTCCCCGGATTCGAACGCGCCGCGCTCGATATTCTCCACCACCACGAAAACGTCGACGGAAAAGGCTATCCTGCCGGCCTTCAGGGCTCCGAGATTCCCATCGTTTCTCGCATCGTCACCGTGATCGATGCCTTTGACGCCATGGTTTCCTCTCGCCCTTACCGCGTTGGTCTTCCTCACCAAGAGGCCATCCGGCGGCTCGTCGAATCCAGTGGCACGCAATTTGATCCCGCTGTCGTGCAATGCTTTATTTCCTTTGCGCAGGCCGAAATGGCCACCGTCTTTGCCGCCGCCGGCACCTCCGTCTCTTCCGCCCTGTAGCTTTTTCCAACCTGGTACGAGGTCTGCAAATAGCGGCGCGAACCAATTCGCGTACGGGCATGGCCCTTGCGCACTCTGGTTCAGATCTGTTGTGCACCTCCTGGTTTCTTCCTCCCCGGATTGCCGCCCTAAAACCGTTTCCCCTCGTCCCGTGAATCTGATTTCTCTAATCCGCAGTTAGTGGTAACTTTCCCTTGACCGAGAGCTCAATTCCTCGTCAGGTGCAGATGGAGTCCTTGCCGTGAAAAGAATCGCTGCCTATTTTGTAGCCTTTGTACTGCTCGCGATTGGCGCAATCGCTCAGGTGCCATCGGAACGTGTGTGGGTTTCACTTTTCAACGGCACTGATTTGGCCGGCTGGAAAAAGAATGGGGAAGAGAAGTGGATCGTTGAACGGGGCACCATCTTGTGCGAGAGCACCGCCAACAAGTACGGCTACCTGACCACGGAGAAGACCTATCGCGATTTCGATCTGCGCCTCAAATTCAAAGGCGAAGCGGCAGGCAACAGCGGTGTCTTTTTCCACTCTCGAATTACCGGCATCGACCCGCAGCATGGCCCGGACATCGAAGGCATGCAGGTCGAGGTGGACCCTAGCGTGGGCAAACATACCGGCGGACTTTACGAGAGCGGTGGCCGAGGCTGGGTCACGATACCCAGCGCAGAAGGTGAGCAGGCCCTGAAGCCTGGCCAGTGGAATGATCTCGAGGTCTCCGTGCGGGCCAATCACATCGTCACTCAACTCAATGCTGTGAAGATTGCCGATTACAATGACTCGTCTCCCAAATTCACCGATGGCGTGATTGGTTTGCAGATCCACACCGGCGGTGGAGTAAAGATGCGCTGGAAGGACATCTACATTAAGGAGAAGTAGCGGCGCGCTGCCTACTTGGTCAGTGCGGCCTGGAGGCTGCTCTCCTCGCGGATCGTCATGATAAACAAACAGAATCGTCGAATCTTTCTTCAAACTTCCGCCGCAGCGCTGGCGGGCGGCCTCGGCTCCACGCATTCCGCGCTGCTCAGTGGTACTTCTCCAAGCGCCCTTGCTCTTGGTCCCGGCCTCACGCAGACATCACAGAACGTGTCTTCCAACGACGGCAGGAAGCCTCTGCGCCTCGGCCTGATTATCGGCATCGGAAAAGATCCCGACGCAGCCATGACCAAGGTCCACGATCTCGGCCTTCCCACTTGCCAAGTGTATGTGGACGATTTTGCGCCCGAGCAAGTCGGTCGCCTGCGCCAGGCTCTCGACAAGTACGGAATTGAAGCCACCTCCCTCGTCGTCGGCGGGCTCGGAAAGGAAGTCTGGGACTTCTACCAGGGGCCGCTGACCATCGGCCTGGTTCCCCGCGAGACGCGCGCCGCCCGCATCGCGCATATCAAGAACGCTTCGGACTTCGCCAAGCAGTGCGGCATCCCCGCGGTGCAAACGCATTGCGGATTCATCCCGGAAAATCCCAACGACCCGGTTTATAAGGAAACAGTCGCGGCGATGCGTGAAGTCGCCGCGTACTGCAAACGCAATGGCCAGAATTCCCGCTACGAGACCGGACAAGAAACTCCCATTACCCTCGTGCGTGCCATCCATGACGTTGGACTGGACAATCAGGGCGTCAACTTCGATCTCGCCAATCTGATTCTCTATGGCAAAGCCAATCCCGTCGACGCCATCGAAATCCTCGCCCCCTACGTGCAGGGAATTCACGCCAAGGACGGCCTCTGGCCGACGAACCCGAAAGATCTCGGCGAAGAAGTACCCATCGGCAAGGGTAAAGTGGATTTCCCCCGTATCATCGCTCGTTTGAAACAACTAAACTATCGCGGTGCCGTCACTATCGAGCGGGAAATTTCTGGCGCGCAGCAAATGGAAGATGTCCGCGCCGCAAAGATTTTTTTGGAAAAACTGATCGGGTAGCTATCTTTCCAACACCAGGAGGGAACATGTCAGAAGATTCCAAGCCCCAGGTGAATTCCTCAGAAAAAATGAACCGCCGCAAATTTCTTGGTGCCGCAGCAGCCACCGCAGGCGTCATGTTCATTAAACCATCCCTCGTTCACGGCACCGCCGCCAACTCTGCCGTCCGCGTAGGTCTGCTTGGTTGCGGCGGACGCGGGACCGAGGACGCTACGAATCTTATCGACACGGGCGGCGCGCGCGTCGTCGCATTGGCGGACTTATTTCAAGATCAGCTCGACACCGCCCGTGCGCATTTCGATAAGCTCCAGCAGGCCAAAGGCTATTCCGCTCTGGATGCCTCGCAACTTTTCGTCGGACCCGGCGCCTGTCAGCAGATTGCATCTTCCAAGGAGTTGGACGCCGTCGTCATCGCCACGCCTCCTTACTATCATCCCTGGCACTTGGAGACCATCGTCGCCGGCGGTAAACACGTTTATCTCGAGAAGCCCGTGGCCGTCGATGTGCCCGGCGCGCTCAAAGTCATCGAGATCGGCAAGCGTTCCGAAGGCAAGCTCAGCCTTGACGTTGGATTCCAAATCCGCGATTGCCCGCCCTTCGTGGAAATGGTTCGTCGCATCCACGCCGGAGCGCTTGGCAAGATTGTCTGCGGTGAAGCTTACTATCTTACCGGCTACATTGACCGGCCCGCCTGGCCCAACGCCTCCCCTGCCGAGCGTCGCCTCCGCAACTGGTTGTATGACCGCGCTCTTTCCGGCGACATCATCGTGGAACAGAACATTCACGTCATCGACATTTGCAACTGGATTCTCAAGGCTCATCCCCTGAAGGCTTCTGCGACGGGCGGGCGCCAGGGCCGCCCCGCCGACGGCGACGTCTACGGGAATTACAACGTCCTCTTTCACTATCCCGATGGCGTTGACGTTACCTTCAGCTCCACACAGTTTGCCAAGGGTTGGTGGGATGTAACCGAACGTTTCTTCGGCACCAAAGGAACTTCTCAGTCTCCCTATAAAGGCCCGCTGGGCATCTGGGGCGATGAACCCTGGCAAGCCACCGCAACGCCCGCGAAGGATTCGCCCGAGTCCGACAAATTCTCGGTTACCGGAAACTTCACCTCCAACCTTGAGTTCGCCGACACGGAAAAAAAGAAGTCCTTCGTTGCCAGCATCACCAGCCGCAATTTCCATAATCAGGCCGCCAAGGGCGCCGAATCCGCTCTTTCCTGTATGATGGCACGCTCCGCCGCTTACAAAGGGCGCGAAGTTACCTGGGATGAACTGGTGAAGTCCACCGAAGTGTGGGATCCCAAGATTGACCTGAACAAGCTCCGCTGAGATTGCCGCGCTGGATTCAGTTTTCTTCTCAACTGGCTTCAGCCGCTAGACCCCTTATGAGGTGTGCGTATGAATAACCCATCGCGTCGCGAGTTTCTGAAATCCACTTTCACGACCGTCTGCACCGCCGGCCTCAGTGGCGGGCTCGCTGAATCTCTCGCGGCTGCGCCGGGCGTTTCATCGCCCTCTGCAGGCAACCCTGCTCCGTTCCCTGCACCACTTGCAATCAAGAAGGGCTTGGTCTATGACATGCTCCCCCGCACCCTTAGCCACGCCGAACGCTTCAAATTAGCGCGCGACACCGGCTTCGACGTCGTTCAGGCTCCTACCACCCCCGACGAGCATGCCGCCGAGGAATTGAAAAACGCCGCTACCGCAGCAAATATCCGCATCGATTCCGTCATGAACATGGACCACTGGCAATATCCGCTCTCGTCCGACGACCTTGCCATCGTGGAAAAAAGTCTGGCTGGCATGCGCACTTCGCTCCACAACGCGAAGCTCTGGGGCTCGGACGCAGTGCTCCTCGTTCCCGCCGTCGTGAATCCGCACACGTCCTACCGCGACGCTTGGACGCGTTCTCAAAACCAAATCCGCAAGCTGCTCCCTCTCGCTGAAGAATTGAAAATTGTGATCGCCATCGAAGAAGTGTGGAACAAGTTCCTGCTGAGTCCCCTCGAAATGCTTAAGTACATCGGCGAGTTCGAAAGCACGTGGATCAAGGCTTGGTTCGACGTCGGCAACGTGGTCCTTTACGGCTATCCGCAAGACTGGATTCGCACGCTCGGGAAGAACATCTCCAACGTCCACCTCAAAGACTTCAAGCGCAAGGAAAACGGCTACGCCTGGGTGAACCTCGGCGATGGCGACGTGGACTGGCTTGCGGTGCGACAGGCCTTCGTCGATATCGGCTACTCTGGGAGCGCCATCGCGGAACTGGAAGGTGGCAGCGAGGCCTACCTGCGGGATGTGAGCCGCCGCATCGACCGCTTCCTCCTCGGCCGCCCCTGATCGCAGGCCATTCCGAGTTACCTTTTCTAGGAAAGCTCTCTTTCGAATGGAGTGCATATATGCTGGCTCAACTCGATCCACAAAAAAAGTCCGCCTTCAAGAATCCCTTTGTGTATTCCTGGGCTGCGCTTGTCCTCGCCGCTCTCGTCGTGGGCTGGATTCTCTTCTCCCGTTGGCAGGAAAATCGCAGCCTCGAAAGGCGCGCCAAAGAAGAGCGCGCCCAGAAACAACAGGAGCAGGATCGCGCCGCCCTGGAGCAATTGGGCGGAAAAGAACTCGCCATCCAGAATTTCTACGCCACTCCCGCAGTGATCCGCCGCGGCGAAACCGTGCAATTGTGCTACGGCGTAGCCAACGCCAAGACCGTCAAGCTCGAACCGCAATCGAACCCTGTTTGGCCCTCTTACTCCCGCTGTGTTGATGTAACTCCCATCAGGTCAACTACCTACACGCTGACAATTGCCGACGCCGCCGGCAATACCCGAACGCAGACCGTGGAAGTAAAGGTCCACTAGGTGTCAGCAACGCTTTCTTGTGAGTCGCGCCAGCCTCCCCGTCCCGCTCCGAAACCATGCGAAATTCGCCCCCAACGAATAATCGGGCTCCGATCCCGCGCTTCCCCTTGTGACTTCAATTCCCACGCATCTATAATGTCTGCTTGAGCGGAGTCTGGGTGGCCATGCGGTGGTCTCGGACTCCGCGGGCCTTTTTAGCGAACGCACAACCGACTACCATGTCCGACCCACTTGCCAAGATCAAGAAAAAGCTCCAGGACGAAATCGATCAGCTCTCGCACGAACTCAGCGTCGAGCTTCCCAAGGAGATCGCCGTCGCCCGCGCCCACGGCGACCTCTCCGAAAACGCCGAGTACAAGTATGCCAAGGAGCGCCAAGGCTACGTCAACCTCAAGATCACCCATCTCAAAAAACGCATGGGTGACCTCGGCATGCTGAATCTCAGCAATATTCCCAAGGACCGCTCCGGCTACGGTTCGCGGCTCACCGTCCTGGACGTGCAGCGCGACCTGAAAGTGGAATACAAGCTTGTCAGCAGCGAGGAAGCCGACGTGGAGAAGGGCCTCATCTCCACCACTTCGCCCATCGGCAAGGCGCTGCTCAACCGCAAAGTCGGCGACGAAATCGAAGTCGCTACTCCCGCGGGCAAAAAAGAGTTTGAAGTCGTCCGTCTCACAACCATTCACGACGACGAGTAACCATTCGGCCGTTCCAGCCGTCCCACTGAATAACTCGTGTGGGCCGCCTGTGAGGATTTATGAACTGGGGAACAGGCCCGGCGCTCGGGCTCCTGACCGTTTCCGGCTATCTCGTATTCATGGCTGGCGCCGCGCTGGTGTGGCGCAACCGTGGCGAGTTCTATGTCTTTATTCAGGACGAGCTTTCTGTTTTCCGCCGCAACTTTTCCCGCTACACCGCCATCGGCCCTTTCTACGGCCTCCGCGAGGAATCGCGTTTCAAAGCTATCCCCACTTCATTTATTCGCTCCGTGAGCCGCCTGCCGCGCAGCCGCTTCAACGTCGGCCCCATACTTCTTCTAATTGGCTTCCTTCTTTTCATTCTCGACTTCTTTGTCTAGTTGGCATTCCCTGCATGGTCCTTGCCTCGTAGTACCGCGCTTCCGAGGTGGCCCGCTCTTCAGTCTCCCGCCGAGATTTTCCCGGTCTTATATTTCGAATTTCCATTTTCTATTTTCCTTTTTCTTTGCGATTCTTTGGTCATGCACCCTGCTCTCATCGTTCACGGCGGCGCCTGGGACATTCCTGACGAAGCCGTGGACGCCTGCAAGTCCGGCTGCCATCGCGCGCTCACCGCAGGCTGGTCCATCCTTGCCCAAGGCGGTTCGGCTCTGGACGCCATCGAAGCTGCCATCGTGGTTCTCGAAGACGATCCCGTCTTCGACGCCGGTTACGGCTCGCACCTCAATCTGGACGGTCGCGTCGAATGCGATGCCATGGTCATGAGCGGCGAAACGCTTCGCGCAGGCGCTGCAGCCGCTTTGCAGCGCGTCAAGAATCCCATCCGGCTCGCGCGCAAGATTCTCGAAAATTGCCCGCATATGATGCTTGTCGCCAAGGGCGCGGAAAGCTTTGCGAAACGCCAGGGAATCAAGCTCTGCAAACCAGAGGAAATGGTCAGCGAAGCCGAGCACGAAGCCTGGATGAAATGCAAAGCGGACGAGCACGCCGCCGAGCATCACCGGGGCCACGAGCAGGGAACCGTCGGCGCCGTGGCCATCGACGCCGCCGGCCATCTTTTCGCCGCCACTTCCACGGGCGGCACCTGCTGCAAACTTCCGGGCCGCGTCGGTGATTCGCCGCTCATCGGCTGCGGCTGCTACGCGGACTCCGAGGCCGGCGGCGTCTCCTGCACGGGCTACGGGGAAGCCATCATGAGAGTCGTCCTGGCCAAAACCGCCGTTGACTTTCTTCGCCGCCCTCCCACTTGCGTGGATCCCACGGAATCAGCGGACGTCTGCGGCCTTTCCACCGCCGATATCGCTGCGCGCGACGCCGTCCATCTTCTCGCCAAGCGCACTCATGGCACCGGGGGCCTGATCCTCCTCGATCGCCACGGCAATTCCGGCTTCGCGTTCAACACCCCGCGCATGGCCTACGGCTTCGTGGCCCCCGACGGCACCTTTCTCACCGCCGTCTAGAATCAGCGGTTTTTCTCTGCCCGAGATGACAACAGACCCCTCCCCCCCATCAATTTGTATGACTATCAAAAGAAAAGAGTTACAGAAAAAAGCATTTCGGAAGTGATTGATTTTAAAGGACGCGATTCGGTTGTTGGGGGGTGCAAAGGGCGAAAATGGCAACCTGAAAAGGAAAGCGGGAGCGTGCTCCCGCGCTCTACGCGTAGTTTTCTACAGGGTTAAGTGTACCAGGGAATAGAGAAAAGTCAAGAAAACTTAGCATTCCGAATGGAGTGGTAAGTCCGTTGAAGCGCCAACACATTAGAAAGGTTGAAAGGCTTACTGTGCGGAGCTCAAGGAATGGGATCTCACGAGGACGGGGCAAATTGACGGAAGTCATCTACATATGTAGACTTATTGCATGCGACTTCGTGTGACAACTCTCGCCACGAACGTCGGCGGAATTGATTTCAGTTTGTGAGTTGTTAGAGAATGGCGAGTCCTTGAAAGGAAATTCTAATGCCTGCACTTACGAATGGCAAAATCTGTTACATCGAGATGCCAGCCACCGATGTTGCGCGTTCGGCCGACTTTTACAAAGGAGTCTTCGGCTGGAACATCCGGAAACGCGGTGATGGCAGCACTGCTTTTGACGACACGACTGGCCAAGTGAGCGGCACCTGGGTGCTGGGGCGCCCTCCCTCCGGAAAGCCCGGGCTCCTCATTTACATCATGGTGGACAGCGTGGCCGCGACTATCGACGCGGTGGTGGCCCATGGAGGCGAAATTGTGCAGCCGATCGGCGGCGATGCTCCCGAAATCACGGCGAGGTTCCGCGATCCCGGAGGAAACGTGCTCGGCCTCTACCAGAATCCTGCCTAACGCGTTGGATGCCTGTCGTCGTTTAGCTTTAGAATCTGGCCAGAAGGTCAGCGTGACGGATTGGGGGAGTACTGTACCTTGCAGGCCTCGAAGAGGAGCCAGGAGCGTGGCTTACTGAAGCTAGAGCAAGCCCGGCCCTCGAAAGAGGTCATTATGAAAAGCAGATGGATCATCATTGGAGTTGCTGGAGTGAGCATTTTGCTTGGCGGTGCCGCGGCAGCGGCGCATTCCTACAATCCAATCAAATGGATCAAGAAAGGCCCGAGCCCCACGGCAAGCGAACAGCTCGCGGCGAACAAAGAGGAAGAAAAGAAGCTGTCTCAGCAGTTGCAGGCGGTGTTGCCTCCGCGCACAAGTCTGAAGGATGCCTGCGCGGGGTTTAAGGACCTAAACGATTGCGTCGCCGCACTTTACGTAAGCCACAATCTCTCGATCAGATTCAACTGCCTTAAATGGGATGTGACCGGCGCGAAACCAGCTGGCGACGTCAAGTCATGCGGAGCCCCGTCGAGGGGCAAGGCCATGGACCTAAGCAAAGCAATCCACGCACAGAAACCGGAAGCCAATTCCCGGGCGGAAGCAAAGAACGCCGAGAAACGGGCGCGCGAGGACGTCAAGGACGCGTCCTAGTCAGGCATAGAGCCAGCGTTCGGGTCTGTTGTAGGGGCGGATTCAGTCCGCCCCTTTCCTTTTTTTGCATCTTTTTTCTGCTTTTGTACTTTTGTAGAGGCGCACCACCGCCGCGCCTTCTGCCAAGACCACTCGCTTCATGGTTCGCCCTAATCAGCAACAAGGCCCAGCATCCCGCCTAGCAGTCGGACTAGACAGGTATGATGTCCCGGTGCACTCTCAGGTGCAGCACAGGTTGCAAAATCCGCCGAGGCTGGCGCACAAATCCAGTTCTGGGAGTATCCATGAAAACTAGTTGGAGTTTCCGTCTTTGTGTCACCTTCCTTGCATTTCTGTTGATTTCGTTGTCTAGAGCGGTACCCGCCGTGGCTGCGGAGAGCCCGATCAACTCACGCACGGCGGTGGTGGATGGAATGAAGCTTCACTACCTGACGGCGGGTCACGGCCCTGCGGTGATCTTGTTGCACGGCTACACTCAAACGTCGCGCATGTGGAGACCGATCATCCCGCTCCTGGCGGAGAAATTTACGGTGATCGCGCCCGACCTGCCTGGAATCGGGGACTCCGAAATCCCCACGACTGGTCTGGACATGAAAACCGCCGCCATCCGCATTCATGGTCTTGCCAAATCACTCGGTGTTGAGAGGGCGCGAGTTGTCGGACACGATATCGGGTTGATGGTCGCTTATGCGTATGCCGCGCAGTTCCCGGCCGAAGTGGAAAAGCTCGTAGTGATGGATGCCTTTCTCCCCGGCGTTGCCGGATGGGAAAGCGTTTATAACAACCCCGGAATCTGGCACTTCCGATTTAACGGTCCGACGCCGGAGGCGCTAGCACGCGGACGGGAGCGGATATACTTTGAACATTTCTGGAACAACTTCGCAGCCGATAAAACTCGTTCGATTCCAGAAGCCGATCGCGTGGCTTATGCCGCGGCCTATGCACGTCCAGGACGAATGCGCGCGGGATGGGCCTATTTCGTCTCCTTTCAGCAGGCAGCCAAAGATTTTGCGGAACTCTCTCGGACCAAGCTGACCATGCCGGTCCTTGCGATCGGCGGCGAGAAGGCAAACGGAGATTTGCTGGGGCAGCAAATGAAGATTGTGGCTTCTGATGCCACGATGGTCGTCCTTAAAGAAACGGGCCATTGGGTGCTCGAGGAAAAACCCAAAGAGACGACGGATGCGCTGATGAAGTTCCTGTGACAATCAGGGAATGATTTCATTTTGCCCGTCGCAGCGTCCGTCGGAAGGACTCTGAACTCTAAGACCCGGCCCGAACATTGCCTGGCTGACGGATGTGGGTGTACGTTATCGTTTGGCCGGAAAATCAAAATGGAAATCCTGAGCTGTTTTGCGTTCTAAGGTTCAGACAGTAAGAAGGAGAATCCTATGGCAATAATTACGACGAAAGATGGGACGGAAATCTACTACAAGGACTGGGGCAAAGGTCAGCCCATCGTGTTTAGCCACGGCTGGCCGCTGTCGGCCGATGATTGGGACACGCAGATGCTGTTCTTCCTCAAGCACGGCTATCGCGTCATAGCCCACGACCGGCGCGGACATGGCCGTTCCTCCCAGACCGATGGCGGCCAAGACATGGATCATTACGCCGACGACCTGGCAGCGCTGACCGCGCATCTCGACCTCAAGGAAGCGGTGCATGTTGGCCACTCAACTGGCGGCGGCGAAGTGGTGCACTACATAGCGCGCCACGGCGAAAGCCGAGTGGCAAAAGCGGTGATCATTAGCGCGGTGCCGCCGTTGATGGTGAAGACAGCGGCCAATCCGGGCGGGCTGCCCAAAGAGGTATTTGACGGGCTTCAGGCGCAGCTCGCCGCTAACCGAGCCCAGTTCTATTACGACTTGCCGGCTGGACCGTTCTATGGCTACAACCAGCCTGGTGCGAAACCCTCTCAGGGGGTGATCTGGAATTGGTGGCGCCAGGGCATGATGGGAGGCGCCAGGGCGCATAATGACGGCATCGTCGCCTTCTCCCAGACGGACTTCACCGAAGACCTGAAGAAGATCACCGTACCGGTCCTGGTGATGCATGGCGATGACGACCAGATCGTGCCTTATGCCGATTCTGCACCGCTGTCGGCAAAATTGCTGAGAAATAGTACGTTGAAAACCTACAAGGGCTTTCCGCACGGCATGCCTACGACCAACGCGGACCAAATCAACGCCGACTTGCTCGCGTTCCTGAAAGGCGCAGCGACCACAGCGGCGGCGTGATTGAGAATTGCACCAGCCTTTAGGCGACCCGC
>WNGH01001166.1_pt1 | contig 24755 bp, 17 predicted proteins | sample 5400631 | NCBI WGS metagenome assembly WNGH01 (sample SAMN13153373, study PRJNA577476) | soil metagenome | isolation source: 115 cm soil or saprolite under Garry oak tree replicate 1 | place: USA:California | collected 2016-06-15
GGATCGGACAGGTGGAGGATAGTTTGGCCGTCGGTGCACACAACTTCTCGTTGGTCGTATTCTTACGAGGAAACCTCGGAAGCCGGTGTCTGCAGGCCTGCTCGGTTTTGGGCGCCAGAGTGCCAGCGCCAAGCCGTTTGAATGATGGTCTCCAGTGAGGAGTGGGAAGGCTCCCACTGCAACGATTGGCGCGCAAGCTCGGAACTGGCCACCAGGGCCGGCGGATCCCCCGGTCGGCGGGGCGCTGCGACGGTTGGAACAGCATGGCCGCTGACGTGTCGCACCATCGCTATCACTTCCAACACGGATGCTCCTCTGCCAGTTCCAAGGTTGATGGCCCGGCTCTCGCCTCCGCGGTGGAGATATTGCAAGGCACAAATGTGTGCAGAAGCCAGATCCGTGACGTGAATGTAGTCACGGATTGCAGTGCCGTCGGGCGTGGGATAATCGGTGCCAAAGATCTGCAGGCGCTCGCGCTGTTTTAGCGCCGCCCCAATGGCCAAGGGAATCAAGTGAGTTTCGTGCTGGTGCTCTTCGCCCAGTTCGCCATCGAGATCGGCGCCGGCGGCGTTGAAATAGCGGAGAGCCACCCAACGAAGCTGCCGCGCCAGTCCCATCCACTCCAGCATTCGCTCGATGACCAGCTTTGAATCGCCATAGGGATTAATGGGGTTCCGAGGCTGATCTTCTGTAATGGGGACGGAAAGTGGCAACCCATATGTCGCGCACGTCGAGGAAAAAACAATATCTTTGACTCCGGCATCGAGCATAGCTTCCAGCAGGCTGAGCGTTCCGCCAACATTGTTTTGGGAATAAGAAAGGGGCCGCGCTACCGAGTCGGCAACCAAGGCGCTGCCGGCAAAATGGACTACGGCTTCAATCTTATGTTCTTTTAAGACCCGGCGAACGACTGCGATATCGGAAAGACTTGCCCGGACGAGCGGTCCCCACTTCACATTGTGGGCGTGCCCGGTAGAGAGATCGTCAATTACGATGGGCCGATAGTGGCTGCTCACCAGGGCTTTCGCGGTGTGGCTGCCGATGTACCCGGCGCCGCCAGTGACGAGAACATTCATCGGATTTTCAGGCTCCGGATCCGCTCATGTGGCCGTCGATTTGTGGCCGAAATGGAAGTATCCCCAATTTCGGGAAGGCGCCGATATTTCCTCGTAGAGTTCTTCGTAGGCTCTAACCATTGCAGGTACGTCGAAACTTTTCCTTGGCCTGGGTAGCAGCGGCAGCGCTCATCGCCCGCCGCAAATCACAATCTCTTAAGAGGGTCATCATCGCTTCAGAAAGCTGCTCGGCATAGCCCGCCTGCACAATAAAACCTTCTTTGCCGTTTTGCAACAGCTGCGGCACGCCGCCCACGGCTGTGCTCACGATGGGCAAGCCCGCCGCCATGGCTTCGATGCCGTGTAAGCCGGTTCCGTCAGCCGCTTCCGAGAAACCGAATGAGCGAGACTAATATATAATGCCGGATTTGCCACTCGAAAGAGGCTCTCCCGTGAGGACGGCTTCCATAGATTTGCCGCGCGTAAAATCCCGCCTGAATCCCAACCAAATCCGTAGCTTTTGGGCGGCCTGGGGCGGTTGGACGATGGACGGCATGGATTCGTTTATTTACTCCCTCGTTCTTGTGCCCGCCCTTCAAGAGTTGTTGCCGAGGTCTGGAATTCCGGGTACGCCCGCGAATGTGGGTTTCTATGGTGGCTTGCTCTTCGCTCTTTTCATGGTGGGTTGGGGAACCGGCATGATTTGGGGGCCCATAGCCGACCGCTTCGGCCGCGTGCGCACCATGATGTTCAGCATTCTTTCGTTTTCGCTCTTCACCCTCCTGGCGGCGTTCTCGACCGGAGTTTGGACCCTGGCGCTTTTTCGCTTTTTGGCCGGGGTCGGAATTGGCGGAGAGTGGGGAATCGGAGCGGCGCTCGTCTCCGAGGATTGGCCCGAGGAACGCCGAACCATGGGTGCGGCCCTGATGCACACGGGCTATTACATAGGGTTCTTCTTGGCGGCCGCGGCGAATTATTTCATCGGCAGCCGTTTTGGCTGGCGGTACATGTTCGCGGTGGGCGGCGTTCCAGCGATGTTCATCGCCTGGATAAGGAAGAACGTGCGCGAGCCGGTTCGCTGGGAAAACAAACTCGAGCAGCTTGGCGAGACGTGGTCCATGCGCCGCGCCTTTTTGGTGCTCTTCTCGCCGCAATATCGCCGCCGCACGATCCTGAACTCGATCTACCTGATTGTGTCGCTTACTGGATTGTGGGCTGGCTCCGTATATACGCCCGCGGCGATGACCTACATCGCCGACCGGGCCGGCCGCACGGTGATGGAAGCCGCGCGGCTGGCGTCGTATTCGACGGCGCTCCTGGGGATGGGCACGGTAATCGGCGCTCTTATTGTCCCCTTTCTAGCCGATTGGTTAGGCCGCCGAATCACGCTGGCCGTTTTCTACACATTAATGTCGGCTTCGATCTGGATTGCCTTCGGCCGCGTCTTTTATATGGAGATGCATGCAATCGGCTGGTTCATTTTCTGCTCGTTTCTGCTGGGTTTGGGAGGTGCCAACTTCATCGTGTATTCGTTTTGGCTTCCGGAACAATATGGGACGGAGTGCCGCGCCAGCGCATTCGCATTCACCACAAATGTCGGACGTTTCGCGGCGGCTGGCTTTACTTTTCTCGTCGGCGCCGGGATGCGCCACTTTCAAACTCTTGGCACACCCATCGCACTGACGGCTTTCGCTTTCGTGGTCGGTCTATTGCTCTTGCCTTTTGGCGAAGAGACCAAGGGCAAGCCCCTGCCAGCTTAAATCATTGCGCAAGCCTGGAGCGGGACCACCGAGCTCCTCGCATGGCCCAAGTCACCCTGGGAACCCGGTATCGCTTCCCTTGAGGTTGACCGTCAGCAGCAGCAATCCCTACCCAAGAAATTCCGGATCAAAATAAAAGGAGGCGGCCCAGGTCAAGCCGCCTCCTCATTGTCCCCGGTGAGGGACTGTCCTTGCCCGTCGGAGGAGGGCAGGACACGTGTGTGCTAGCCTAGAGCTTAGAACCCTGGCGGCGGCTAAAGGTTTCGCGAATTTTTGCGAATATCTCCGACCGTTCTTCTTTTTGTTAAGTCCCTTAGCTACACTATCCTACGCATATGCCGCGAGACGAGGTACTCACGGAAGACGAGGTGCTGAATTTTCTTGGACGAGCGCGAGGCTCGGCGTCGATCCGAGAGATCGCCTCAGGCTTGAGCCTGCGGCATGCCGGAAGGCGTGCTCTCGGCGTCCTTCTATCGCGATTGAAGCGCCAACGCCTCGTCGAAGAGTTGAGAGGCGGCCAATATCGCCTCGCGGGCGCCAGGCCACAACCACGTGCCGACGCAAAATCTAACGTCAGGCTTGCGGCGCCGCCGATGCCGGCAACCCGCGATGCCAATTTGCTCACAGGAAGGCTGGTCGCCCATCGCGATGGATACGGCTTTGTGGTTCCCGAGTCGCCACGAAAGGACCTTGATGGCGATCTCTTCATTCCTCCGGACCAATTGGGCGATGCGATGCACGGAGACCGGGTTATCGCTCGCATCGAGCGGCGCCACACCCGGGGAAGTCAGGCCCCCAGTTCTGCGGCGCGCGCCGAAGGGCGAGTGGTGCAGGTCCTGGGCCGTGCTCACCCAACTGTTGTGGGGATCTTTCATTACGGGCGCCGCAGCAATTTTGTCACTCCGTACGAATCCCGCATCCATCACGAGATCATCATTCCTTCAGGGGAAGAGTTGACACCTCAGCTCGTCGCCAGGCACAAAGCCGAAAGACTTCCCCCGGCGGAGTCTTCGCGGTTAGCTGAACTGGAAGGTGCGGTTGTAAACGTCGAGATTACGCGATTTCCGCGGGCTGGCGTGCCGGCGGCGGGGCGTATTGTCGAAATCCTGGGTCGGCCGGGAGAATTCGGCCTCGATGTAGAAATTCTGATCCGCAAACATCATCTGCCGCACCAGTTCTCGCAAGATGTACTGGACGAGGCACGGACAACCGCGCGGCCGGTAGGGAATGCCGAACGCGAGGGCCGTCGAGATTTTCGCCACTTGCCAATCGTGACGATTGACGGGGAGACAGCGCGCGATTTCGATGATGCCGTTTACGTGGAAAGGCGTCCTGAAGGCTGGCATCTTCAGGTGCATATCGCCGATGTCGCCCATTATGTCGTACGAGATTCGCCTCTTGACCGCGAAGCGCGTCTGCGAGGCACTTCCGTCTACTTTCCGGATCGCGCGGTGCCGATGCTGCCCGAGCAGCTCTCGAACGGAATCTGCTCCTTAAATCCGCGCGAGGACCGCCTGGTCATGAGCGTGCTTCTCGAGCTCGATCACCACGGCGAAATCACCGATGCGGAATTCGCGCCGGGTGTAATTCGTTCTGCCGAACGGATGACCTACACGGCCGTGAATCAGGTGATTGAGGGCGATCCCGTGGCCAGTTCGCGTTATGCGGCTCTGGCCGACCGTTTTCGCGAGATGCGCGATCTCGCGCTGATTCTGAACGCCCGCCGCACGCGGCGCGGCTCGATGGATTTCGATCTCCCGGAAAGAGTGCTCACCTTCGATGCCGAGGGACAGACGACCGGCATTGTCCGCAGCGAGCGGAATATCGCGCATCGTTTGATCGAGGAGTTCATGCTTGCAGCCAACCAGGCCGTAGCGAATTATCTGGAGCTGCGCGGATTACTCTCGCTGCACCGCGTTCACGAAAAACCCGACCCGAAAAAGGTGCTCGAATTTGAAGAACTGGCGCACGCTTTCGGCTACTCGCTAGGCATCCCCGGGCTCTCCGAAAAACGGATAGCCGTCCGCCATGGACGGATTGCGGCGCCTGGCCGAACGGGAAGGGGCGCCGGCTCGCGCGAACGGCCGATGGTGGTTAAGCTTCCGAGCTCGCAGGATTTTCAGATCCGGCCCCAGCACTATCAGCGGCTAACGCAAAAGATCGCCGGCAAACCGGAGGAACGAATTTTGTCCTACTTAATGTTGCGCTCGCTCAAACAGGCGCGTTATGCGGTCGAACCGCTGGGCCATTTTGCGCTGGCCTTTGATCAATACACCCATTTCACGTCGCCCATTCGCCGTTATCCCGATCTGATTGTCCATCGCGCGCTCAAGTGGGCCCTCGCGCATCCCAATGCGCGCTCAGAACAAAGACCGCATCCCGATGTGCGCCCCGGACAAGCGCACGCCGATGCGCGTCCAGAAGAAGCTGGCCCCTATAGCCGAGGAGAGCTCGCTGCCATCGCTGTCGAGTCTTCGGAAGCCGAGCGGCGCGCCGACGCAGCCGAACGAGAGCTCATGGATTGGAAGACGGCGCAATTCATGGAGCAGCATCTTGGGGACGAATATGAAGCCTTGATCATCTCCGTGCAAAAGTTCGGCTTCTTTGTGGAACTGATGGAGATCTTTGTGGAAGGGCTCGTACCGATAAATCGCTTGGAAGAAGAGACCGGTGCACACTGCCTATACCGCGAACGAGATCATGCCATTGTCTCCGGCCGCGGTAATCACACGCGCATCTGGAAGCTCGGCGATCGTGTGCGCGTCCGCGCCGAACGTATCGATCCCATGCGCCGGCGCGTGGAATTCGCGCTGGCCACTTGATTCCGCGCTTCTCCTCCGCAGCCCGTTGCGATATCTTTGTGTGCTTTTCGCGAGGTGAACCGTGGCCATTCGGATGTGCCCGCACTGCGGAAACACCGTTCCTGCAGCTCGTGTTTTGGCGCTCTCCGACGGTATGGAGTGCCCGCGTTGCCAAACGCGGCTGGAAGTTGCCACGGGAAGCCGCATGATCGCTGTCACCGCCGGCCTTCTCGCCGGCTGGCTGGTATGGTGGGTTACGCGCGGCTCGACGAATACCCTTGGCTTCGCCCTCCCGGTTTTACTTTCGTTTCTTGCCTTCGGCATCGTCTCGCCGCTGGTTTTAATGTTCACTGCGGCATTACGCACTGCGCCGGCCGCGCCCGTTTATGAGCCCGTCGCCGTTCATGGCGGCCACGGACAAAGCGTGCACGATCATGCGGGCGGCCATCACTAAACTCGATCGCGACTAAGCCTTTCTCCTCGCCCTGCCGTTCCCTGAATTTCCCAGCCTCATGCATTGCCTTTATTCTCGTTCCGCTGGAGGATATACGCGCACACAATACTTTGCAGGTACAGGAGGATCGGTGAAACCTTCCGTAGGGTTGATCGGATTGGGCCTCATGGGCCGTCCTATAGCCGCGAATCTGTTGAAAAAGGGATTCTCATTGACTGTATGGAACCGCACGGCTTCGCGCGCCCAGGAGTTGGTATCGCAGGGCGCGCGAGTGGCAGCCACGCCTCACGAAGCAGCCGCTGCTTCGGACGTGCTGATCATGATCGTGAGCGATCCGCCGGCGGTGGAGCAGGTGCTGGGCGGCGAAAAGGGCGCACTGAGCGGATTGCGCCGGGGCAGTGTGCTGGTGGATTGCAGCACGGTTTCGCCGGAGCTGGCGCGCCGCACGGCGGCGGCATGCTCGGAACGCGGCATTGAATATCTCGACGCGCCCGTGACCGGCGGAACATGGGGTGCGGAGAAGGCCGAATTAGTGATGATGGTTGGGGGCGCTGCGGAAACTCTGAAGCGCGTCGAACCGGTTTTTGGCGCGATCGCCAAGCGCTGGTTTCACCTTGGCCCGGCTGGCGCCGGTCAAACAGTAAAACTCGCCATGAATCTGCTACTCGCCCTGGAAGTTGATGCCTTGGCCGAAGCTTTGGCGCTGACCCGGGCCGGAGGGGTGGCCGGCGAACGTCTCGTCGAAGTAATGCAGTCGAGCATGGGACGGGCGCCGGTCCTCGACGTCAAGGCGCCCCTGCTTCTCGAGGGCAAATATCCCCCGAGTTTCCCATTGCGGCTTATGCACAAGGATCTGGTCCTCGCCTTGGAACTTGCCAAACAACTCGGAGTTTCCTTGCCCGCCGGGAGCGCGGCTCGCGAGGTCTACGCGAAAATACTGAACTCCGCTCGCGAAGATGTGGACTACGCGGCGATTGGCCGGTATTGGGATAAAGCGGGCGCGCAAGGGCGCTAAGTTTAAGGCTTGGCTGTGGGCGGAAAAAAGCAAAGCGGCAGGTCGCGCGATGTCTTGAGACCTGCCGGCGCGGCCAGGATCGCGGGTATTGCGTTTACCACCAGGGCCGCGGTGGCGATATCTCCATGCGTCCCGCCGGGAATTGTCAAAACGAGGTTCGGTTCGCCGCGCAGTTCAATTTTATCGTTTGACTCCGGCGCGCCGACGTAGATCTGCAGCTCCATGAAAATTTTTTCTGTTCCTCCGCAAATTCCGCGGGCAATCTGATGTACTCCTGCGGTCCGGCCAGGAGCCACCTCCAGGAATTCGGTGCGAAAAGCTTCGCGCGCGATGACTGGCTCGACGGTTTCCGTAATTTCGTCGATCTCGAAGCCGAAGCCATCGGCCACCATCGCTATCGATTCAGGCAGTCCATGATGCTTGATAGTCCCCGCGGCAACTTGCTCTTTAAACTCCTCGGGGCTCAACCCTGCGCCCACCTTCTTCTGCAGCGGCAGCCGCCGCTTTGATGCGTCTGCGATGCGCGTTACACTTACCGAATCCACTCGTTGTGCGGCGGCGCCCAACGTGAGCACGAGCTTATCCATGACAAAGCCGGGATTCACCCCCGCGCCGACCAACGCCACGCCCCAGGATTTCGCCTCCTTATCCAACTTCGCGGCCAAATCCGGATATTTGCGATAGGGATAGGCGAGCTCCTCACAAGTCGAGACCACGCACGATTCCGAGGCCAGACAGGCGGAGAGCTGATCCATCACGCCGGGTAAATGCGAAGAAGTCGAGTGCACGACGACGTCTGCCGCTTCGCCCAGAATGTCCGTATCGGCGCTGATCGCGATGCCCCATGGGGCATCGCTTGCTCCTGCGACCTCACCGAGGTCGCGGCCCGCTTTGGCGGGATCGGTGTCGATCGCGCCGATTACCTCGATCGCTTGCTTTTCCCGCATCAGGCGCACCAGGGATGTACCGATGGGCCCGACGCCATATTGGATGGCACGAATCTTCTTCCTCACGTGAACTCCTGTGATTCTCGATCAGCCAGGCATGCAGCCAGATGAGCCAAATAAGGTAAAGGAATCGCCCGCATCGTTCAACTATTTGAAGGCGGTTGCCCAATGGCCAAGAGCGGCGGGATAATCAGAAATTGGTCGCAACTGCGATTCGAGCATGAGCGTTCCAGAGACTTGCGATTAGATCCAAAAATGAGCCGAGGTAGCCCCCATGCGCGCCACAAAATTGAATGAGCCGGAGATTGCCGCGGAACTGAAGAAGCTGAAGGGCTGGACCGTGGAACAGGGAAAGCTCCACCGGGTTTTCGAGTTCCGCGATTTCTCGCAAGCGTTTGGGTTCATGACGCAGGTGGCGCTTGCAGCCGAGGCCATGGGCCACCATCCGGACTGGTCCAATGCCTGGAATAAAGTCAACATTGAGCTCACCACTCACAGCGCGGGCGGCCTCACCCAAAACGATTTCGGACTTGCCGCCAAGATTCAGCAGATATCGGCGGGAAGTTAGCCTCTGGACGGTTGCCGCGTGCCTGGCTGAGGTGAACGCGGCATCAGATAATTTTGTATGCTGATTGCGACTCAGCCCTGAGGTTTTCTTCAATGGCCGAAGTAGCCCCGAAGACCACTGGCATTCCCTCCGAAATCTCAGAGCAGCGCAAATTGATTTTCGATAAGTTCCGCCGCTGGGGTTATCTGGCCGCCCGGCTCGATCCTCTCGGATTTCTTCCGCAGGTTTCTCCTGAACTTGATGACACTACGCCCTGGTCCTCTGAAGCGCGAGCCATCTACTGCGGGACCGTCGGCGTTGAATTCACGCACATCGGCGATCCGCAACGTCGTGAGTGGATTGCCAGCCGAATGGAATACCCGCGCGGCGCAAAGCCTCACCAGGAGCGTATTCTCGAGCGCTTGGTTCGCGCCGAACTCTTCGAGCAATCTCTGCAGGCCCGTTTTGTCGGCACAAAGCGATACTCGATCGAGGGCCTTGCAGTCCTAATTCCTTTGCTCGACCAAGTTGTGGAAGCAGGCGCGGCTTCGGGCATCGACCAAATGGTTCTGGCCATGAGCCATCGCGGACGACTCAACGTGATGGTTCACATCGTCGGCCGGCCCGCAGCGGAGATTTTTGCCGATTTTGAGGATGTGGACCCGCGAAGTGTGCTGGGCGGAGGCGACGTCAAATACCACGTCGGCGCGACCGGAACGTATCGCACGACTGCCGGGCGCGCGGTGGAAGTCCATCTGGTGTCCAATCCCAGTCATTTGGAGGCAGTCGATCCGGTGGCCATGGGCCGCACGCGTGCCAAACAGGCGCGCATTGGCCCGCAAGGCTGGCGGCGTGTCCTGCCTGTCACGCTGCACGGCGACGCCGCCTTTGCCGGTCAAGGAGTCTGGGCCGAAACACTCAATCTGGATGATCTTTCCGCCTATTCCGTCGGCGGCACGATTCACGTCATCGTGAATAATTTGCTCGGCTTCACCACGCCGCCCATCGAGCTCCACTCTTCGCGCTTCGCCTCCGATCTGGCGAAGCGGCAATCCATTCCCATTTTTCACGTAAACGGCGAGGATCCCGATGCGGTCGTCCGCGTAGGTGAAATTGCCACCGATTATCGCGCGCAATTCGCGAGTGACGTTGTGATCGATCTCATCGGATTCCGCCGCCACGGCCACAGCGAAGTAGACGATCCGACCATCACGCAGCCGCTGCTCTACGCAAAAATCAAAGATCATCCGCCGCTCTGGCAGATTTATGCCGGCCAGAACGGTGTTGACGCGGCAGCGACCGTCACGAAGGTGCGGAAGGAATTCGAGGAGTCATTCGCAACTGCCAGCAGGGCAACGGAAAAGCCGGTGCACCACCACCTGCCGCCTTACTGGGAGCCCTATGAGCGCGGCTGCTATAACCCGAAATACGAGGTCAACACCGGCGTCGATGGCGCACAACTCGGCGAAATTGCCGCAGCCCTTACGCGATATCCGGAAGGATTTGCCATCCACCCCAAGGTCAAGAGGCTTCTCGAGCAGCGCGTGGAGATGGGCCGCGGCTCGCGACCGGTGGACTACGGAATGGCCGAGGCGCTGGCGTTCGGTACGCTGCTCCTCGAAGCCATACCCGTCCGGCTCACTGGGCAGGATACTCGGCGAGGAACATTCAATCAGCGGCATGCGGCGTTGATCGACACCCAAACCGAAGCAGAGTATGTGCCACTCGAGCATCTCGCACCAAACCAGGCACGCTGCGAAATCTGCAATTCGCCTTTATCGGAAGTCGGCGTTTTGGGCTTCGAGTACGGTTACAGCCGCGATTATCCGGAGGCGCTGGTCGCTTGGGAAGCGCAATTCGGGGATTTCGTCAATGGCGCGCAAGTGATCATCGACCAGTTCATTTCCGCGGCGGAAGACAAATGGGATCTGCCCTCCGGAGTTGTTTTGCTGCTGCCGCACGGTTACGAGGGCCAGGGCCCGGAACACTCCAGCGCGCGCATCGAACGTTTTTTGCAATTAGCCGCCGAGGACAATCTGCAAATCTGCCAGCCTTCCACCGCCGCGCAATATTTTCATTTGTTGCGCCGCCAGGCGCTTCGGCGCTGGCGCAAGCCGCTCGTGGTGTTTACGCCGAAAAGTATGTTGCGGCGGCCGGAATCAGCATCCGCCCTCGCGGATTTCGCCGAAGAGCGCTTCCTCAACGTTGTCCCAGAGCGCGAAGTCGAGGATGTCCGTCGAATTGTGATCTGTACCGGAAAAATCGGACATGAGCTGCGCGCTGAACGCAGGCGTCGCGGCGATAGCGAGACCGCCATCGTCTTTCTCGACCAGCTTTATCCTTTTCCCGAAGCCGAACTCACCGCTGAGTTGGCGCGCCACGCTCGGGCGAGAGAACTCGTCTGGGTGCAGGAGGAGCCGGCGAATATGGGCGCGCTCTTCTACGTTTTGCCGCGCATCCGGGAACTTGCCGGCGATCTGCCGCTGCGCTCAATCAAGCGGTCAGCGAGCGCCAGCCCCGCAACGGGTTCGGCAAAAGCTCACGAACTGGAACAAAAAACCTTGCTGACTCTGGCCTTTACGACTTCCGAGAATTAACCCCCCCGGGTACCTCGGCTCGCGGGCCCGCTGGACAACTCGCGGCTCTCGCTGTAGCGTATCGGTTCCATTTCTATGTCCCGTCAGGTCATCAAGCGCCGTTCGCGCGGTTTTATCTGCGTCAACGCGCATCCGGAAGGCTGCCGGCTGAATGTCGAGCGGCAGATTGCCATCGCCGAGCAAGCGCCGCCGGCGCGCGAACGCGCTCCCCGAAACGCGCTGGTCATCGGAGCCTCCACCGGCTATGGATTGGCTTCCCGGATTGCCGCCGGATGGGGATATGGCGCGCGAACGCTGGGCATTTTTTTTGAGCGCCCCCCAGACGACGACAAAACGGCGACGGCTGGCTATTACAACACCGTCGCTCTCGATGAGTGCGCTAAACGCGATGACCTGTTGGCTGCTCACATCAACGGCGACGCCTTTTCCGACGAATGCAAGCGCAAAGCCATCGAAATCGTGCGCCGCGACCTGGCCCCGCTGGATTTGATCATCTATAGCCTCGCTTCCCCGAAACGCATGCATCCGCGGACCGGAGTCGTCCACAATTCCGTGCTCAAGCCCATTGGTCAAGCCTATTCCAATCGCACGATCGAGCTCGATTCCGAGAAGGTGATAAACGTGACTCTCCCGCCGGCCAGTGAGAAGGAAATTGCCGACACGGTTGCGGTCATGGGGGGCGAGGACTGGCGCATTTGGATCGAGGCGCTGGCGGCGGAAGGCCTCCTTGCACCCGGTGCGCACACGCTGGCGTACTCCTACATCGGCCCGGAAATGACCTGGCCCATCTATCGAGACGGCACCATAGGCCGCGCGAAGAACGACCTGGAGCAAACCGCGCGGTCGCTTGACGCGTTCCTCTCGCCTAAATTTGGGGGTCGGGCGTTGATCTGCGTGAATAAGGCGGTCGTCACGCAAGCCTCGGCTGCAATCCCTGTCGTGCCCCTGTACTTAAGTTTGCTGATCAAGGTGATGAGCGAAAAGGGCCTCGAAGAGGGGCCCATCGAGCAGATGCGCCGCTTGTTCACCGATTTTCCAGCAGCGAGCGCCGATCCTAAAACGGACGACGCCAATCGGCTGCGCCTCGACGATCGGGAGATGCGTGCGGATGTGCAGGCCGAAATCGCGCGGCTCTGGCCCCAAGTCACCACGGAAAATCTGCGAGAACTAACAGATTTCGCAGGATTTCAACGGCAATTCCGGAATCTTTTTGGCTTCGACGTGGAAGGAGTGGATTACGAGCGCCCGGTCGAAACGGACACTGAGTTGCCGCCGGAAAGATAAGCGCTGTTTGGTAGATTCAGTTTAATTCGCCTTGCTGCCCGAAACTATTTTTCAGTGCGCCACAACGCCGCCGCGACGCCTCGGCTTGCGAATCAGGAATACAAACGGAATCATCGCCATGGTTACGATCGCGAGTATGTGGAAGTTGTCGATGTAGGACAGCATGGTGCTTTGCCGCTCTAACATTCGCTGAAGCAAACCGTAGGCCTGCCTCGTCGCCTCTGGCCCGCTCGCCGCCCGTAGGGCCCCGGAGGCGCCTTGCAGCATCTGCTGAACGCGCGGATTGGCTGGGTTCAGATGCGCGGAGAGTTGGGCGCGATGAAATTGTTGGCGCCGGGCAAGCACGGTGGTCACAAACGAGATGCCCACGCTTGCGCCGACATTGCGGGCCAAATTGATCAGACCGGAAGCCGCGTTATTTTTATGCGGCGGCAGATAAGAGTAAGCCACCGTGTTGATAGGCACAAATAAACACGCCAGGCCCATCCCCTGAATGATCCGAGCCGTGGCAGCAGTTTGGAAATCGATATATAAATTGAAATGCGTCATGTAGAAAAGAGCGCCCGTGAGCGTGCATAAGCCGAAAATCATTACTCGACGAGGGTCGTATCTAGATAGCAGGAACCCCACGACGGGCATGGACGCCAGAATGACCAATCCTCCCGGCATCAGGGCAAAGCCGGCCTTCTCCGCCGTATAGCCCAGCATCGTTTGCGTGAAGAGCGGCAGCAGCAACGTCGTGCCCAGCAGGATGAACCCCAGCATGAACATCATGGAATTTCCGATGGCAAACGAGCGGTCCCGAAATAATTTCAGATCGATAATGGGATTTTTATGGCGCCATTCCCAGAAGATGACCGCGATCAGTGCGACAGCGGAGATGATGCTAAGATCCAAGATCATGTGCGATTCAAGCCAGTCTTCGCGCTGCCCCTTGTCTAGGACCACCTGAAGCGCGCCCAGGCCAATGGCCAGCAATCCCAAACCGATGTAATCAATTTTGATTCCCCCCTCACGCCGCGCGCCGCTTAAATGCGGCGGGTCCTTGATCACGCGGGAAGTCAGCAGAAGCGAGATAATTCCGACGGGAATGTTGATATAGAAGATCCAGCGCCAGCTATAGTTGTCGGTAATGAAGCCACCAAGCGTGGGACCGATGGCGGGCGCGACGACTACGGCCATGCCGTAAACCGCGAAAGCCATGCCGCGTTTTTCCGGCGCGAATGTATCCGCCAGGATGGATTGCTCGCTCGGCTGCAAGCCTCCTCCGCCGGCGCCTTGCAGAACCCGAAATAGAATCAGCGTGGCCAGATTGGGGGCCAGGCCGCAGAGAAAGGAGCTGATCGTGAAGACCGCCACGCAGGACATGTAGAAGCGCTTGCGTCCGATCAGCGAGGAAAACCAGCCGCTCATCGGCAGCACGATCGCATTCGACACAAGATACGAGGTCAGAATCCAGGTGCTTTCATCGACCCCAGCGGCTAATCCTCCGGCAATGTGCGGCAGCGAAACATTGGCAATGCTCGTGTCGAGCACTTCCATGAACGTCGCCAGCGTAACCGTCAGCGCGATAAACCACGGATTCACCGCCGGAGGCACATAAACTTGCCTCGTCGGCAGGGCCGCTACGGCTTCGCTCACTGCAGCCAGACCTTCGGTTGCACGGACATTCCCAGCCGCAGCAAGTGGTCTCGATTTAGTCCTGGATCGAGCACGATCTTCACGGGTATCCGCTGCACCACCTTGACGTAGTTGCCCGTGGCATTTTCCGGCGGCAGGAGGCTGAACTGCGCGCCAGTTGCGCCTGCGATGCTTTCCACGCGCCCTTGGTACTCGCGTCCGTAGGCATCCACGGAGATCGTGACGCGCTGGCCGACCTTCATCCTGCGCAGTTGAGTCTCCTTGAAATTTGCCGTGATCCACACATCGTCGAGGGGCACCACCGAGAGAAGCGTCTGGCCCGGCTGGACGTTCATGCCCACTTCGACTCTCTTGTTGACCACACCAGTTACCGGAGCAGCGACCGTGCAATAGTCCAGGTCCAGTTGCGCCTTATCCAGCGCTGCCCGCTTCTGCTGAACTGCTGCGATTCCCGCGCGAGCCCGAGCCTGTGTCACAGCCACTTGCTGCGGACCTGTGTTGGAATACTGGAGCGCCGCCTGTGCCTGATTGACACGGCTCCGGGCCTGTGCAACCTGCTGCTCGGCCGCCGCCACAGCAGCACGCGCCCCCTCTACCGCGGCGGCGTTCGCCTTGGCTGCGGCATCCGCTTGATCGTAGAGTTGCCGGGAGACCTCGTCCTTGGCCACGAGCGCGCTGTACCGGGCGACATCGGCCTGGGCGCGCGCATTATTGGCTTCGGCCTGCTGAAGTTGTGCGCGGGCGGAATCGAGCTGCCGCTGTGCCGCGGTAACACCGGCTTGGGCCGACTGCACATCCGCCTCTGATGATGAAAGCTGCGTCGTCGTTCCGACGGTCTCGACCGGCACATTCAGGCTCATGGCCTGGGCCGTCGCCTCGGCGTCGGCCAGTTCGGCCTTGGCGCGGTCGCGCGCGACTTGATAATCCCGAGGGTCGATTTGCACGAGCACCGCGCCTTTTTCTACGTATTGGTTGTCGTCCACGTTCACCTTGAGCACGTACCCCGAAACACGTGCGCTGACGTTGTTGATATGGCCGTCAACCTGTGCGTCATCCGTGGCTTCGTAGCTATTTAGATATCGCCACATGAAAAAACCTGCCACAACCAAGACGATCACCATTGCCACAACGATGCCGCGAACCAGAGAGCGTTTTTTTGTGGCTTGCTCTCGCTCTTTCGAGAGCTTCGGGCTCGGCATCTCGCCGGTTGCAGTGGCAGTTATATTTTCAGTAGGTACATCCGCCCGATCCACTTGCATTTGGTCGGCCATGATTTACTTTTCCTTCCAGTATTGGCGGAAACCGCGTTCCGCGGAACCCGTCGCCCGGGCAAGCTCAACTCGCGCCAGGTTGTAGGCGTAAAGGCTCGAAATGTAGGATTCGTTGGCGCTCGCCACCGCCTCCTGCGCCTGAACGACTTCGATGTTGTCCGTTGCGCCGCTGGCAAAGCGGTCTCGCGCTTGCGTGAGTGTCCGCCCGGCAAGGTCGACATTGCTCATGGCCACGGAAACTTGATCCGCGGCTGCCTGCAGGTCCAGAATGCCGTCGCGAACATCCTGCTCGATCTGCGCCCGCAGATTTTCGAGCTGCTGGCGGCTGCGATTCAGTTCTGCTTGGGCCACCTGGGCGTCGCCGTGGGCTCGGCCTCCCGCGAAAATGGGTATGCGAAGTGCGGCATAAGTCGTGAAGGTGCCGAGGGCGGTAGAGGGCGTTTGACCGATCGCTCCGTAATCGGCGTAAATGGAGAGGGAAGGAAGATGTTCGTAGGCGGCCGCCCGAACCATCTGTTCCGCCGCGCGAACCTGAGAGAGAGCCGCTTGAAAGTCCGGCCGGCTCTTCAAAGCTTGCTCCAGGCTCTCCTCAACCGTGATCGGCTCAGGCGGCTCATAGGGAATTTTCTCGGTGAGCGTGAAATCCTGTCCGAGCGGCAGACCGACAGCTCGGGCAAGAGCCAGCTTTTGCTTGGCAAAATCATTCCGCGCTACAATGAGCTGCTGGCGGCGGCTCTGGAGTTCCACTTGGGCCCGCAGCACATCAATGCCCGCCGAAATGCCCACGTTTCTCATATCTAACGCCTGATTGTAGAGCGCTTGCGCGCTTTGCACCTGCGCGTCTGCCGTATCCACTCGTGCCTCGGCCGCAATGGTCTCGAGGTACTTGGCGCCGACCACCAGCACCACGGCTTCGCGCATGTCCTGGTAACTCAGTTTGACGGCGGCTGCATTCTGCCGTGAGGAGCGCTCGCTGGCAAGCAGGTTGAAATCCAGCAGCGACTGCGAAAACGCCACGCGCGCGTCAAAAAAACCAAACGGTCCCACAACCAGCGGGAAACCGGGGAATCGGCCGACAATTTTGGCAAATCCCTCCGCGGCGAGGTTTACTTTCTGTGCGTTCTCCGAGATTCTGGCGGAGAAGTCCGGCAAAAGCGGACTGCGCGCCTGCCAGAGCTGCCCTTGCGCGGAGAGTTGCGCATCCTCCGAGAGCAATAACCCGAGATTTTGGCGCAGGCCGCGTTCGATGGCGTCAGCAAGCGGTAGTGGAATCGGCTGCGGGCTGGCCGTACCCGCGGGGACGCTGCCCATGGTTTGGTTCTGAAACGAGTTTTGCGGTAATCCGGGAGAGCCTCCGGCGATGGAATTCCGGCTGGGTGCCATGGTCTGGGCGGATGTGCCGATTGCAGCCAGCGCTATGCACAAAACTGCGGCGATGATTTTGCGTCGTCGATCCATAGGGCTCTCGTCTTTGAATTTGTCAGGCGGCTCGATTCCCCGTGCCGCGCGAGCGTGTGACGCTTAGATTACAGAAGGCCACCGGAAGGTACAAACAGGGGGCCCTTGCGCGGTAGTTATGTCTTGAGAGCGGGGAGTCCGGAGGGATGGCCCGGCTCACCATCGCAGCAAATCACTTTGCTTCCCAACGACCGACGTTTCTCGAAATTATCGGTCAAGAATTACCAATCCTCTTCGTTTCGGGGGCCTTGGACGGCTGCCGCATACGCCCCATTTTGAGCTTTCCTCTTCCCTGAAAAAGGGGCACTATAGTTGCTCCTTTTTTCTTTCCTAAATTCTTGGGAGGCGAAGTTGAATAAGCGGTGGTGGCTTGTATGGAGGGATCGGCTTACATTCATTCTTCCGGTGGCCGGAGGCTTGGTTGCGGCAGCCGTGGGAATCCGAATGCTCGTTCTCACGGACTTTTCTAATTCAGGCTGGGAATTCATGGGACGTTGCGGAGCTGACGCGCTGGGATTCTTCCTGGTCGCCGGGATTTGCTGGCTCAAGACCCACCCCGAACTCGATCGCGAAGACCAAGACTAGGCAGGGTCATTTGGTGTAGGCGTCGGCCGAAGGCGATGTTCTCCTGTAAATTTCTCCCTCGCAAGAGATGGGCGCGGCCGCCCAGCCCCGTCAGTAGGCCGCCGGGCTCTTCCTGATTTTTGATCCATTTGGGGACCCGTTTGTGCTCGAGCGTTCCGATGGTGCTGCCTGACGGCCCTTGCCCGTCAATTCGTCGGCGAGCGAGTTTGCGCCATAGATATCCCGCAGAGCTTCCAGGATGCCGCGCGCGTCAACGTGGATGGAACGGCCGATCGAGTCATCGTAAACAAAATTCCACGGCAGCGATTGGATATTGCCATCGAAAATAATGCCCACCAGCTCTCCGGCTCTGTTGATCACTGGACTGCCCGAATTGCCGCCGATGATATCGGCTGTCTCCACGGCATTCAGCGGAGTATCGAGCTTGATCTTTGATTTCGCAGCCGTCCAGCGATCCGCCAACTTGTAAGGATCTTTGTTGCCGTGGTCGGCCGCGTGCTGGAAGGCGCCGCGGAACGTGGTGAAGTAGGGCAGTCTTGTGCCTTTCGGCGTGGTGCCCTCGCCATTTTCCGTATAGCCTCGGATCACGCCATAGCTCAGCCGCAGCGTGAACGTGGCATCGGGATAGCTGGCCGTGCCTTCCGTGGCAAAGCGGATTTTCGCTATGGCGGCGCCATCCTGCCGCACGACGGAGTCGATTTCATCGTCATATTGCTTGCGCACGGCGCGCGCCTGGGGCTCGATCTCCTGCATGAGCTTGATCAGCGGATCCCCACTCGCGTCAACGGCAGGCTTGCCACCTTCATAAAGCTGTTTGCGCACGGCGACGTCGTCCAGTTTGGTGTTGTCGATCAAATACTGGGCCAGCTCGGCGGGCATTTTCCCATCCAGCGCGCGGTTGACGGTGGCGTTATCCGGCATCTTTTCCTTCATCTCGGCGAGCGAATCCGCAAGCTCAGTGCGCTCCAGGGACTTGTAGATTGGCGCGGTGGAGAAGAGATCCTGTTCCAGAGAAGGCAAAGCGGAATCGCGATATTCGCGCAAACGATCGCCATTGGGCTTGGGGCGCTCTTCGGCGGCGCGCACCAAAATCCGCGCAAAACCTGCCAGATCCCCGCTAAAGCCGCCGCGGCGCTCGAAATAGGTGAGCGGGAGATAGATCTGCTTTTCGGTATCCATGGCTTTGGCGATCTCGGTCCAGGGATCGCCGAATTCCGCTTTCTTGGCGGCGCCAGAGGCGATGGCCTGGCGCATCTTGCTTTCTTCGGCGGACTTTTTAGCCATGATTGTCTTGTCGGTGAGGCCTGAGTTATAGCCGCGAATGGCCTTCAACGAATTTTCCACGCTAAAGAGATCATCGTGGGCGATCTTGTCGTTCTCGTTGGATTCAGAGCTGAATTTCTTCAGCAGCTCGTCGCGACGCGCCAGCCGACCTAGAACCAGCGGATAGCCGGTGTCGCGCAGGAATTCGAGCTGCGCCATCGTGTTCAGCCTGCCCGTGGAGCCGGGATTGCCGGAAACGAAGATCAAATCGCCGTCTTTGACGCCGACGGTGGACCACTTGAGGTAATTGTCCAGATGCGCGGGCTTATCGTTGTCGTAAACGCGGAAGAAGCAGACGTCCAGGTCATAGCGGGGATACTCGAAATTATCCGGGTCGCCGCCGAAAAACGCAGCGTCGAATTCCGGCGCGAAGACGAGGCGCACATCGGTGTACTTTTTGTATTTGTAGAGATGATACATCGCACCGGAGTAGAGGGTGGTCACATCGCAGCGCAACTTTGTCTCCGTGGCGCACTGCTGTTCGATGGTGGACATGGCCGCACGCTGGGCCTGGCCCTGATCGGCAACGGACATGCCGGGCTTTACCGCGGCGTTCACTTTGGAGGTGACGTCTTCAATGTTCTCAAGGACGTTCAGCTCCAGGTCAGGGCACTTGGCCTCTTCGGCCTCCGTCTTTGCGTAGAAGCCGGTCTTGAAGTAATCCTTTCCGTCCGTAGAGAGCTGCTGGATGCATTCGGAGCCCACGTGATGGTTCGTGAAGGTGAGGCCATCCGGCGACACGAAGGATCCCGAACCGCCATTATTGAAGCGCACCGAGGAAAGCTGGGTGTGCTGGAGCCATGACTTGGTCAGGTCGAAGCCATACTTGGCTTTGAGCTGGGCTGTGGGAGGGACGTTGAACAGCCACATGCCCTCGTCGGCCGCCGCGATTCCCGCTAAGCACCAAAGAACGAAAAAAATCATGATCGGGCGTTTCATGGGGCATCACCTCCAGGTTCGCACGTGCATTTGAGAAGGATACCCCCGGGCTGGCGTCCGATGAAAGCGGGTGTTGCTGGGCGTAGCGGGGCGGGGAATTGGTATTGCGAACGTAACAGAATGCCCCCGACTTTGTTAACGCGCAAAAGCTCATCCTGTTGGTAGACTTTTGCGCGCCCCAGAGGGGCCCCCGGGTGTTTTTTGTAAGTGTTCATTCTGCGGGCCTTGTATTCCTCGGCAAGGAGGGAGGTAGGTGTCGGCCGACACAGAGAGTTCCCTCGCTCGGGTTCCTCGCTCGGGACGAGCCATCCTGGCCGGATGGTCGTTTTCGTAAGTGTTCATTTCAAGCGACTTACGATCCAGTTTGTGCAAGTGTTCATTATGCGGCAGTTAGGGCGCGAGGACGATGGGCTAGCAGTCGACAGTTGAAAGTCGAGAGTTGAAAGCTGGAAGTTCGCGAAAGAACACGCCCGCGGTAGGTCGAGGGAATGGGTGGGCGCTAAGCCCAGGGAACCTAATGAAGCGCGGAGGGAAGGCAAGGAAAGGGACGGATCGCCGAAGAACATACAAGAGTATAGCATATTATCATCTGGTCAACAAGATATCTTATGGGTATCTCAATAGTATTCGAACTAAAAGGAAATTCGAATGCGACGGAAAAGCGGATCCCCCGCACAGGCGTCCGGGGCGCAAAGCGGGCGCCTCGGCCCGACTCTTTTCCCCCGAATCGCCGTCCGTTACCAGATTAACTTCAGCGCGAGTTGACCCTCCCTGGGTTTCGTGACCGTCGGGTTCGCCAACCCCCCAGCGTTGGTCGACAACCCGGTCGTAGCGTCGAATATGTCGGCAGTTTTACCGCCCTGAAAGTCCAAGGGCGCCCCAAAATTGGGGCGATTCAAGATGTTAAAAAACTCCGCCCGGAACTGCACGCTGGCGCTTTCCGAAATCTTCCTGATCGGGAAGTTCTTGTATAACGAGAAGTCAAGATTGAAGAGCCCTGGCCCGGTGATGCTATTGCGGCCGGCATTGCCCAAGAGGTTCGCGCAACTATTCGGAACAGCAGTAAAAGCCCTGCACTGCGATGCGAGCGCTGGGTCCGAGGGCGCCATGGGCACCGTGAAGCACTTCATGTTGATGTAAGTCAGGTTCGGATCGCTCTTGTAGTTGTGGTTTATGGGATCGCATCCCGGAACGCGATCCGGAAGGCCGAATCCGTCTGAGCCGGCATTTCGCACACCCATGGCGTCGTCATTGATGATGGGAGTCGTCGGAATTCCGCTATTCAGCTTGAGGATGCTGGCAATCTCCCATCCGTTCACGAGCGCCCCGGCAGGCCCGTGGAGAGACTTAGACCCGGGTACGTCCCAGATGGCGTTGATCGCCGCGTTATGGGTAATGTTGTAGTCCGAGGGGCCCCAGCTGATGGACGGGTCGAACCAGAACCAAGTCGTGATGGAATTCGAAAAGGCGTCGCCCAAGATGGTCCCGGAGTCGTTGTCCTTCGATTTGCCGTAGGTGTAAGAACCTCCGAATTGGAGGCCATGGCTCATCCTCTTCTGGACATTAAGCTGAAACGCCTCATAACTGGAGCTGGTTCCCCAGCTGAGCCCCCGGATAGTCCCGAAATCCGGGTTAATCTGATTCTGTTTGGCGGTGCTGGCAGGCCACAACCATCCCGCGGAGGTCTTCGTGGGGACGACCATATTGAAATCATCGCCGCGTATGAGCTGGTGGACGCCATGGGAGCCCACATAACCCACCGTCGCCGTCAGGGTGGGCGTGATTTGGCGCTGGAAGTTGATATTCCACTGCTGGACGTAATTTCGCTTGGGATTCGGTTCGGTATACGAGGCGGTGAGCGTGCAATTCCCCACCGGGCATCCCGGTTGTTTTGTTGCGAAGATCCCGTATGCACTCTTTGGATTGTTGGGGTCGGGCGGAACGCCAAGCACCCCGGCGAGCGTAGTCTTGTCGGCAAGCGTAGTCGTGAGGAAAAACGGCGCCCAGGCCTGACTGAAGTAGTATCCCGGCAGCGGCAGCACGTCAAAGATGGCGAAGCCCCCGCGAACGGCCATCTTCCCATTGCCGCGCGGATCCCAGGCAAAACCGATGCGCGGCTCAAAATTATGGAGGGTGGGGTTCGAGGTGATCGGTTTAACGCCAGCGCAACCCGGCAATCCGAAAAAGGCGTCAGTCACGGAGGGAGCCGACGTCCCGCAGAAGGGTAACGGGTCGGAGAGGTTGCGGAGGCTGGTGAGCTTGCCATACTGCTCACTAACCACGGTGCTCATTTCATAGCGCAGCCCGATGTTCAGGGTAAGGTTGTGGCGCCAGTGCCAGTCATCCTGGACATATCCCCCCAAGAGGGTCTCCCGGTAGCCCCGCGGGCTAACATTGATTGGAAGCCCTGACTCAAAGGAGTTGATGTGGTTGGTGAGGAGACCCGCCAGGGAGGAGCGCACCAGTCCGTTGGGGAGATAGAGAGTGAAGGGATTGTAACGCATATTCTCCATGGCAAAGCCGAATTTCAGAGAATGGGTTCCTCGGGTCCAAAAGGCGTCGTCGTAAAACTGAACGGAATTCCAACGGAAATAGGTAAATCCGCCGGGCAAACCGCCACTGGTCCGCGACATGCCACTCACGATCATGCCGGGCGGATCATATCCTGGCATCATGCCCAGAGAAGGGTCCGAGTAGCCCGGAATGACCCCGGTCGACCCGGTCGTTATGTTGTTAGTCGTGACGTTCCGGTTGTAACCAATCCGCGCGGTGTTGAGCAGGGCCGGGGTGAAAGTGTGGGTCCATTCCAGGGCGGCGACGTGGCGCAGGACCTCGCTCAGGACCGAAATGGTATCGAAGCCATCTGGCGTAGTGAAGGGGGAGTCGTCATAATTATAGGTCACGAACAAGCTGTCCTTGTCAGTGAACCTGTGATCCAGCCGTGTGGTGACGAAATTTTCCTTTACCCGTCGTGTCGGTGCGAAGACGAAGGTGGCTACGTTCTCGTTGTTTGTTACGGGCCCGTTGGGGTGAGGATAGAGCGCTAAGTACTTCGCCGCATTCGGGTCCACGGTCAGCTGGCAGTGAGTTGCGTTCCCTGGGATTGGGGTGCAGCCAGATGGGTATTTTATTATTCCGGTCTTGGGGTCGGGCAGGACCTGAAGGAGTCCGTTTCGCGCATTCTCGGACGGGACCCTTGAATTCCCGCTGGCGGTTCCTTCAGCAAGGCGTATCCCCTCGTAATCGCCGAAGATGAACGTTCGGTCTTTGATAATCGGGCCGCCGAGTGCGGCGCCGAACTGGTTGCGCCTTAAAGTCGGTAGGGGCTGCCCATTGGTATTGGAGAAGAAGTCGTTCGCGTCCAGCTTATCGTTGCGCCAGAACTCATAGGCGTCGCCATGGTAGGCGTTGGTCCCCGATTTGCTGATGGCGTTGATTACCCCGCCGGAGGTCCTGCCATACTCGGCCGAATAGTTGCCGGTGATCACGGAGAATTCCTGAATGGCATCCACGCCCAGGGTGGCCCCCATGACGCTGCCCGAGCCGTTGGTGTAATCGCTGATGCTGAGCCCGTCGAGCCGGTAGTTGTTCTGCGTGGGCCGGCCCCCGGAGATGGTCAGTTGTGACCCAAAGCCGCGGTTCCCGCGGAGGGCGCCGCTCTCGAAGGGCAATTGAACTTCTCCATTTAGGCCGGTGACGCCGGGGGAAAGAGTGGCCAGTGAAGCCCAGTCGCGGCCGTTGAGGGGCAACTCGCGCACCGTGGTGGATTCGACCTCGGCGGTGAGCGTCGAGGAGGTGAGTTGGATCTGTGGCGCCACCTCCGTCACCTCGACGGTTTGACTTGTTTGTCCGACCTTCAAGGAAAAGTTGAGCTGTTGCTCCGCGCCCACGCCGAGGGTAAGGTTCGATTGGCGCGCCGTGCTGAATCCTGACGACGTGACGGTGACTTCATAGCTTCCGGCCAGAAGATTGGGGAGAGAGTAAAAGCCGGCCGTATCGGCGGTGACCTCTCGCGTGACGCCCGTTGCGGTGTTCCTAACAGACACCATGGCATTGGGTATCACCCCGCCAGAGGGGTCCGTGATTGTGCCGGAGAGCGTCGCTCCGGTCACTTGCGCATAGCCTTGAGCAGCAAAGAGACTGAGGGCCCAAATGACAGCCACGGAGAGAACAACAGTGGTTCTTTTCGCAAGAAGTCTAGCTAGCATCTCTCGCCTCCGACGACCTTGGTGGGTATCCCCGCACCCCATGGGTATGCCCGCGCTAATATACCTAAGCAAAAACAAAGTCAAGCCAAATCGGAGTTGGCCGGACGTGGAAGCTGAGGTCACTGGTCCGGCTGAAATTCCAACGAGCTGCACGAGAGTTCGGCTACGGTTCGCATCTTCGGTTCTCGGTGGGGCTTTTCGGTGGCGGCGAGACGGGGGTATAGTAGGGCTATCGCGAAGCGGTTCCCAAAGGCTCATCTTCTAATCGTCGAGGGAAACCTCGAGTGCGGAGGTTCGTCGAAGGAGGAACTACTCCGCTTCTTTACGTTCTCCGGGACGACCTCGAATTGAAGGGTCCGAGGTTCGGCTGCGGGCTTTCGCAATGCGGAGCCTGCACGGTGATTATCGACGGCAATACCGTCCGTTCGTGCAGCTACCCCGTGAGCTCGGCCAAGAATAAGCAAATCACCACGCTGGAGGGTTTGGGCACGGTCGCTCGTCCTCATGTCCTGCAAACGGCATTCATTGAGGAGCAGGCGGCGCAGTGCGGCTACTGCATGAATGGCATGATCATGAGCGCCAAGGTCCTGCTGGACAAGAACCCCCACCCGAGCGACGAGGATATCAAGCGGGCGCTTGAAGGCAATCTCTGCCGCTGCGGCAGTCACCTGCGCGTCGTCCGCGCGGTGAAGAGGGCCGCAGCATCTGTATGAAGATGCCGCGCTGAAGGCCGGGTGCTAAGGCGTACACCCGCTACGTTTAAACCTTCGGGCGACAGGTTAAGGGCTGTGCGACACAGGGCGATTTCGAAGAAGGAGAGCAGAAATGGAAACCAGCACAATCTCCCGCAGAGAGCTTCTGAAAGGAACC